>ENA-OQJX01000293-OQJX01000293.1-human-gut-metagenome-genome-assembly--contig:-NODE-293-length-30218-cov-2.200226_pt1 | contig 30218 bp, 32 predicted proteins | sample MGYA00242615_ERZ504782 | MGnify/ENA primary metagenome ERZ504782 (study PRJEB26092, sample SAMD00036354) | human gut metagenome | host: Homo sapiens | study: EMG produced TPA metagenomics assembly of... | reverse complement strand
CATCCGATGCCATCAGCATGGCGTATATAGGTCGAAAAAAAGGAATTCATCCAATTCATTCGACATAAATATATCTGGCGTTCCACGATGTCTTGGTATCGGGGTCATCCACCACTCCTATCAATAGTGAATTTATTCCCTTTTGTGTTTTTGAAAGTAGCGCCTATGGCATTCTTTCCTCCCAGCTTCTTCATCCAAAAAGAACGGGTGATGACAACATCCCTCGGGCGGACTATTCTTCCGCTTCCGGCAATCACTATATGGAAAGATTTTGAAGAAGGTGCTGTCTACAGAAAAAGCGTTCGCTGCAATTTCTTGTTCACCGAACAGAACGGGCATATCCGATATTTGATAAATCACCGTAAATTGTTCTACGTCAGGATCCTTTTCCAATCCCGACCGGTAGCCTCCCAAGAAGTTCTCACCACTGCTGGTAGAGGTTTTTATCAGGCAAATGCGTTTATATTCGGGAAAGCATTGGTTCACTGTATTTTCTTGGTGGATATATCGGGCTACGGTGAGTACGCAAGCCAAACTGCACGCCAGTCCCAATACATTGATAAGGTGTATGCTTTGAATTTCAGCAATGCATTGATGGCTAAGATTATTTGTCTCATAGTGCGTAGTTTTATTTCATTATCAATTCTTCCGCCTCGCCAAAGGTATCATATCCCGTTGTAATTACCCAATCTCCGGGCTGCAAACCTTCCGTAATCTCGTATTGTTGCGGATTTTGGCGACCGATGCCAAGCGGCACGCGCACGGCTTTTGTCTTTGCGGCGTTCAGTTTGTAAATCCATTGTCCTCCGGTACTCTGGTAGAAGTTGCCGCGCGGAATGACGAGCGCCTCCTCCGGCTGGCCGAGTTCTATCTGTACCCGGAAGCTTTTGCCTACACGTACGTTGTCGGGCATGTCACCGGTGAAGACGAGGTCTACGTCGAACGTGCGGTCTTTGACTTCGGGAACCACTTTCGTGATGCGCAACGGGTATTTTCTTCCCTGATAATTGATGGTGGCAGGCAATCCGGTGATAATGCGGTCGATGTAGTATTCGCTCAGGGAAGTATGCACTTTATATTGGTCCAGCACCTTGATTTCCGCAATGCTTTCACCGGAAGCGACCTGCTGTCCCGGAGTCACCTTGACAAAACTGAGCTGGCCGGCGACGGGAGCTTTCACCACCAGGTTGCCGAGTCGTTCGCAGGCGCGTTCATACTTCTTCCGTTCCCGTTCGCGGTCGTTCCTGATGAGGTCTTTGCGGATGACGGTGACGGCAGAGTCATGACGGAGGCTTTCCCTTTGAAGATGGGCATTTTTCACTTTATAGTTGTATTCGTCCTCGGAAACTTCGAGCTGCGCCTTGCTCTTGATGCCCATGCGGTACTCCTCCTTGTCAAGGGCAAAACTCTTGCGCAGGCGGTTGAGGTCATAATCGGTCTGCAGGGCTTGTTGTTGCAGGTTCAGGCTTTTCTGCTCCATTTCAATTTCTTTTTCGCGGTAGGTGATAAGTTGCTTTTCCCAGTCGTCGCGCTGGTCTTCAATGCTGCGCAGCAGGTCGGGGTTTTCCATGACGAGGATGGTATCTCCTTGCCGGAGCAGGCTCCCCTCCTCTCCTATGATGCGTTCCACGCTTCCGGTTTCACGTGCATTGACCTTGATGGTAAGGATGGGCTGAATCACTCCCTCCACATCTACATATTCCATAAATTTGCCGTTTTTGACTTCGGCTATCTGTATGTTGTCTTGCTCGATACGCAGTTTGCTGGGACCCAGCGAAAGGGTGACTACATAAATCAGGAAGCAAGGAAGGCAACGCCTCCCGCCAGATAGTAGCGGTAACGGATGTACCAGGGTTTCTTTTCAAGTTTTATATCCATAATGCAATATTTTATATACTCTTTTTTTACTTTTCAGATACCCCCTTCAGAAGTTCTTCTGAATAAGGGTTCCGAGTTTTACTAAAACTTCACCGGAGATTTAGTAAATCGTCACCGGAGTTTTAGTAAATCTCCGGTCAGCTTTTACTAAAACTATTCCACGATTTTATTACTGTATAGATTCTTCATTAGTAACCCTTTCCAAGTCTTCTGCCAGTGGCCTCTCTTTTTCAAAGTCATATAGCGTGATGCTTCTCAGTGTATAGTACAAACTCCAATAGTTGTACAAAGCCGTTATATAGCTTCTCCGGGCCGTATCTTTTTCCGTGATGGATGCATTGAGGTCGAGTACCGAGGACTTGCCGAGCAGATAGAGTTTTCGGGCTACTTCGGCGCGTCGTTGGGCTGTATGGTCCGTGCGGGCGGCTATGTTTACCCGTTGCGCCTGCAGGTTGAATTGCTTTACGAGTTTCCGTACGTTCAAGTCGAAATCCGTCTTGTCTTGCTCTACCTGCGTGTAGACAAGGTCTCGGTTGGAACGGGCCACGCGTACTTGTCCCCTTCCGCGCCCCCAGTCCAGGATTGGGAGGGTAATGCCCAAGCTGACGTACTGCTGGTCCAGTGGATTCCGGTAGGCATCTTTCAGCTTGTCGGCAGTTTGTGTCAAGCCGAAGCGCAGGTAGATGTCTGCTTTCAGTCCGGCATTGGCCTTGGCGCGCGACACGGCACTCTCGCTTTCCACCTTGCGGCGTAGCATGTTCTGTATCTCCGGACTGTTTTCGTTGGCAAGCATCAGCGCGGCATCCAGGTCGATGTGCAGGTCGGGCACGCGGTTGTCTATTCTCACCTTTATAAGGAGGTCTTCTTGGATGCCGAGGTAGGAACGGAGTTCCTGCATGCAGTTTTCCACTTCGATGCGGGCATTCATGCAGTTGGTTTCTTCGGTCAGTTTGTTGAGTTCGAGCTGCAACATTTCGTTTTCGCTGATGGTGCCGATGTTATATCGTCCTTGCGCATATATATATAAGGTGTCGGCATTGGCGTAGTTGGCGTTGGCTATTTCGTAGTTGCTTTGTGCTTTGGCCAGGTTGAAGAACTTCTCTGTGGCATTGGCGGCAACAAGCTCAAGGGTTTCTACGTAGGTTTTCTTGGCTTCGCGATAACGGATAGGTTCGATGCGCCGGTCCCACTTCAGGCTGTTGTAGCCAAACAAGGACTGGCTGTATCCGATGTTGACGGGTGAAGTCTGCCAGGAATAGGTGTCACTGCTGAAAAGGTCGAGGCGCTGCGCAGCCGTTTCAATGAAAAAGGTTCCTCCGGTCCACGGCACGTTTTGTGTCAGGCTCAGTGTCAGGTCAGTGCTCAGCAGGTTCTGCTCTATGAACTTGACGTTGCCATCGCTTTGGGTCACTTTGTTGATAGCACGGTCCAGATAGGGATTGGAAGTAAGCTTAAGCGTCGGCAGGTAGTTGGCACAGTAGTATTTGTAGTTCCAATAAGCGGAACGGAAGCTATGGCGGGCATTTTGGGCGTCGGGCGACTGCTGGCGGGCCTGCTCGATGGTTTCTTCCAAAGTCAGCTCCAACGTGTGCTCTTGGGCAACGGCACTCGACGTCAGACTGAATGTAATAAGCAATAAAAATATATTCCGGTGCATAGTTGTTTTCTTTACTCTATAAAGTTCAAATTCTATGCCATAAGTATAAGTTATTGTATTATAAGTGTTCGTTGTGGTTCGAAGCTTTCCAAACGTGTGCAGTTGCGCACAAAAATAGTGCGATAATGCACGCACAACACATGGATATTATACTTATCTTTGCCCGTACAAGAGATGTGGGATTGTGTAGGCCTTGCCTGCACGAAAAGAAAACAGATATGGAGCAGTTTGGTAAAATATTGATTGTAGATGATAACGAGGATGTCCTTTTTGCGCTGAACCTTCTTCTCGAACCTACGCCGAGAAGATAAAAGTGGCAGTGACTCCCGACCGCATCGAGCATTTTATGACCACTTTCCGTCCGGACATTATTCTGCTGGATATGAATTTCAGCCGTGATGCCATCAGTGGTCAGGAAGGTTTCGACAGCTTGAAGCAGATTCTGAGTATCGACCCGCAAGCAGTGGTCATCTTCATGACTGCCTACGCGGATACGGACAAGGCAGTGCGTGCCATCAAAGCGGGGGCTACAGATTTCATTCCCAAGCCGTGGGAGAAGGAAAATTGTTGGCGACCCTTTCTTCGGGCATGAAGCTGCGTCGTTCGCGGACCGAGATAAATCTGCTGAAGGAGCAGGTGGAAGTTCTGAGCAATGCCACAGCGGGAGGCTCCGAAGAGGTTATTATCGGTGATTCTCTTGTCATGCAGCAAGTCTTCTCTACAGTGGAGAAGTTGCGCGATACGGATGCCAACATACTTATATTGGGTGAGAATGGAACCGGAAAGGATGTGATTGCCCGCCTGCTGTACCGCAATTCTCCCCGCTATGGAAAGCCGTTTGTTACGATAGACCTCGGCAGTATCCCCGAACAGTTGTTCGAAAGCGAGTTGTTCGGCTACGAGAAAGGCGCCTTCACCGATGCACGGAAAGCGAAAGCTGGACGTATGGAAGTGGCAACCGGCGGTACGCTTTTTCTGGACGAGATAGGTAACCTTTCCCTGCCCATGCAGGCCAAATTGCTGACTGCCATCGAAAAGCGTTGTATCAGTCGTTTGGGAAGTACGCAGCTACGCCCATTGATGTGCGGCTCATCTGCGCCACCAATGCAGACATCCGTCGGCTGGTGGACGAAGGAGACTTCCGCCAAGACCTGCTGTATCGCATCAACACCATCGAGTTGCATATTCCACCTCTGCGGGAACGCGGAAACGACATCCTCCTGCTGGCAGAGTATTTCCTGCAACGGTATGCCCGCAAATATCAGAAAGAGATGCGCGGGCTGACCCGGGAGGCGAAAAACAAGTTGTTGAAATATGCCTGGCCGGGTAATGTACGTGAGTTGCAGCATACAGTGGAACGTGCTGTCATATTGGGAGACGGTTCTCTGCTTCGTCCGGAGAACTTTATGTTCCAAGCTTCTGTTTCCCGTCAGAAGAAGGAAGAAGAAGTCCTCAACTTGGAGCAATTGGAACGGCAGGCTGTGGAACGTGCCATGCGGCTCAGTGAAGGAAATGTGACCCGTGCCGCCGAATACTTGGGCATTACTCGCTTCGCCTTGTACCGGAAACTTGAAAAACTGGGCTTATGAAACGATATTCATTGATTGTGGCACTGCACATCATCGGCATAGCCTTCCTTTCGGTCGGCGTTTATCTGCTGGTGGATGCCGGACTGTGGTTCAGTGCACTGATGGCTTTTTTGATATTGCTGGCGATTGCCGTTCATCTGTACCGCCTGCAGATGATGCAGGTGCGCATGATGCGCCATCTGGCAGAGAGCCTGCGCTATGACGACATGATGCTGTCATTCCGTTCTCCCTACAAGAACCGGTCTATGGAGGATATGGTGGACGAGCTTTCCGAAGCGATGAGGAATTTCCGTACCCGCGTGCTGGAACGCAATGAGATGGAAGCGTGGCAAAAGCTGATACGTGTGCTGACGCACGAAATAATGAATTCAATCACTCCCATCATCTCCCTCTCCGAAACCTTGAGCGAGCGGGAAATGTCGGAAAAGAACTATCCCGTCATGCGGCAGGGAATGCAGACTATCCACCGCCGTAGTAAGGGGTTGTTGGAGTTTGTGGAGAATTACCGGAAGCTGACAAGACTTCCCGCCCCCGTCCGTCGTCCGGTTGCCGTCCGCGAGCTGTTGCAGGATTTGCAGAAGCTGTTTTCGGAAGAGTATATCCGGATAGAGCTTCCGGAGGCCGACCGCATACTCCAGATAGACCGGACACAGATAGAACAAGTACTGATTAATCTGATTAAAAATGCCAAAGAGGCATGTAGCAGGAAAGAGCATCCCCGGATAGAAGTGAAGATGCTACCCGCCCTCTCGTGCAATGCCTAATCACTGTCAGTGACAATGGTGAAGGCATTCTGCCGGAAGTGCAAGATAAGATTTTTGTACCGTTCTTCACCACCAAGCCTTCCGGTTCGGGCATCGGGCTCAGTTTATGTAAACAAGTGATGAACCGGCATGGAGGGAATATCACGGTGCAGTCTACTGTGGGAAAAGGGAGTTGCTTTACGCTGCTATTTGGATAAGTGGGAAAGAGGGTATATACAAAAATAAGCTACTGAAAAATCAGTAGCTTATTAATTTCTGTCGGGGTAGCGGGATTCGAACCCACGACCCCCTGCTCCCAAAGCAGGTGCGCTAACCGGACTGCGCTACACCCCGAATACTTTACTTCTGAAAAGCGAGTGCAAAGGTAAAAACAATTCTGATACCAACCAAACATTTAGGCAAGTTTTATGCAATTAAAATTACATTTTCAGATAGAAATCTTTCGTTAAAGCTACATATTCAGGGGTAAACTCATTGTGATTCACCTCAATACAGAGTTTCTCTTCTCTACACTCTTTTGCTTCAAAACCAAAGTTCAGCAATACCCGTCTGCACGGTTTTCCGGGCTTGGTGAAGACTTGCACACGATGCAATGGAAACAACTTATGGTTCCAAGCTGTATCTACAACCGTTTTTTCAGCTTCCGCTGGAATAATGATGCTTACGACTCCTTGCTCTTCAAGCAAAGATGCCGAACGATGAAACAGTAAATCGTAATTCAAATTGCCCGCATGCCGTGCTGTGCACCTTTGTTCGTCAGGACATTTCAACGCATCTATAAAATAGGGAGGATTGGAAACGATGAGGTCAAATCTGTTTTCCGGCTGATAATCTCGGAAATCATGACATATGACCTCTACTCTATCGGCCCATGGAGAGTGAGATACATTTTCTGTGGCTTGTCCGGCTGCAGCCGCATCTATCTCGATTGCAGTAATCCGGGCATGCGGATTCCTTTGCGCTAACTGTAAGGCTATTAATCCGGTACCGGTTCCAACGTCCAGTATACGCTTTGCTTTGTCTGCCGGGGCCCATGCCCCAAGTAGTACACCATCTGTGCCGACCTTCATGGCGCATTTATCATGAAATATGGTAAATTGTTTAAACTTAAAAGATGATTTTGGCATGTTTATCTTCTTTAATTGGGCTCAAAAATAATCAAAGCCTGCATATTTGTCATAAAATTGGCACTGTTTTTGTCTTTTTAAAGGGTGAAGAACGTTTATTTATGAAGAAATAGCTTAACTTTGCAGGCGCTTTATTGGCCTGCCAATATGACATAAACTAAAAAGAAAGAAATGAAGAAAAGAAATTACCTGAGTGATGTCGAAGATAGAAGCGGAAACGCTTTCTCTGTAATTGCTGATTTTGAGGGGAATGAAGAACAATTGATGGACATTGAGGTAGAAGAGGTTTTACCGATATTGCCTCTCCGAAATATGGTATTGTTCCCTGGGGTGTTTATGCCGGTATCTGTAGGAAGAAAATCTTCCCTCAAATTGGTGCGTGAAGCAGAAAAGAAAAATTCTTATATAGCTGTTGTATGCCAAAAGGTGGCTGAAACAGAGACACCTCTGTTTGAGGATTTACATACCATCGGTACAGTTGCCAAGATAGTACGTGTGCTTGAAATGCCAGACCAGACGACTACAGTCATTCTGCAAGGCTCCAAACGTATGGAACTGAAGGAGATTACGGATACGACTCCTTATCTGAAGGGACGGATAGCTACGCTGAATGAAGAACTTCCGGAGAAGAATGACAAGGAATTCCATGCATTGGTAGAGGCGTGTAAAGACTTGACAGTACGCTACATCAAGTCATCCGATATGTTTCCGCAGGATTCGGCATTTGCCATCAAGAACATTACCAATCCAATGTTTTTGGTAGACTTTATCTGTACGAACCTGCCACTCAAGAAAGACGAAAAGATAGAACTGCTCCGTATCGATCTTTGCGGGCGCGTACCTACCGCCTGCTTGAGATTCTGAATCGTGAAGTGCAGCTTGCCGAAATCAAAGAGTCTATCCAGATGCGTGCACGTGAGGATATAGACCAGCAGCAGCGTGAGTATTTCCTGCAGCAGCAGATTAAAACCATTCAGGATGAGCTGGGTGGCGGCGGTCAAGAGCAGGAAATAGAGGAGATGCGTAAGAAGGCGGAGACCATCAAATGGAATGATGAGGTGAAGGCTACGTTCCTGAAAGAGGTGGATAAGTTGGAACGTACCCATCCCCAGTCTCCCGACTATAGCGTGCAGCTGAACTATCTGCAGACGATGCTTAGTTTACCGTGGGGCATTTATACGACGGATAATCTGAGCCTTGTCAATGCAGAAAAGACACTGAACAAAGACCATTATGGTTTGGAGAAGGTGAAGGAACGCATTCTGGAACATCTTGCTGTATTAAAGCTGAAGGGCGATATGAAGTCCCCCATCATCTGTCTGTATGGCCCTCCAGGTGTGGGAAAAACCTCTTTGGGGCGTTCCATTGCTGCCGCTTTGAAGCGTAAGTATATCCGTATGTCGCTGGGAGGCGTGCATGATGAAGCTGAGATTCGCGGTCATCGTAAAACCTATATCGGTGCCATGCCGGGACGGATTATCAAGAATCTGATAAAGGCAGGCTCCTCCAATCCGGTATTTATTCTGGATGAAATAGACAAGGTGAGTGCCGACCGCCAGGGAGACCCCTCCTCTGCCCTCCTCGAAGTGCTCGACCCGGAACAGAATACTACATTCCATGATAACTTTCTGGATGTGGACTATGATTTGTCCAAAGTGATGTTCATCGCTACTGCCAATAATCTGAATACCATCCCCGGACCGTTGCTGGACCGTATGGAGCTGATTGAGGTAAGCGGCTATATCACGGAAGAAAAGATTGAGATTGCCCGCCGCCATCTGGTTCCGAAGGAATTGGAGGCAAACGGTATGAAAAAGAATGATATCAAGATTCCGAAGAACACACTGGAAGCCATTATAGAGAATTATACCCGTGAGAGCGGCGTGCGCGAACTGGAAAAGAAAATCGGAAAGATACTCCGTAAATCTGCACGCCAATATGCTACGGACGGTTATTTTGCGAAGACCGAAATAAAACCGGGAGACTTGTATGAATTCCTGGGTGCACCCGAATATACCCGGGACAAGTATCAGGGTAATGAGTATGCAGGGGTGGTGACCGGTCTGGCGTGGACTGCCGTAGGTGGTGAAATACTTTTCGTGGAAACCAGCCTGAGCCGTGGCAAGGGTGGACGTTTGACATTGACCGGCAATTTGGGTGATGTAATGAAAGAGTCGGCCATGCTGGCATTGGAATACATCAAGGCGCATGCCTCCCTGCTGAATCTTGACGAAGAGATTTTTGACAACTGGAACATCCATGTCCATGTGCCCGAAGGCGCCATTCCGAAAGACGGTCCGTCTGCCGGTATCACGATGGCTACTTCCCTCGCTTCTGCCCTCACCCAGAAAAAGGTGAAGGCCAATCTTGCCATGACGGGAGAGATAACACTTCGCGGTAAGGTACTTCCGGTAGGAGGCATCAAGGAGAAGATACTGGCTGCCAAGCGTGCCGGTATCAAGGAGATTATCTTGAGTGACGAGAACCGCAAGAATATAGAAGAGATACAGGATATATATCTGAAAGGACTGACTTTCCACTATGTGAAAGATATTAAGGAAGTGTTTGCCATTGCGCTGACTGATGAAAAAGTAGCCGATGCCATCGACTTGTCCGTAAAGAAAGAAAAGACTGAAAAGAAAGAGGAATGACATTCGAGTTACAATATACAGACAGCAAGACCAATGCACGTGCCGGACTGATTACTACTGACCACGGGCAGATTGAGACACCTATCTTTATGCCGGTAGGTACAGTGGGAACAGTGAAAGGCGTGCATCTGCCTGAGCTGAAAGAGGATATAAAGGCGCAGATTATATTGGGTAATACCTATCATCTTTATCTGCGTCCGGGACTGGAAGTGATAGAGAAAGCCGGTGGACTGCATAAGTTCAACGGCTTTGACCGTCCTATGCTGACAGACAGCGGCGGTTTCCAGGTATTCTCGTTGTCCGGTATCCGCAAGTTGCGCGAAGAAGGTGCGGAATTCCGTTCACACATCGACGGTAGCAAGCATATCTTTACACCGGAGAAGGTGATGGATATAGAACGGACTATCGGTGCAGACATCATGATGGCCTTTGATGAATGTCCTCCGGGGGATTCGGACTACGAATATGCCAAAAATCACTGGGATTGACACATCGCTGGCTGGACCGTTGTATCAAGCGTTTCAACGAAACAGAACCGAAGTACGGTTATCAGCAATCCTTATTCCCCATTGTGCAGGGTTGCGTCTATCGCGACCTCCGCGAGCAGTCGGCAGAGTTTGTCGCCTCTAAAGGTGCTGACGGTAATGCCATTGGCGGTCTGGCTGTGGGCGAGCCTGTAGACAAGATGTACGAGATGATTGAGCTGGTGAATGGTATTCTTCCCAAAGACAAGCCTCGCTATCTGATGGGAGTCGGGACCCCGGTAAACATTCTAGAGGGCATTGAACGCGGTGTCGATATGTTCGACTGTGTGATGCTACCCGCAACGGACGCAACGGCATGTTGTTTACCAAGGACGGCATCATGAACATGCGCAACAAAAAATGGGAAATGGAATTTCTCTCCCATTGAAGCAGACGGTGCCTCCTACGTAGATACCATGTACAGCAAGGCATACTTGCGCCATCTGTTCCATGCACAAGAGCTGCTTGCCATGCAGATAGCATCTATCCACAACTTGGCTTTCTATCTGTGGCTGGCAGGCGAGGCACGTAAGCATATCATTGCAGGCGACTTTGCTACCTGGAAACCGATGATGGTGAAACGCGTATCGACAAGATTATGAGAAAAATGAACTGGAGGATATGGAAGAATATAAAGCTGCCGAGAGGTAAATTCCTGAAGCGGCTGGACTGGTACATTATTAAGAAGTTCCTGGGTACATATGTCTTTGCCATCGCATTGATTATCTCCATTGCGGTGGTGTTCGACTTCAACGAGAAGATGGACCGCTTCATGTCTCATGAAGCGCCGTGGAATGCTATTGTCTTTGATTATTATCTGAACTTCATCCCCTACTTTGCCAATCTGTTCAGTCCGCTGTTTGTATTTATCGCCGTAATCTTCTTTACTTCCAAACTGGCGGAGAACTCGGAGATTATTGCCATGTTCTCTACGGGAATGAGTTTCAAGCGTATGTTGCGTCCTTATATGGTATCTGCGGCAATCATTGCGGTAGTGACGTTCTGCCTCGGGTCTTATGTCATTCCCAAAGGCAGTGTGACACGTATCAATTTTGAGGACAAGTACTACAAACCCCGTAAGGCGAATACGGCACGGAACATCCAGCTGGAAGTGGATTCGGGGGTAATTGCCTATATCGAACGTTTTGAAGACTACAGCAAGACCGGTTATCGCTTTTCTTTGGACAAGTTCAATGACAAGCAACTGGTCTCCCACCTTACAGCCCGTTCCATTACCTACGACACGACGGCCGTGCATAAGTGGAAAATCAAGGATTATATGATTCGCCAGATGGATGGCATGAAAGAGAGTATCACGAAGGGTGACCGCATAGACACTACCCTTTTTATGGAGCCTGCCGACTTCCTGATTATGAAGAACCAGCAGGAGATGTTGACCAGCCCTCAGCTAAGCGAGTACATCAACAGGCAGCGGCAACGCGGCTTTGCCAACATTAAGGAATTTGAGATAGAGTACCACAAACGCATTGCCATGTCGTTTGCCTCCTTTATCCTGACGCTGATTGGAGTGTCTTTGTCTTCCAAGAAAACGAAAGGTGGAATGGGATTGCATTTAGGTATAGGCTTGGCATTGAGTTTCTCTTATATTCTGTTTCAGACCATTGCTTCCACATTTGCCGTGAACGGCAACATGCCTCCGGTCATCGCTGTGTGGATACCGAATATAATGTATGCCTTCATTGCATTCTATCTATATAGGAAAGCGCCGAAATAAGCATTCTAAACCTCTACTTCAGCTTGCTCAAGTTGAGGTTTGGCGTACTAAAGCAGAGGTTTAGGATGTTTGTCTCTGGAAGCCCATTAAAATAAGAAGCCCCTCCCACTCTTGCGTTGTACAAGTGCGGGAGGGGCTTTTTGTTGTATTCATTTTCCTCTTTTGTTCTGTTCCCTTTTTTGCCGGAAAGAGACGTCGGTTTCTAGGGAACACCCTCACTTTCGTCTTACAGTTTTTTTAAGTTGCTGTTGTATGCACCGGGCATCAGCAAGCTTAATTCAAGTAAGCGGAAAGTTCTGCAGCAGAGATGTTTTTGGCAATAATTACACCATTATCATCCAGTAAATAGTTAGTGAATCCGCGGCCTAAGCGATATTTCTTAAAGAGGCCGGAATATTCGCCTTTAGTTTCCACGAAACAAGTGGGCGTAACTATTTGGTCCTTACGGATGGTTTCTTCAAAGATTGACTGATACTCATCGAATGAAACTGAAACCATCTTCACATTGTTGCGGGCAGTAGAGCGAAGCGCATTGCTCAAACTTGCGTTTTGCATCCGGGACTGCGCGTCGTAACTTGCCCAAAAACTGAGCAATACATACTTTCCTTTCAAGTCTGAAAGTTCGGTTTGGGATTGCTCTGCCGACATGGTTTGGATTTTGAAATCCGGGGCCATGTCACCCACATTCAAACCTCCGGTAGGTTTGTCTTTTTCTACAAAAGAAGTCAAGGAACTTATTAGTAATACAACAAAAATCCAATTTTGCATATTTCATGCGGCACGGTTTTGGTTTAATACTATCCGGGCTGTCCTTCAACAGTGATTTCTTCCCGGAACATCGTCTTGTCAAAGCCTTGAATAGTGATAAAGACACTGATAATCAAAGCTTTTAATTGTGAAATCGGGTGCAAAGGTAAGTAATTCCTAAACAAACTTCCAAATAAACAAGCATTTTTCTCACTTTTTAGAGGCATATTTTTATGTTATTTAGCATAAATAGCGGGAATTTTCCTTACTTTTGTAGCCTATTATTCTATCAAAAAGATGACTTATGCAACCATTGAACACTGAACTCATCCTGATACGTATTACGGGTGAAGACCGTCCGGGACTGACAGCTTCCGTGACGGAAATTCTGGCTAAATATGATGCTACCATTCTGGATATTGGCCAGGCAGATATTCACAATACTCTTTCGTTGGGCATTTTGTGCAAGACGGAAGAACAACACTCGGGGTTCATTATGAAGGAACTGCTTTTCAAGGCTTCCTCCTGGGAGTGACTGTCCGTTTCTACCCCATTACTACCAAAGAGTACGAGGATTGGGTGAATATGCAGGGAAAGAACCGCTATATTCTTACTTTATTGGGGCGTAAGTTGTCTGCCCGTCAAATATCTGCCGTTACCCGTATTCTTGCAGAGCAAGGCATGAATATCGATGCCATCAAGCGCCTTACAGGACGTATCCCGCTGGACGAATGCGAATCGCGTACACGCGCCTGCATCGAATTTTCCGTTCGTGGCACTCCGAAAGACCGTATTGCCATGCAAGAACAGTTAATGAAACTGGCAACCGAACTGGAAATGGATTTCTCTTTCCAGTTGGACAATATGTACCGCCGGATGCGCCGCCTCATTTGTTTCGATATGGACTCTACGCTGATTGAAACAGAAGTAATTGATGAATTGGCCATACGTGCGGGTGTGGGCGACCAGGTGAAGGCCATTACCGAACGCGCCATGCGTGGTGAGATAGATTTCATTGAGAGCTTTCGCGAACGAGTGGCTTTGCTGAAAGGATTGGATGAGTCCGTGATGCAGGAGATTGCAGAAAATCTTCCCATTACGGAAGGTGTGGATCGCCTAATGTATGTTTTGAAGAAATACGGTTACAAGATAGCTATTCTTTCGGGAGGGTTTACCTACTTCGGGCAGTACCTCCAGAAGAAGTACGGTATAGACTATGTGTATGCCAACGAGCTGGAAATAGAGGATGGCAAACTGACCGGCCGCTATCTCGGTGATGTAGTCGACGGTAAGCGTAAGGCAGAGTTGCTGTGTTTGATAGCTCAGGTGGAGAAAGTGGATATTGCGCAGACTATTGCTGTGGGCGACGGTGCCAACGACCTGCCCATGCTGGGAATTGCCGGCCTTGGAATCGCTTTCCACGCAAAGCCCAAAGTAGTTGCCAATGCCAAGCAATCCATCAACACCATTGGTTTGGACGGGGTACTTTACTTCTTAGGTTTCAAGGATTCATACATTGATATCCATTAATTCATTAGTACATTCAAAAAAAAGTCCTATCTTTGTGCTCAAATTTAAAAGAAATACATGAAGTTTTCAGAACTACATTTGAATGGCAATGTGCTGGAGGCACTGGATGCCATGCGCTTTGAAGAGTGCACCCCCATACAAGAACAATCAATTCCCGTTATACTTGAAGGCCGAGATTTAATAGCGGTGGCACAAACCGGAACGGGAAAAACAGCTGCATATTTGTTACCTATATTGAACAAGCTTTCAGAAGGTGGACACCCTGCCGATGCTATCAATTGCATTGTCATGGCTCCTACCCGTGAGTTGGCACAACAGATAGACCAGCAGATGGAGGGCTTCTCCTACTTCATGCCGGTTTCCAGTGTGGCAGTGTATGGCGGTAATGACGGAGTTCTGTTCGAACAGCAGAAAAGAGGTTTGACATTGGGTGCAGATGTTGTCATTGCCACTCCGGGACGTCTGATAGCCCACCTCAGTCTTGGCTATGTAGACCTTTCGCGTGTCTCTTATTTTATTTTGGATGAAGCAGACCGGATGCTGGATATGGGATTCTATGATGACATTATGCAGATTGTCAAGTTTCTCCCTAAAGAGCGGCAGACCATTATGTTCTCTGCTACCATGCCTGCCAAGATACAACAGTTGGCTGGCAACATTCTGAACAATCCCGCCGAAGTGAAGTTGGCGGTTTCCAAACCAGCGGAAAAGATTGTGCAGGCAGCCTATGTCTGCTACGAGAATCAGAAGCTGGGCATCATCCGTAGCCTCTTTGCAGAGGAGACGCCGGAACGCGTCATCATCTTTGCTTCTTCCAAACTGAAAGTGAAGGAAGTGACCAAAGCCTTGAAGCAGATGAAACTGAACGTTGGTGAAATGCACTCCGATTTAGAGCAGGCACAGCGCGAAGAAGTGATGTACGAATTCAAGGCAGGACGTATCAATATCCTGGTAGCTACAGATATCGTTGCGAGAGGTATTGATATCGATGACATCCGTCTGGTGATAAACTATGACGTTCCCCACGACAGTGAAGATTATGTGCACCGCATCGGACGTACGGCGCGTGCCAATAATGACGGCGTAGCCATCACTTTCGTTTCCGAAAAGGAGCAGGGGAACTTTAAGAATATCGAAAAATTCCTGGATAGGGACATCTATAAGATACCGGTTCCCGAGGAGCTGGGCGAAGCCCCCGAATACAAGCCGAGAGCATTTGACGGAGGAAGACGGGGCGGCCGTGGAAACGGACGTAAGCCAGGAGGAAACAAGAACGGCCGTAACAACAGTAAAGGTGGAAAGCCCAGAGCCAAACGTCCACAGAATGGCGGCGAGAAGAAATAAACATTGTGGTGAAGAAAAGAAATAGAAAAAGCGGATTTATTCCGCTTTTTCTATGTTCATTGTATTGTCAAAACCAATAATCATATTTACCAAATTGTATACGGAACTTTCGGGTATGCCGAGGGTTGCCTGATAATGGTACCCCTTACTATCCACACCCATGAAATTCATATCGGCAAGAATGGCCTGGTCCAGCATTTCGGCAGGGAATATATCCGCAAACATCTTTTTAGTGATGTCCTGGCCGTAAAGCATCTTCTTCCCTTCGTATACACAGATGTGGATTACATTATCATAATACACATTGTCCACACTGATTCCATTTTCAGAATAGGAAGTCTTGAAAACCTTCATCTTTGAGGGGTTGATATATACATATCCCCTATATCTTGTATTCTTGTATGTTACGATACTGTCTTTCTTTATCACTTCCGGAGTAGTAGAAATGACCTCCACTTCTCGACTGGTGAAAACCAAAGAATCTTCCGCATTCTCTGATTTATGCAGTTTAATTACTTCGTCGGCCAGCGAGTGGAACCAGAAGCTGTATTCCGTTTGACGGTCTATCTTATAGGCCACCGGTTCATTGCTGTATATGTAGATTGTATCGTGAACAACCTTGAAAGGTACGGGAGCGCTTTGCGGGTTGGCATAATATACCGTATCCCTTCGATGCGCATCAACGGCATTTCTGTTTCATCGTTCACCCAGATGCCTTGTAACAGTTGTTTTGCAATGAGGTCTTCCTTTACGGAAACCTCTCCTGTTTGTCTGTTGCTGCATGAGGCCAATGAGACAACAAGTACAATGAGAATCGCACTTCCTTTTATTGTCATAACGTCCCTTATTTATTCTTTTCTTTTTCTGCAACTTTATTTCCGATGCAATGATATGTGAAACCTTGTTCTTCCATATCTTTCTTGTCATAAATGTTACGTCCGTCCAATACCAACGGCTGCTCCATAGTTTTCTTGATGACTGCCCATGAAGGCAGGCGGAATTCTTTCCATTCGGTCACCAGCATCAGTGCATCTGCATCCAGCGCAGCATCATACATATCTGTCGCATAATAAATACTTTCTCCTATGCGGCGTCGGCATTCGTTCATGGCAGCCGGGTCGTAGGCACGTACTTTACAACCGGCCTTCAGCAACTCGTCAATCAATACCAGAGCCGGGGCTTCACGCATGTCATCTGTTTCGGGTTTAAAGGCCAGCCCCCAAATGGCAATGGTCTTTCCCTCCAAATCATTATTGAAATGCTTCTGCAACTTTTCGAATAAGATACTCTTCTGTTTCTCGTTCACCTCCTCTACTGCATGGAGTACACGCATCTTGTAGCCGCTCAGTTCAGCCGTTTTAATCAGTGCCTTTACATCCTTAGGGAAGCATGAACCGCCGTAACCTATCCCCGGATAGAGGAACTTGCGTCCGATACGGGTATCCGAACCGATACCACTGCGCACCATGTTTACATCCGCTCCCACCAATTCGCACAAATTGGCAATGTCGTTCATGAAGCTGATGCGGGTGGCAAGCATGGAGTTAGCTGCATACTTTGTCATTTCTGCAGAAGGGATGTCCATAAAGATGACACGGAAGTTGTTCAGCAGGAATGGTTTGTAGAGCTTGCTCATTATCTTCTTGGCTCGTTCGGACTCTACTCCCACCACTACACGGTCGGGACTCATAAAATCGTTGATAGCATTACCTTCTTTCAGAAACTCGGGATTCGAAGCGACATCGAAGTCAATGTTCATCCCTCTCTTATCAAGTTCTTCTTGAATGGTAGCCCGCACTTTTCTGGCAGTACCTACGGGAACGGTACTTTTGGTTACCACCAACACATATTTCTGCATATTGCGTCCAATGGTGCGGGCAACTTCCAGCACATAGCTCAAGTCGGCACTTCCATCCTCATCGGGTGGTGTACCTACGGCACTGAATACCACTTCCACCTCATTCAGACAACTCTCCAGAGACGTGGTGAATTGCAGGCGTCCTGCTTTCACATTCCGGCTAACCATTTCTTCCAGTCCATTTTCATAGATAGGAATAACACCCTTTTTCAGTGACTCTATCTTTTCACTGTTCGTGTCTACGCAAATAACGTTGACACCGATTTCCGCAAAGCAGGTTCCGGTTACCAAACCGACGTATCCTGTACCGACAATGGCTATTTTCATATTTTATTCATAATAGACCGCATCCTTGAACGATACGGCATGTCCGTCTTTATCTGATAATAGAAGCTGTTCCGTAGCAACGGGCCATTCAATACCGATGGTTTCGTCGTCAAAACGGATGGATGCCTCGGATTGTGGTGCGTATACGTTGTCTACCTTGTATGTAAAGACAGCTTCATCGCTCAGCACCAGAAAACCGTGGGCAAAACCACGCGGAATGAAGAATTGTCTTTTGTTCCCCTCACTTAGCTCCACACTGACATACTTTCCGAAAGTGGGAGAAGATTTTCTTAAGTCGACAGCCACGTCCAGCACTTTTCCCTTAATGACACGTACCAGTTTGGCCTGGCTGCAATCACCCTTCTGGTAATGAAGACCACGTAATACACCGAAAGAGGATTTGGACTCATTGTCCTGGATGAAGTGAACGTTTCCGACATGTGCACGGAACTCTTCTTCCTTAAATGCTTCCATAAAGTATCCGCGGGCATCATGGAATACTTTCGGCTCAATCAGCCATACGCCGTCAATCTCTGTTTGTATGTAGTTCATTTTCTTAAAATGTTTTATGTACTTTCAGTTGGAATCCAAAATTGTCTCCATATATCTCTCCCATATCCAATGCAAGGGACGCGTTGAAGCACCAGCCCTTCCATTTACGGGGAATATAGTAAAACGATGCAAAAGTAGAAAAATTTTCTAATATATCGGGTATTGGACGATGAGGAGTTCCCCAAGTTCTGTTGTGGGACAATTTTGCCACATATCTCCACTCACTGCTGATGTCGCCGCTCCATCCCAGATGCAGGGCCTTAACGCGATTGTACTTGAAACTCATATCGCCATCCTTATTATAGATAGGCGATGCTATCAACGGATTGGCTATCGCCATACCCCAATGTGCCCATCCTGGGTAGTAACCGTTGTTGTAGTAGTTGTCGGCTCCTCCGGTCTTACCTACTACAGAATTTTGCAAACCGTGCAGTGGACCGCTCATATTGGTAGTCTGGAGATATTCGATAACGATTCCGTTGATGGCTTGTCTATGGTTGGATTTATATTCCACACCCCATAAGCCATCCCAACCGTTGAGTTTGGCCATGGCGGAGAAGTCATCAAAATGATTGTCCAGATAGGCGCTGATGGAGAATCTTCCTTAGGACGATAAGTCATTTTGATATATTCGCTACCCAGAAAATTGCCTTGGAAAGCCAGATGTTCACCTACCGGTCCGTCCTCACGCCCGTGGCCGGGGAAGAATACGCGTACGTAATCCTTCCATCCGTTGCCCAAGTCTCCCGATTCGGAACCTCCAATCTTGTATCCTCCGAATTGGGTGTCGAGGGTCATTCCGAGTTCCAGTTGCCATTTTCCTTTGGGTATACCGATACGCAGGAACCCTTCTTTATGATGGTATTTGATACTCTTGGTGTACCAGTATTTTTCTCCGACTTGCTCCCGCTGGTATTTGTTATCTGTAAACCATCCGTACGAGATTTCTCCTTTCAGGCCTAAACGGGGTAGCAACTGTACATACTCGGGTATGCCTATCTGTACTTGTGGGATGGGACGCGCATTACCCGACCAGGTCATGCCGCCACTGCTCAGCTCTTGATTCAGCAATGGAGAATTCTGTTCCCGGCTTCCGGCAAAGAATCCAAACCACTTGTAACGGATGTCTACGTAAGCCTGCTGTACAATGAAGGAGGTCGTGCTGAATCCGGCTGCTGCAACCAAATCCAGTGCTTCTTCAAACTTCCATTTTCCAAGTTGGTGTTTGTAGGATATTCCTCCACGTATGTAAGTATTGTTGTCGAGCGAAGTGAGTCCTTGCTGGTTGCTGACCTGCCAAAGAGGAGTATTGTCACCGGTATGCAGGGCTGCTCCATATTCTACGAATGAGGACAGCTGCTGTGCCAGCATCGTGTTCTTTCCTATGAACAAGAAAACAATCAGACAGAAAATAATACGCATAATAGTCTTTTGTTAAGTGTTTAGGTTTGTATACTCTTGCGAGGACAATTGTCCTTCTATTCTTGACAAGCATAGCTAAACGGTACAAAAGTAGAAATTTTTCCGGTAAAAATCCCTTCTCTTGCCGAAAAACCTTTTTCAAATACATTTTCAATGTGCAATGTTCATAATTTGTTGATAAGAAAAAAGCTCTGAAACTAGCGTATATCCGATATTTCCGCTACTTTTGTAGCATGATTGAATTAGCACAGCACATAGAAGTATTGTTATTGGAGAACGATTGTGTCATTGTTCCCGGTTTGGAGGATTTGTAGCCCATTATACTCCGGCAATGAGAGTAGCAGAAGAGAATGTTTTTCTGCCCCCTACCCGTATTATCGGTTTCAATCCTCAACTGAAGATGAATGACGGCTTACTTGTACAATCTTATATGGCTGTCTATGATACTGATTTTTCTGATGCTACGCGGATTGTAGAAAAAGAAGTGGCGCATATATTCACTGCTCTCCATGAAGAAGGTAAGGTGGATTTGCCCAACATTGGCGAATTGCGTTACTCCATTCATGGTATTTATGACTTTGTTCCCTATGACCACAAGATAACCACTCCTTACTTATATGGGTTGGATAGTTTTGAAATGCAGGAACTGGCGGAACTGAAGAAACCGTACATGGAAAAGACCATCCGTTATTCTGTTCCAGTTGTGCCGGAAGACAAAAAGCGAAGGTTTGAGATTAAATTCAACCGTTCCTATTTGTCGAATGCGGTTGCCATGATTGCAGTGGTTGCCTTGTTTTTCTTTTTGTCTACACCGATAGAGAATACGGAAGTGGTTGAAGGAAATTATGCGCAATTACTTCCGAATGAACTTTTTGAGATGATAGAAAAGGAATCCCTTGCCATTAATCCGATTGTTGTTAGCCGGAAGGCCGACACTCCGAAAGCGTCGGCTCAAAAAAACACGGGGCAGAAGGCAAAGAAAAAGGTGGTTCCGGTTGCCGTAAGAGAGGTTAAGGTGGGCCAAGCTAACGCGCAGAATGCTCCGGTTGTTTCTCAGCCTAAGCAGCAGGCGGCAGAAGTGTCCTCTTCAACATCTGTAACAACAAAGAGTGAAATTCAAAAGACCACAGCAGGGACTGTCGCCCCGTCACTTGTCTCTGCACAGAAATACCACGTCATCATTGCCAGTGTAGGTACTGAGAAGGATGCCGAAGCAATGGCAAAGCAACTGATTGAAAAAGGTTACCCTCATGCAAAAGCAATTGTTGGAGATGGTAAAATGCGTGTCAGCATTGAGTCTTGTGGCACAGAAACAGAAGCATATCAGGCATTGAACAGAGTTCGCCAGAATGAAACGTATAAGAACGCTTGGGTATTAAAGAAGTAGAAAGTAATCTACCCTTGCTTTATTTTTAATTCTTTAATTTTTAACTATCATGAAGCGTATCCGTTGTCCCAAATGTGAGAATTACTTAACATTCGATGAAACCAAGTATACCGAAGGCCAATCACTGGTCTTTGTATGTGACCAGTGTAAGAAGCAGTTCAGTATCCGTTTAGGTAAATCAAAGATGAAAGCCCCTCAAAAGGAAGAACGTCCGGATGAAGCGGAGTTTAAAGAGGCTTTTGGCAGCATCACGGTCATTGAGAACGTGTTTGGTTTTAAGCAGGTACTTCCATTGCAAGAAGGTGACAATATCATAGGCCGGCGTTGCGTGGGGAATGTTATCGGTGTGCCGATTGAGACTTCGGATATGAGTATGGACCGGCGTCACTGTATCATTAATGTAAAGCGTAATAAGCAGGGAGTGTTGATTTATACCTTACGCGATGCTCCCAGCCTGACGGGAACTTTCCTTAATAATGAAATTTTGGGTGACAAAGACCGTATTCGCATTGAGGATGGAGCCATTGTAACTATTGGTGCCACTACTTTTATATTGCGGGCAGCAGAGCAGGAAAGCCTTTAGACAAAAAAGAAAACTGTGGCTTAATTATTTCCCATCAAATGTGGTATAAATAAAGCAGACCGTATAAAAACTCCTTTTGTACGGTCTGCTTGTTTAAAATCATAGGAATTAAAGAATACCTTTTACTGTTTCCTGCATGCCTTTTTCTTGGATGGATTTTAAGAAGCAGGTAATCATGTCTGTCAATCCTGGAACGGTATTCAAGTCTCCGTGTTCCCCCCAGATAAGGTCTTTGGCTGCCAATACGCCTTCTGCCACTTTGCGGGTATCCCCCGTTGCCCAAAGGTCTTTCAATAACTGCATGATTTCGGGAGCATCATTCGGGATGATTTCTGTGCCGTCTGCGCGGGTACCTCCTTTGTAGTACGTGATGATGGCAGCCAGTCCCAATACCAGACCTTTCGGCAGTTCTCCTTTACGTTTCAAGTAGGTTTTCAGGCCAGGAAGGTCACGGGTTTGGTATTTAGAGAAAGAGTTCAGCATAATACTGGTTACGGCATGGTCAACAAACGGATTGTTGAAGCGCTCCAATACATCTTCTGCAAACTTTTTCAATTCGTTTTTCGGCAGGTTCAACGTTTCCATCAGCTCGTCAAACATCACTTTATGGATGTATTGTCCGATTATAGGATGCTGGCAGGCATCGCGTACAATATTTACCCCCGACAGATAGGCTACCGGAGACAGTACGGTATGAGGTCCATTCAGCAAGGTTACTTTTCTTTCGTGGTAAGGTTTTTCGGAAGGAACAAACAATACATTCAGTCCGGCTTTGTCGGCAGGGAATTCTTCGGCGACTTCTTGCGGAGCCTCGATGACCCATAAATGGAAAATTTCAGCCTGCACTACCAAATTGTCATCGTACTGTATCTTTTCTTTTATAGCGGCAATGTCTTTGCGGGGGAATCCTGGAACGATACGGTCTACTAGTGTTGCATATACACCGCAGGCTTCCTCAAACCAAGTTCTGAACTCATCACCCAACTGCCATAATTCAATGTATTGATAGATTGTCTCCTTCAACTTGTGGCCATTCAGGAAGATGAGTTCGCAGGGGAAGATAATCAGCCCTTTGCTCTTGTCGCCGTTGAATGTCTTGAAGCGGTGATACAACAGCTGTGTCAGTTTACCCGGATAAGAAGACGCCGGCGTATCTGTCAGCTTACAAGCAGGGTCAAAGGCTATACCTGCTTCCGTCGTGTTGGAAATGACAAAACGCATTTCCGGTTGTTCGGCCAATTTCATGAACTCATCGTTTTGAGTATAGGGGTTTAAGGCACGGCTGATTACATCTATCATAGTCAGACTGTTGATGGTTTCTCCTTTATCCAGACCTTGCAGATTTACATGATAAAGGTCATCCTGGGCATTCAGCATGTCAACCATACCTTTATCGATGGGTTGGACTACTACCACATTGCTGTTGAAATCGGTCTTTTGATTCATGTTATAAATAATCCAATCCACAAATGCGCGAAGGAAATTACCTTCGCCAAACTGGATAATGCGTTCCGGGCGTTGTGCTTTGGGAGCAGTTTCTTTGTTTAATGCTTTCAATTTAAAAATGATTTAAATGGTTGATATGTAATTTTTTGATTATTCAAACTCAAAGTAAAAGTCTATGTTTTCCTTCATCAATATGTCGATGGGCATGTATTTCACTGCAGTGACCGGTCTTTTAAATACCACGTGGTTGCATAAAGTCTTCACGCCACAATAGCCTTGCAGGCTGGGCGTTGACCGATGAGAAAGGTTACTTCACCGGTTTTCAGGAACTCTGTATTTTTGTGTAAAAGGTCATATCCCACAAGTCCTGCCAGCTTCTGCCCCTTTTCGTGCAGATAATTTGCCACCTGATAAACACGGGAATTAAAAACAGCTCCCAGTACGGCTTGGGGATGTTCTTTAAAAAAAGCATCCAACATCCGTCTGTTGCCGTCAGTATCTTCCTTGTGCAACACAATGTCATGGATAATCAAATCCTTATGTTCCTCGGAAAGGTATTGCATGAACCCCTCGAGGCGGCGTTGCATCTGGATTTCTGCCGGATTGTTTTTCTGATTGTTCAGGAATAACACAAGCTCCTGCCCTTTTTCATAGCTACGCATCAGAATCTTGGCAGCGATGTATCCGCTGGTTTTGGAATCTTGTCCGATATAACACAAGGCATGCGTCTGTTCAATATTGAAGTCTATGAATGCATAGGGAATATCCGCTTCCTCCAAATAAGCAGTGAGTTTTATGGTCTCCTCTCGGAAATTCGGGGCAACAAGTACGGCGTCGGCATTTTCCTCCCGGAGCACAGCACATGCTTCTTTATAGGAGGATTTGTCCGCATGCCGATAGTACAGATAGCTAACTCCAACATTGAACGGCCGTAATTCTTGTGCGGCACGGTCAATTCCCGCTGCTACAGCATGCCAATAATCATGTTCTATATAATAAGGTATAATGCAGACAATATGATAGCGCTTTTTAGCCGCCAGCCCGATGGCAAACATATTGGGATGATAATCTATCTCATCGAGTACTTTCTGGACTTTTTCCCTACTGGAAACGGATACGTCTCCGCGGTTGTGCAGTACGCGGTCTACAGTGCCGGCAGAGACGCCGGCCATGCGTGCTATGTCTTTAATGGTATAGTTCTTGTTTTCCATCTTGAGGTATGCTGCCTAAGGCGGTAAAGGTGAGACGTCTGAAGCTTAAATATTATAAATATTCGCCGCAAAGATACGAATTATTTTGTTTCTCCAAGTAAAATTTCTACTTTTGTGTTCGATAACGGTTAATAAAACTAAAAACAATTATAAGACCTATTAGCTTTACAATCAATACTATATAGGTGTAATAGATAGAAAGTAATATTTTTAGATACTTAAAACACAAGAAGATGAAAAACTTTATGGACGGAAACTTTCTGTTGCAAACGGAAACAGCACAGAAGTTGTACCACGAGCATGCGGCTAAAATGCCGATTATCGACTATCATTGTCACTTGATTCCTCAAATGGTGGCGGAAGACTATCAATTTAAGTCACTGACTGAGATTTGGTTGGGAGGTGACCACTACAAGTGGCGTGCCATGCGTACCAATGGTGTGGACGAACGTTTCTGTACCGGTAAGGATACTACAGATTGGGAAAAGTTTGAGAAGTGGGCCGAAACGGTACCTTATACTTTCCGTAATCCGTTGTATCACTGGACCCACCTTGAATTGAAGACCGCTTTTGGAATCGATAAAATTCTCAATCCTCATACGGCCCGTGAAATTTATGATGAATGTAATGAGAAGCTGAAACAGCCTGAATATTCCGCCCGTGGCATGATGCGCCGTTATCACGTGGAAGTGGTTTGTACTACAGATGATCCTATTGATTCCTTGGAATACCATATCAAGACACGTGAGAGCGGCTTTGAAATCAAGATGTTGCCTACTTGGCGTCCGGATAAGGCAATGGCGGTGGAAGTTCCTGCCGATTTTCGCGCATATGTAGAAAAGTTGGCCGAAGTGAGCGATGTGGCTATTTCCTGCTTTGACGATATGGTTGCTGCCTTGCGTAAGCGTCACGATTTTTTCGCGGAACAAGGATGTAAACTGTCTGACCACGGAATTGAAGAATTCTATGCCGAGGATTATACAGGAGCGGAAGTTAAGGCTATCTTTAACAAGGTATATGGCGGTACTGGATTGACGAAGGAGGAAATTCTGAAATTCAAGTCGGCCATGCTGGTTGTGTTCGGCGAAATGGATTGGGAGAAAGGTTGGACACAACAGTTCCATTATGGTGCTATTCGCAACAACAATAGTAAGATGTTCAAACTGTTAGGTCCTGATACCGGTTTTGATTCCATTGGCGAATTTACTACAGCAAAAGCTATGGCTAAATTTCTCGACCGCTTAAACTCCAATGGTAAGCTGACCAAGACTATTCTTTATAATTTGAATCCATGCGCCAACGAAGTCATTGCTACTATGCTGGGTAACTTCCAGGATGGTACGGTTGCCGGTAAGATTCAATTCGGTTCCGGTTGGTGGTTCCTTGACCAGAAGGATGGTATGGAAAAGCAGATGAATGCCCTTTCTGTACTGGCTTATTGAGCCGATTTGTTGGTATGCTGACCGATTCCCGTTCCTTCCTCTCCTATCCGCGCCATGAATATTTCCGCCGTACATTGTGTAATCTTGTAGGCCGTGATGTAGAAAATGGTGAAATTCCTATTTCCGAGATGGAACGCGTAAACCAGATGATTGAAGATATCAGCTATTATAACGCTAAGAATTTCTTCCAATTCTAAAAAGCAATAGTAAGCTATAAGTTATGCAGTTTCACCCATAACTTATAGCTTATCTAATATTCCTTTGATACTATCCAATCGTATAAAATTGGGATGTCGTATTTCCCCTTCATGTTGCTCGTATGCCCAAGTCACGTGGTATGGTACATGGGCAGCGTATCCCCCAAGTTCCAATACCGGAAGTATGTCTGATTTTACAGAATTACCTATCATCAGGAGTTTTTCAGGCGGACAGCCCAATGTATCAATCAGCCTCTGGTAATCATCGATTTTCTTGTCACTCATAATTTCGATATGATGGAAATATTCTCGCAGTCCGGAAGCTTCTATTTTTCTTTTCTGGTCGAACAAGTCCCCCTTAGTGGCCAACACCAATTTATATTTCCCATGAAGTGACGATATGGTCTCCTTCACGCCTTCCAGTAGTGTAACCGGTTTCTGCAGAAGCTCTTGTCCCCATCCTATTACTTCTTCTATAAGATGCATATTCCCGTTTCCGTCTGTCACTTTGCAGATGGTTTCAGTCATACTGAGCATTATGCTCTTCAGCATAGCCATACATATGCAGATTCTTCATTTCTGTTTCAAAAAACCTTTGTGATATGGATGAAGCAGGCAGATATTGCCTTAAAAGGTTACAGAATTTGTGCTCGAACTCCTGAATATAAAGTTCGCTTTCCCACAGTGTGTCATCAGCGTCAAAAGCTATAAATTCGATTTTATCTTTCATGAATGGTCGTTTTATAAAAGCGTCCAAAGATACGGAGTATTCTATATAAATGAAAAGATAAATAGTGATAAATGGGAAGTTAATATCTTGTCTGCAACTTATTAATATTGTGTTTGCAGAAAATTAATATCTTGCAAACACAATATTAATTTCCTATTTTTGCACTTATTTTTTCATTTAATACATAAATTTTAATCGCACAAAAGGATGATGACATCACCCCAACCCGCTTCCAAAGGCTTCAGCAGAGCTTTTTGGGTAAGCAGTACAGTAGAACTGTTCGAACGCATGGCATATTATGCTGTATTTATTGTTCTTACCATTTATCTTTCCAATATTTTAGGTTTCAATGATTTTGAGTCAAGCATGATTTCCGGTCTGTTTTCGGGAGGGCTCTATTTGTTGCCTATCTTTACGGGCGCATATGCCGATAAGATAGGTTTCCGAAAGTCGATGATTATTGCTTTCTCACTGCTTTCCATCGGGTATTTGGGCTTGGGATTGCTTCCCACCCTACTGGAAGCAGCCGGTCTGGTGGAGTATGGCGAGACAACCCGTTTTTCAGGATTGCCGGATAGTAATGACCGCTGGATGATTGTCCCCGTATTGTTTGTTATCATGGTAGGAGGTTCGTTCATCAAGTCTATCATATCGGGATCGGTGGCTAAGGAAACAACAGAGGCTACCCGTGCTCGCGGCTATTCCATCTTCTATATGATGGTGAATATAGGAGCTTTTACCGGAAAAACGGTGGTCGACCCTCTACGGAATGTTATCGGTGAGCAAGCTTATATTTATATCAATTACTTCTCGGCTACCATGACGGTGCTGGCATTATTGGCTGTCATCTTATTGTATAAATCGGCACATACAGCAGGTGAAGGGAAAAGCATGCGTGAAATTGGGCAAGGTTTTCTGCGTATTATCACTAATTGGCGTTTGTTGATTCTTATCCTCATCGTAACCGGCTTTTGGATGGTGCAGCAACAGCTCTATGCAACTATGCCCAAATATGTCATCCGTATGGCGGGTGAAACAGCCAAACCGGGGTGGATAGCCAATGTAAACCCGTTTGTAGTGGTTTGCTGCGTAAGTTTTATCACCCGGTGGATGGCAAAGCGCACAGCTATTACTTCTATGAATATAGGCATGTTTCTTATTCCGGTATCGGCATTGCTGATGGCATGCGGTAATTTGCTGGGCAACGATATTATTTCCGGCATGAGCAATATTACTTTGATGATGGTGTTTGGTATTGTTGTGCAAGCTTTGGCAGAATGTTTTATCTCACCGCGTTATCTGGAATACTTCTCTTTGCAGGCCCCAAGGGCGAAGAAGGTATGTACCTCGGTTTCAGTCATCTTCATTCATTCCTCTCTTCTATTTTCGGATTCGGTATTGCGGGGGTGCTTCTGACAAAATATTGTCCTGATCCAGTCTTGTTTGAAACCCGCGAAGCGTGGGAAGCAGCTAGTGTCAATGCACATTATATCTGGTATTATTTCGCTGTTATAGGATTGGTTGCGGCAATAGCATTATTCGTTTTTGCCAAAACTACCGAATTCATCGACAAAAAGAAGAAGGCATAAGGTTTATATATTGCATACTTTTTGTATATTTGCCGTCACTTTTTTTAAAAGCGACGGCTTTTTGTAATTAAGGAGATTAGGATGAAAGTAAAATTTATAAGCCTTGCCAGTGGAAGCAGCGGCAACTGTTATTATATAGGCACAGAAAAATATGGAATACTCATCGACGCCGGCATTGCAGTACGGACGATAAAAAAAGGACTGAAAGAAGCAGGTATCAGCATGGAAATGATACGTGCGGTATTTGTTACGCACGACCATGCAGATCATATTAAAGCGGTAGGTGGATTGGGTGAGAAACAGAATATTCCTATTTATACAACTGCCCGGATTCATGAGGGTATCAACCGGAGCTATTGCATGACAGAAAAGTTATATTCGTCTGTCCGTTACCTGGAAAAGCAGCAACCCATGCAGTTGGAAGATTTCATATCGAATCTTTCGAGGTACCTATGATGGCACGGACAATGTGGGCTATTGCATTGAGATAGACGGAAAAGTGTTTGCCTTTCTTACAGACCTTGGTGAAATTACTCCTACGGCCGCAGAATATATCAGAAAGGCCAATTATCTGATATTGGAAGCCAACTACGATGAGGAAATGTTACGCATGGGTACCTACCCCCAATACCTGAAAGAACGGATTACCAGCCGCACCGGACACATGAGTAATATTGCTACTGCTGAATTTCTTTCGGAAAATATGACGGAACATTTACAGTATATTTGGCTTTGTCATTTGAGCAAGGACAACAATCATCCTGAATTGGCATATAAAACAGTGGAATGGAAATTAAGGGAAAAAGGAATTATCGTAGGAAAGGATGTACAGTTGTGTGCTTTGAAGCGTACTACTCCTTCTGATTTATACGAGTTTGAATAAAAAATCCCATTTCATCGCAAAAAATACACCGTTTTGTTTGCACGAATAAAATAAAAGGACTACTTTTGCACCCGCAAACAAGAAATAAGGAATGCACTCTTAGCTCAGTTGGTAGAGCAACTGACTCTTAATCAGTGGGTCCAGGGTTCGAATCCCTGAGGGTGTACTTAAAAAAGGAACAACAGTAGTTGTTCCTTTTTTAATTTGTCTTAACAAGAACATGCTTTGATGGGTATAAGCTCCTCATACGGAATCACTAGTAAATCTATATGGGGATGATACATTATTTTTCGTTAGTCCGCATAATAAATTCTTCAGAAGTTTGTTTTTATACCTTTGCCCTCACCCGCTTTCCGCCTCTTTCGTCACATTCGAAAATATATGTCAGAAAATGAAAGTAGGAAGAAAACTTTTATTTCCTCCTACTCGTATATCTATATTTTGTATATTTGTACACACATCAATGATTTTAAACTAAAAGAAAAACAATATGGATAAAGATTCAAAGCAAGTAGTGGTTCTTCTGACACATCCCAATATAAAAGAGTCGCGAGCTAACAAGGCATTGATGGATGCTATTAGTGACATGGGAGAGGTGGCCATATACAATTTATATGAGATGCGTGTGGAAGATGCTTTTAATGCAGAGATATGGAGCACTATCATATCGCATGCATCTGCGCTTGTATTTCAGTTTCCGTTCTATTGGATGTCGGCTCCTTCTTTATTGAAGAGATGGTTGGATGAAGTATTTACTTATCTGGCAAAAACTCCTGCTGTGGCTGGTAAGACATTGATGGTGGTCACTACTGTTGGTTCTGAACATGATGCTTATAGAAGCGGAGGAAGAAATCGTTTTACGGTGGATGAGTTGTTAAGACCTTATCAAGCAAGTGCTGTACATGCTGGAATGATATGGCAAACTCCTCTTGTAGTCTATGGAATGGGGACCTCGGAAGCTAGTAAAAATATAGCAGAAGGGATAAATTGCTATAAGCAAAGAATTGAAGCATTGGTGAAGAAAGACATTTCCAGTGATAATTGG
>ENA-OQJX01000292-OQJX01000292.1-human-gut-metagenome-genome-assembly--contig:-NODE-292-length-30320-cov-3.435167_pt1 | contig 30320 bp, 34 predicted proteins | sample MGYA00242615_ERZ504782 | MGnify/ENA primary metagenome ERZ504782 (study PRJEB26092, sample SAMD00036354) | human gut metagenome | host: Homo sapiens | study: EMG produced TPA metagenomics assembly of... | reverse complement strand
TCTTTTATTTTAGGTTTCTAATTGTCTTCGTGTTCGGGACGGTTTTATTCTATCTTATTGTCAGATCACTTCAATCTTACACCCATCTTCCAGGTGATAACCACGAAGCAACTCATCTGTTTTCAGTTCGTTTTTTACCGGGTAATTGTAAAGAAAGAATAGATACAAATCCATCCGGTACAGCTACTTTCATAAATTTCTTGCCATCAGTTACGATTGTTCCGGCAGCCAATTGATGTGATTCATAAACTTTCTCACTTTCAAATATTTTCACGACCACACTTTCTGCTTTTTCGGAAGCAATCAGTTCACTCCAGGCAGCGGGGTAAGGTGATAGTCCACGGATAAAATCGTAGATCTTCTTCACCGGCTGGTTCCAGTCAATCCGGCAAGTTTCTTTAAATATCTTCGGAGCAGGACGGAGTTCACCGACAACTGCCATTTCTTCTTGAGGAATTGGTTTGACCGTTCCATTCAGTATAGCATCTACTGTTTCAAGAACCAGTTTTCCTCCCAACATCATCAAATTATCATGTACCACTTCTACATTATCCGTATCTGCAATAGGCACACGTACCTGTTGAATGACCTCTCCGGTATCTATCTCATGCTTCAAAAAGAAAGTCGTAATCCCGGTTTCCGTATCACCGTTGATAACCGCCCAGTTGATAGGAGCAGCTCCACGATATTGAGGAAGTAAAGAAGCATGAAGATTAAATGTACCCAGTCGCGGCATATTCCATACCACTTCCGGCAACATACGGAAAGCAACTACAATCTGCAAATCCGCTTTCCACTCACGCAACGCTTCCACAAAAGCTTCATCTTTCAACTTTTCCGGTTGAAGCAACGGTAAATTCTGTTCGAGCGCATATTGTTTGACAGGAGAATATTGAATCTTATGTCCGCGTCCGGCAGGTTTATCGGGCATTGTAATCACACCCACTACATTATAACCGCCTTCTACCAATTGGCGCAGGGCCTCTACCGCAAAATCGGGAGTTCCCATATATACTATTCTTAAATTTTCTTTCTTCATATTTTAAATCTGTTATCATTACTTAGGCACAGATTAGTCTTCTGAAAAATGTACCAGCACTTGCCGATACGAATTAAATATCTTTGATTTAGAGACAAATCCCTGATAGCGGCCTTCCTCATCTACAACCGGAAGATTCCAGGCTTTCGTATCGTCAAATGTTTGCATAACCTGCTCCATTCCATCCGTATCGAAGATTTTGGCAGGAGCAGATATCATCAATTTATTAACAGTGAAACGATGATAAAGTTCTTGCCGGAACATGATGTTGCGAATATCGTCGAGCAATACAATTCCCAACAATTCACCCGTTTTCTTATCTGTCACCGGAAAGACATTTCGATGGGAAGCTGCAATTGCTTTCACCAGTTCGCCCAAGTCCATTTCCGGGTGTACGACAACGAAATCTTTCTCCACCACGTTTTCCATTTTCATCAGCGTCAACACAGCTTTATCCTTGTGATGTGTCAGCAATTGTCCCTTCTTAGCCAAACGCATCGAATAGATACTATGAGGTTCGAAAGCAATAATTGTCAGATATGAACTTACAGATACAATCATCAACGGAAGAAATAAATCATATCCACCTGTCAGCTCGGCTATCAGGAACACCCCTGTCAATGGAGCATGCATGACACCACTCATTACTCCCGCCATTCCCATCAATGCGAAATTCTTCTCCGGCAAATAAGCGGAGAAAGCAAAGTCATTGCTAAAATGAGAGAAAACAAAACCGGCAATACATCCCAAATAAAGCGAAGGAGCAAAGATACCACCACAACCACCGCCACCGTTTGTTGCACTGGAAGCAAATACTTTCAACAAGATAATCAGCATCAGATAAACCAGCAACAAATTGCCATAGCCATAAAACATAGAGTTGTTCATGACCGTATCCCACTCTTCGGCAGACGTTCCATTCAACAAAAGATTAATCGTGTCATATCCTTCACCATAAAGAGGTGGGAAAAGGAAAATCAATACACTCAACATCACACCACCAAAAGCCAGTTTCTTGTAAGGGTTATTGAGTTTGCCAAATACACCTTCTACCGAATTCATGGCACGTGTGAAGTACAACGAAATCAGCCCACAAAAAATTCCCAGCAAGATAACGAAAGGAATACGCTCCAGTTCGAATGCCTGATCGAGGTGGAACTTAAACATAGCCTCCGTACCAGTGACTATGTACGAAACAGTTGCTGCTGTCACGGCAGAAATCAGCAGGGGAAGCAAAGAAGACATGGTTAAGTCAATCATCAGCACTTCCAAGGTAAATACCAGTCCCGCAATCGGAGCTTTAAAAATACCGGCAATGGCACCTGCCGCACCACAACCTACGAGCAGCATCAACGTGCGATGCTCCATCTTAAACACGCTCCCGAGATTGGAACCGATTGCCGAACCTGTCAGTACAATCGGCGCCTCTGCTCCGACCGATCCACCAAATCCGATGGTTATGGCACTGGCGATAGTAGACGACCAGATATTGTGTCGCTTGATACGTCCCTGCCTACGGGAGATGGCATATAGAATTTTGGTGACCCCATGACTGATATCATCCTTTACAATATTACGCACAAACCAACCTGCAAGGAAAATACCGACTACCGGATATACCAAATACAGGTAGTTAGCTTCTGTTGCATTGAAATTATTAGTCAGGAAATTCTGTATCTGATGGATAAAGAATTTCAATATTAACGCAGCAAACGCAGTGAAGATTCCGACCAGGAAACTTAATATCAGGATAAATTGCTTTTCCTTTATGTTCGCTTCCCGCCATTTGATACAACGCTGCAATAAACTAAGTTTTTCCCCTTTCATTTATTCGCGAATTATCTTTATCACTCCACCTTTTTCCAACTTAATAATACTTGAGGGTTTCGGCTTATTCATATCATCCTGACGAAAGCCAACGATATAATCTACCGCCGATTTGATTTCATCACTAATTTCACTAAAATTAGCAGCACCCGGCTGCCCGCTGACATTAGCCGAAGTAGAAACAATTGCTTTACGGAACTGCTGACAGAGTCTTCTGGAAAAATCTTCATTCGTCACACGAATCCCGACACTGCCATCTTCGGCCAGCAGATTAGGTGCTAAATTTCGTGCTCCGGAATAAATAATCGTCAACGGCTTGTCGGCAACTTCAATCAAATCCCATGCTACATCAGGTACATCCTGTACATAAAAATCCACTTTAACCGGAGAGTCCACCAACACCAACATAGCTTTGCTATCAGCACGTTTCTTAATCTCATCACACCCGGCGTACAGCTCCTCATTAGTCGCGTCACAGCCTATACCCCATACGGTATCAGTGGGATAAAGGATCACTCCTCCTTCATTCATCACCTGACAGGCTTTTTTAATATCTTCTATCATTTCTTGATTAATTTCCGTTAAGAACAAGACGCAAAAATAACACATTTATTCCATTTAGTGAAATCTATCCTGACGTTTTTAAATCACCCTTTAAAATCAACTATTGGCAGACAATAATTTAACTATTACATTATTACAAGCGTGTTTCCCTAACAGGACAAACATCCCAAAACTTCGTTTTAAACGATTATTAACGAAAATCTTCCTTATCTCCGAAAGCAGAATCATTAGAAATCTCTATCTTTGCCTCAATTTCAAGCAAGAAAGCAAAAGTGCCATTTTTGTGTCGAATTTAAAACGTTTAAGAGAAAACAATGGAAGAAATCGTATTTCATCACACATTACCTATCCAATTGCGATTCAATGATGTAGACAAATTTGGTCACGTCAACAACACAGTTTACTTCTCCTTTTACGACTTAGGAAAGACTGAATACTTCGCTTCAGTATGCCCCGGAGTAGATTGGGAAAAGATCGGGATTGTCGTTGTCCATATCGAAGCGGATTTCGTCAAACAGATATTCGCATCCGATCATATCGCCGTACAGACTGCTGTTTCTAAGATAGGCACCAAAAGCTTTCACCTGATCCAGCGGGTTATCGACACAGAAACGAATGAAGTAAAATGTATCTGCAAGTCTGTTATGGTTACTTTCGATCTTGAAAGACATGAATCCATGCCACTGACAGAAGAATGGATAGAGGCGATCTGCAAATATGAAGAACGGGACTTGCAAAAAGCATAGATAGATTTTTTGAAAAAGCCCCCTCACGAATGAGAAACAAAACAAGCAAAACCAATTCTCCGGAAAAAGTTTTATTCTAATTCATGTCCGCTATATAACAGAAATTGCCTATTTTTGTACCTTAATTAATAAGGCATAAAATATCTAGTACAGAAAATGATAGCTGACAAAAGTATAAATTTAGATACCCTTTATAAAGTATTGTTTGATAATGAGAAGCTGGAACTCTCTAAAGAATGCATCCGAAAAGTAGAGGAAAGCTTCGATTTCTTACAATCTTTTTCCAGCGATAAGATTATTTATGGTATCAATACGGGGTTCGGCCCAATGGCACAATACCGGATAGAAGATCAGTCACTGATCGAGCTTCAGTACAATATCATTCGAAGCCATTCCACCGGTGCCGGCAAACCACTTCCCGAACTTTATGTAAAAGCAGCTATGATTGCCCGCCTGTACACTTTTCTACAGGGGAAATCAGGAGTACACATGGAGCTGGTATCTCTTCTCTGTGAATTTATCAACCGTGGAATTTATCCGTTCATACCCGAACATGGAAGTGTAGGTGCCAGCGGCGATCTCGTGCAACTGGCTCATATTGCCCTGACACTAATAGGAGAAGGGGAAGTTTTTTATCAGGGGAAATTGCGTGATGCCGCTACTGTGCTTGAGGAAAACGGTCTGCAACCTTTTTCAATGCGCATCCGCGAAGGATTATCCGTCACAAACGGTACTTCTGTGATGACAGGAATCGGTATCGTCAATCTTATTTATGCCAAAAAGCTGCTCCGTTGGTCGGTAGCCGCTTCTGTCATGATGAATGAGATTGCCGCCTCTTATGATGATTTCATGGCACAGGCATTAAACGAGGCCAAGCATCACAAAGGTCAACAAGAGATAGCCTCTATGATGAGAGAATGGGTAGCGGGCAGCAAATGCGTACTTCAAAGAGAGAATGAGCTATACAACCAAGTGCACAAAGAAAAAATCTTCGAGCACAAAGTACAGCCCTATTATTCCTTGCGATGTGTTCCGCAAATCCTCGGTCCCATCTATGATGAGCTGAAGAATGCGGAAGAAGTATTGATTAACGAAATAAATTCCGCCTGCGACAATCCGATTGTCGATCCGGACACACAAAATATTTATCATGGCGGTAACTTCCACGGAGATTACATCTCTTTCGAAATGGATAAACTGAAAATCGCCATGACCAAACTGACCATGCTTTGCGAAAGACAGATCAATTATCTGTTCCACGACCGTATCAATGGCATCCTGCCTCCTTTTGTAAACTTGGGAGTGCTTGGATTGAACTACGGTTTGCAGGCTTCGCAATTCACAGCAACGTCCACTACAGCCGAATGTCAGACATTATCAAATCCGATGTATGTGCACAGTATTCCTAACAACAACGATAATCAGGATATTGTCAGCATGGGAACCAACTCGGCTCTATTAGCAAAAACAGTCATTGAGAATTCTTATCAGGTGATGGCTATACAATTTATGGGAATGGCACAAGCCATCGACTACCTGAAAATACAGGATCGTCTAAGTCCCAAAAGCCGGCAGGTGTATGAAGAGATACGTAGCTTCTTCCCTGTATTTACCAATGACACACCTAAATATAAAGAGATAGAAAGAATGATGAACTATCTCAAAAAGAAAATAAATAAAAATGAAATACGCATTAGTAACCGGAGGAAGTCGAGGGTATCGGCCGTGCTGTCAGTTGCAAACTGGCGGAAATGGGCTACTTTATACTGATTAATTATCAGAGTAACGACGCAGAAGCAGAAAAAACGTTGCAGTTAGTGCAGGAAAAAGGAAGTAACGGAGAAATCATGAAGTTCGATGTGACAGACCCTGCCGCTATTGCCCTTGCCTTGAACAACTGGGCGTCACAACATCCTGACGAATACATCGAAGTACTGATCAACAATGCGGGCATCCGTAAAGACAACCTGATGCTCTGGATGACAGGAGAAGAATGGAACAAAGTGCTCGATATCAGTCTGAACGGATTCTTTTATGTGACACAGCCTTTATTGAAGAATATGCTGGTCAAGCGTTATGGACGTATTGTCAATATCGTATCCTTGTCAGGTATTCAGGGAATGCCCGGACAAGCTAACTATTCCGCAGCCAAAGGTGGCGTAATAGCCGCTACCAAAGCACTGGCACAAGAAGTCGCCAAGAAAAAGGTAACAGTCAACGCTGTAGCCCCAGGATTTATCCGCACGGATATGACGGAAGGGATTGATGAGAACGAATGGAAAAAACACATTCCTGCAGGACGTTTCGGTACTGTGGAAGAGGTTGCCGATCTCGTCGGTTTTCTGGCATCTCCGGCCTCATCCTATATCACAGGAGAGGTGATTTCCATCAACGGAGGACTATATACTTAAAACAAAAGCATAGAATAGACAAAATAATGAAAAGAGTTGTTATCACGGGAATGGGAATTTACTCTTGCATCGGCAAGAACCTGGATGAAGTAAAAGACTCACTATACAATGGGAAATCGGGGATTGGCATAGATCCGGTACGGAAAGAGCTGGGCTATTTTTCTGCATTAACGGGCATATTGGAACGTCCCGACTTGAAGAAACTATTAGATCGTCGTAAACGTCTCTGCCTGCCGGAACAGGGAGAATATGCTTATCTCGCTACTTTGGAGGCTTTCCGCAACGCCGGTATTGACGAGGCTTTTCTCGAAGCTAATGAAGTGGGTATCTTGTATGGCAATGATAGTAGTGCCGCCCCTGTTATCAACGCAGTGGACATCATTCGTGAAAAGAAAAATACAGCGTTGGTAGGTTCCGGTTCTATTTTCCAGTCGATGAATTCTACCGTGACAATGAACCTGTCGGTTATCTTCAAGCTTAGAGGAGTTAACTTCACCATTGCCGGAGCCTGCGCAAGTGGTTCTCATGCTATTGGCATGGGTTATCTGCTCATTAAATCAGGATTGCAGGATTGTATTCTTTGCGGTGGTGCACAAGAAGTAAATCCTTATGCGGTCGGCAGTTTCGACGGGCTAAGCGCATTTTCCACCCAGGAAGCAGAGCCCGAGAAAGCCTCCAAACCTTTTGATAAACGACGTGACGGACTGATTCCGAGTGGAGGAGCCGCCAGTCTGGTATTAGAGAGCTATGAATCGGCAGTAAAAAGGGGAGCTCCCATTTTGGCCGAAGTTATCGGTTACGGTTTCTCTTCCAATGGAGATCATATCTCCGTACCGAATGTGGACGGTCCGAAACGTTCTCTTCAGATGGCCATCAAAGATGCGGGTATTGCACTCGAACAAATCAGTTATATCAATGCACACGCCACTTCCACTCCGGTAGGCGACCTGAACGAAGCGAAAGCCATTGCGGAAGTATTTGAAGGACATCACCCGTATGTCACTTCCACGAAGTCTATGACCGGACATGAAATGTGGATGGCAGGTGCCAGTGAAGTGATTACTCCACCCTCATGATGAACAACGGTTTCATCGCTCCCAACCTCAATTTCGAGGAACCAGATGAGGCTTCCGCACAGTTGAATATACCTACCCAACGGGTAAATCTGGAATTTGACACGTTCCTTTCCAATTCGTTTGGATTCGGAGGAACCAATTCCACCCTGATTATACGCCAAATCAAAGAATAAATTACTAAAGAAAACAGATATATGACAAATGAAGAAATCATTGAGAAAATAAGAACAACTCTGGCAGAAGAGTTTGAAGTAGACATCGACGTCATCCAGCCGGATGCGCCGTTAATGGAAACTCTTGAACTGGACAGTCTCGACTTGGTCGACATGGTGGTACTGGTAGAAAAGAATTTCGGTTTCAATGTAACCGGACAAGACTTTGCAGGTATCAAAACCTTCCAGGACTTCTACGATCTCGTTATCACCCGTATGCAGGAAGCCAAGTAAATATGTCGACGTGGAAAGGCAAAACCCGGGAGGAACGTTCGGATACTTATTCTTTATTTACCTGATTAAGTATCTGGGCATCACTGCCGCTTATCTTTTTCTAAGCCTGGTAGTGCTCTACTTCATACCGTTTGCTCCGAAAGCAACCAAAAGCACCTGGTTTTACGCCCGTAACATTCTGAAATACAATAGGATACATTCTTTGAAAATGTTACTACTCAACTATTACCGATTAGGACAAATCCTGATTGACAAGGTAGCCATCGGTAATGGAAAAGTAAATCAATATCAGTTCAAATTCGAGCGGTATCCGGAGTTTCTGCAACTGCTGAACAGTGAACAGGGAGTGATTATGATTGGCGCCCATGTGGGAAACTGGGAAATAGGCGTTCCTTTCTTTGATGATTACGGAAAGAAAATCAATATCGTGATGTACGATGCCGAACATCGTAGAATCAAAGAGATCCTGGAGAAAAACGGTCAGGACAAGGAGTTTAAGATTATCCCTGTCAATGAAGACAACCTGACACACGTTTTCCGCATAACCGAGGCGATCAACCAAAAAGAATATGTATGTTTCCAGGGCGACCGTTATCTGAACAAAGAGAAACTTCTGCCAGGAATTTTACTGGGACAGAAAGCTCCTTTCCCTGCCGGTCCTTTCCTGCTGGCTTCGCGAATGAAAGTTCCGGTGGTATTCTACTTTGCTATGAGGGAACCGGGAAGAACTTACCGTTTTCATTTTATAATAGCGGAACCGGTAGTACGAATAAAAGAAAAGAAAGCGGAGATGGCTCTGCTCGAACAATATACTGTTGCTTTGGAACAGATACTAAAACGCTATCCGGAACAATGGTTCAATTATTATCCATTCTGGGAACCTGCCGGAAAGCAGTCACCGGATTTAAAAGAGAAACAAAAAGATGCAACAGAATAAATATGACAAAGAGCCGTTGACAGCGGTAGAGGCACAACGCCTGGCACAAGAAATAGCTTTTGGGCCTATTGTTTTTCAGGTATCACGCCTTATGCTTAAATTCGGTATTTTCCAGTTATTGGCCGACGAGCGCAAAGGTATGACGCAAGAAGAAATCAGCAAAGCTTGTGGGCTGTCCTCTTATGGCGCACAAGTATTGTTGGAGGCATCATTGACTATTGGCACCGTATTGTTGCGTGAAGGGCGATACTGCCTTGCGAAAGCCGGCTGGTTTCTGCTCAATGACAAAATGGTACGTGTCAATATGGATTTCAACCATGATGTCAACTATCAGGGAATGTTTCATCTGGAAGAAGCCATCACCAACGGACGTCCTGAAGGACTGAAAGTATTCGGTGAATGGAGTACTATCTATGAAGGGTTGTCAAGTCTGCCTTCACAGGTACAAAAGAGCTGGTTCGGTTTCGATCATTATTACTCGGATTGTTCGTTCGATGAAGCACTGGCAATTGTCTTCGCCCGTCATCCCAAGACTTTATTGGATGTGGGAGGCAATACCGGCCGTTGGGCGACCAAATGCGTAAGCTACGACGACACAGTGGAAGTAACCATCATGGACCTTCCGCAACAATTGGAGATGATGCGTCAACAAACCAAAGAGCTGCCCGGAGCTACACGTATCCACGGTCATGGTGCCAATCTGCTTGATCCGGAAGTGCCTTTCCCGACAGGGTTCGATGCTATTTGGATGAGCCAGTTCCTCGATTGTTTCTCGGAAGAAGAAGTTACCAGCATATTGACCCGTGCAGCCCGTTCCATGAGCCGGGAGAGCCGCCTGTATATTATGGAGACTTTCTGGAACCGGCAGAAATTTGATACAGCCGCTTATTGCCTGACACAAATCAGTCTCTATTTTACAGCGATGGCAAACGGAAACAGCAAGATGTATCATTCGGATGATATGCAACGATGCATCGAAGCAGCAGGATTGGAAATCGAAGAGATACATGACCATTTAGGAATGGGACACAGCATCGTACAATGCAGATTGAAATGAACAGAGAAGCCGTCATACAAGGAGAAGGAATACTCAACCTGATTCCACAGCGTCCGCCAATCGTTATGGTGGACAGTTTCTTCGGATTTGAAGAAAACCGTTCATATTCCGGACTGACTGTCACTACCGACAATTTATTTTGTGAGGCAGGCAGACTGCAAGAGCCGGGAATTATCGAGCATATCGCACAATCAGCGGCTGCACGTATCGGGTTTATTTATACCCGGCAGGGTGAAAAAGTTCCGTTAGGTTTTATCGGTTCGGTAGACAAACTTAAAATCTACAACTTGCCGGAAGCCGGAATGAAATTATTTACAGAGATTACCGTCGTACAAGAGGTATTCGATATTACGCTAATTTCGGCACAAGTGAAAGCGGAAGAAGAGCTGATTGCTGAATGTAAGATGAAAATATTTATCAAAAAAGAATGAAACGGAAAACAAATCAACAGATTGCAGCTTTGACTAACCGGACTACTTTCAGAGTACGGTTCAGCGAAATAGACTCCATGCAGATTGTATGGCATGGCGAGTACGTGCGCTACTTTGAAGATGGGCGGGAAGCTTTCGGCAAACAGTATGGTTTGGATTATATGAGCATTTACCGGGAAGGCTACATGGTTCCCATCGTAGATTTAACCTGCCAGTTCAAGCAATCATTGTCCTTTGGTGAAGAAGCGATTATCGAAACACGCTATATTGCCTGTGAGGCAGCCAAGATAAAATTCGAATACGTTATCTACCGGGCTACCGACCAAAGTGTAGTGGCCACCGGAAGCACCATACAAGTGTTCCTGAACCTGAATAAAGAACTGGAGCTTATCAATCCTCCGTTTTATCTGGAATGGAAAAAGAAATGGAATATCCTTTAAATATATACATCACAGCCCATACGCTGATTAGTTCGTTAGGTTTCGGTATTTCGGAAAACAAAAAAGCAATCCATGACTATCGAAGCGGGATTCGTATGCAGGAAGCCGGACGGATTTCTGACAGTCCGATTCTGGCAGGGATGATTGATTCTGTCGAGTTGGAAAAGAGAGCTAAAGAACAATTAGAAAAGCGGGCAAAGGAGCTGGATATTTCCTCTTATACCCGGTTGGAGCAACTGTTTATATTGACTACTCAGGAAGTGATTTCCCAATCGGGAGTGAATCTGCAAGAATCGGACTGTGCTTTGTTGCTCTCTACTACGAAGGGAAATATTGATTTATTGAGCGATCAAGAAAAAAGAACTAATTCGGACAAGCCAAGCGGTTCTGTACAATCAACAATTGATAATCCTTCCTTTTTACAGGAATTATCAGCGATAGTCCGACTTTTCTTTGGAAAATGGCAGAACGAATCGGGCATTTTTTTGAGGCAGCCAATCAGGTAGAAGTTATCTCCAACGCCTGTATATCTGGAGTCTCGGCACTGGTTGTTGCCAAGAGATGGATAGAATCAGGGCGTTACAAACGAGTGATTGTCGCTGGCGGGGATATTCTTTCTCATTTTATTACCAGCGGTTTCCTGTCTTTCCGGTCAGTCAGCGCACACCGATGCCGGCCATACGATATACAGCGGGACGGATTAAGTCTAGGCGAAGCCTGTGGAGCTGTTCTTTTAGAAACGCAAGGAAACACAAATCATATTATTCTATCCGGAGGAGCGATCAGCAATGATGCCAACCATATATCCGGTCCTTCCCGGACAGGAGACGGACTGGCGCTGGCTATCAATCAGGCAATGGAAGAAGCCGGAGCACTTCCTAAAGATATCAGTTTTATCAATGCACACGGAACAGCTACGGTTTATAATGACGAAATGGAATCCAAAGCCATACATTTGGCAGGATTATCTGCAGTTCCGGTGAATAGCCTTAAGCCTTATTTCGGGCATACATTAGGAGCTTCGGGCATTATTGAAACCATACTTTGCATAGAGCAACTAAAAGAAGGAATATACTACGGAACTTTAGGATATGAGACACTAGGTGTTCCCATGCCTATCACCGTTTATAGCACTCATCAGCCGATGCCGATGAAATGTTGTATCAAAACCGCTTCTGGTTTCGGAGGCTGTAATGCTGCACTGGTATTATCTCTCCCAGATGCTCATTTGAAACAGAAAACCGATTCTCCGGCATCCTGTAAAGCTGCCGTAGAATCAGCCAATATAGTCACGATCAAACCGGGAGTGCTAGAAAACCAAGGAACAGCTACAGTCAATTCTCCGGAGACTGACTTTGCGCCGTTTATCCGGGAAGCATACAAGCATCTGGGAGAAAACAATATGAAGTTCTACAAGATGGATAACCTTTGTAAGCTGGGATATGTAGCTGCCGGATATTTATTGAAAGATACCAACTACCGACCGAAAGAGATTGGAATCATTCTAGCCAATGCATCTTCCTCTTTGGATACGGACTGCAAACATCAAGCTATCATCAATAAAGAAGGAGATAAAGCCGCCAGTCCTGCCGTGTTTGTCTACACTCTCCCCAATGTAGTATTGGGAGAAATCTGTATACGACACAAAATTCAGGGAGAAAATACATTCTTTGTCTGCCAGCAATCCAACGTTGCTTCCTTAGAGGATTACGCAAGAATTGTGATGGCGAAAGGTAAGTTACGCACATGCATCATAGGCTGGTGCGAACTACTGGACGGACATTACCAAGCAGAATTTAAACAACTTAATAATATATCAACGATTTATGAATAATTTAGATCAAACCAAAAGAGAACTGATGGACGAAGTGAAAGGTAAACTAATCGAAGAGTTGAACCTTGAAGAAATCACTCCGGAAGATATTGACGATGAAGCCCCTCTGTTTGGCGACGAAGGTCTTGGCCTTGACTCCATTGACGCACTCGAAATCATCCTGATTTTGGAACGTGAATATGGCATTAAAATAGAGAATCCTAGTGAAGGAAAACAAATCTTCTACTCGGTATGTACACTGACTGACTACATCATTGCTAATCGGAAAGCTTAACTTATGAAGATTTACGTCACCGGATTGGGAGTTGTTTCGGGCATCGGCATCGGAGTTTCCGAAAATATAGAGGCACTACAACAAGGGAAGCATGGCATCGGAAAGGTAACTCTTTTCCCGACTGCTCTCGATGTACCCGTATCTGAAGTGAAACGTAGCAATGAAGAACTTAAACAACTATTATCTTTACCTCCGCAGCGTACAGTATCACGCACAGCATTGCTAGGCATGATAGCCGCCAAAGAAGCGATGGAAGATGCAGGACTAAACTTGCGTATATCATCCAATCAGCCAAAAAATCAGTTACTGAATCAGCCAGTAACCTCGCAAAAAGACCAGCAACCGTTACGTATTGGTTTTATTTCCGCCACTTCTGTCGGCGGTATGGACTTAAGCGAGCGTTTCTATGAATCGTTCAAGAAAAACCCGAAACAAGGACGATTGCGGGAAGTGATTTCACACGACTGCGGAGCCAGTACCGAATTAATAGCTTCGTATTTAGGTATCAATGATTTTATAACCACCATCAGTACTGCCTGTTCATCGGCAGCCAATGCTATTATGTTGGGAGCGAGACTGATAAAACACGGACAACTGGATGCTGCTATCGTCGGAGGTACGGATGCACTTTGCCGGTTTACGCTCAATGGGTTCAACTCTCTCATGATTTGGACAAAATACATTGTCGTCCTTTTGACCGTTCGCGTACCGGATTAAATTTGGGAGAAGGCGCGGGTTATTTAGTGCTTCAATCAGAAAGTTCACCCCAAAGAGTTCCTTACTGTGAACTAAGCGGTTATGCTAATACAAATGAAGCTTATCATCAAACAGGAAGTTCTCCCGAAGGAGATGGCGCCTTTCTATCAATGAGTGAAGCCATCGCTTCCAGTGGCATTTCTCCTGAAGATATTGATTATATCAACGTACATGGGACAGGTACTCCCGGTAATGACGCATCGGAAGGTATGGCATTGCGAAGAATCTTCGGAGAACATGTTCCACCGTTTAGTTCGGTAAAAGCTTTTATCGGACACACCTTAGGAGCTTCCGAAGGAATTGAAGCTGTTTATTCCGTTCTTTCCATAGATAAAGGCATGATTTATCCGAATCTGAATTTCACGGACTATGCCGGAAACAGAGCTGATGTCAGAAACAGGAGTAAAATCAGAAACAGGATTGATACCGGAAACGTCTTTCCAGGAAGGATTGCCGATCCGCCATGTATTATCCAATTCTTTCGGCTTTGGGGGAAACGACTCGTCGCTCCTCTTTTCCGCAACGAATTTTCCAAAACGAACGAACCTTTAAGTTTTTGAGCCTATGCAGCCAGTTTATATTCAACGCATCGCTTCTATCCATCCACAAGGAAATCATTCACAAGGAAATAATCCGAAAGTAAATGATTCGCCCGATGTTTCAGCAAACCGTCCTTTTCTTCAGGCTTGTGAACCCGATTATAAGGATATTATTGCCAATGCAACTTTGCGCAGGCGCATGAGCCGTATTGTCAAAATGGGAGTAGCTTGCGGATTGGAATGTATGGGCGAACTATCTCCCGAGAAGATAGGGGGAATTATCACAGCCACAGGGTTGGGCTGCCTGGTTGATACGGAAAAGTTTCTGAACAACCTGTTAGATAATGAAGAGCGGATGCTGAATCCTACTCCTTTTATTCAGTCGACATTCAATACAATTGGTGCACAAATAGCTTTAATTCATCAAATACATGCCTACAACATGACTTATGTTCACCGGGGACTAAGTTTTGAAAGCGCTTTGCTGGATGCCATGATGAAAATAGAAGAAGGAAGCGAGAACATACTGGTGGGAGCTATGGACGAAATGACAGAAACCAGTTACATCATTCAGCAACGCCTGGGACTACTGAAAGGAATAGAAGCCGGAGAAGGTGCTCAATTCTTCCTATTAAGCCGGGAAACCGGAGAGCATCCGTTAGCAGAAATACGAGGACTTGAAACTTTCACGGGACAACATACGACAGAAGAAATCAGTTCCCGAATTATTCGTTTTTTACAACGAAACGGATTAGAGTGTCAGGATATTCAATGGTTAGTTACCGGAAAGAACAAAAAACAATCCCTTCAAGGTGATTACCACGAGCAAATCACTAACTCAATCTATGAAGAGCTTGAAACCAACCTTTTCCCGGAAAGTATTCATCTTAGTTTTAAGGACGAATGTGGAGAATATCCTACCGCCTCATCGTATGCCGTATGGAAGCAGTAAAGACATCAATAAACTGCACTACCCTACCAATATATTGATTTATAATCATCACCACTCCATCAATCACTCATTGATTCTAATTCGGAAAAGCGTATGATGATTGTTTGCCTCCTTCTATGTTTATTCTTGATACTGTCCTTTCTCGTTTATGCTTCCTATAGCATTCAGTCGGGAATTTATCTACGATCGTTTTGCAAAAAACGTACTACGGAAAAAGTTGTCGCCCTGACTTTTGACGACGGTCCCGATCCCATTCAAACGCCCAAAGTATTGAAGGTACTAAAAGAATATCAGGCAACTGCCTGTTTTTTCTGTATCGGACACAAGATAAAAGGAAATGAAGCCTTATTGAAAAGTATGGTAACAGAAGGTCATCTAATTGGGAATCATTCATATAGCCATTCCGGTTTATTTCCGCTATATGGACTCTCTAAAATGAAAAAAGACCTGCAAACTTGTCAGTGTGAACTAGAACGAGTAACTTCGCAGCCGGTTACTTTGTTTCGTCCGCCATTCGGTGTCACTAATCCTACGATTGCGAAAGCTGTCCGACAGTTAGGATACACCTCAATAGGATGGAGCATCCGTACATTAGATACGCAACAGTCAGCTCCGGACAAAATACTTGCCAGGATTCGGAAACGTCTTAAACCGGGAGCCATCATTCTGTTGCACGACCGGATGCCCGGCAGCGACCAGTTAGTGAAACAAATACTGGATTTACTAAAAGAACAAGGATATACCGTTGTCCGTCCGGACAAACTATTGGCATAAAATAAAAATGTATGAGAACTTTATTACTATACTTATCGCTTTTCTTCTTGTCTATCGCCACCGTCCATGCACAGAGCATGAAAAAGATGGTGCAAAAGACCGAGTTTGAAAACCGCCTGGCAAAGGAGGCACAAACCGTGAAGTCCATCGAAAGCGATTTTACCCAAGTGAAATATCTCGATGTATTCGACGAAAAGGTTACTTCCAAAGGGAAGTTCTACTACCAAAAGAGCAATAAAATCTGTATGGAATACTTCCGCCCAATGAATTATCTCATCGTGATAAACGGGAGTAAGCTCAAAATCGTATCGGATGGCAAGAAAAGTATTATGAACCTAAGTTCGAACAAAATGATGGCACAGATGCAGGATATGCTAACTGCGTGTATGATAGGCGACCTGTCTAAGATGTCATCCAACTACCAGCTAGAATATTTTGAAGACGCACGATATTATTTGGTTAAAATTAAGCCGACTAACAAAGCAGTACAAGCCTATATTGCCGGTATCGAAATTTATTTGGACAAGAAAGATATGTCGGTGCACAAACTCCGTCTGTCCGAAACAGCTACAAACTACACAGAATACGAATTCTATAATAAAAAGTTCAACTCTCTGAAGAATGAGACGAAGTTTGCGATTCGTTAGCCTGACGGTTCTGTTATTCTTGGGAATACAGGTTCAAACGTCCTGCTCTCCACGAATAAGCGGGGAAGGCAGTACTGTGCCTCCTGTTATCGAACTGACACAAGGGGAAGAATCACAAAAATACAATATCCAACTGGATTTCATGAAACATCACATGAGTGGTATGCTGATAGTACGCCGTATGCCTGATAACGAAATCCGGATCGTGGCGTCTACCTACTTCGGGTTAAGCCTTTTCGATTTTTCTCTGCATGACGATCAATTTAATGTCAACAGCTGCATTGAACCCATGAAAAAGAAAAGGTATTGAAACTGTTAGAGATGGATTTCAGGCGTTTGTTCTTAAATGGAAAAGACGTCCGTGTGAAAGCCACCAAAGACAATGCTACCCAAAAAAGAACCAGTGGAAAAGGCTTTGGAAAATCAGTGTCTACATTACCGACGACACTCCGGGTGATCCGGCACAAATAAAAATCAAACATCCGTGGATACGGTTAACGATCCGTCTGGATAAACTATCTAAAGAAATTTAATATATGCTACTTGATAACTTCTATACTATCCTTTCCTCCGAGTCATCGGATTCAACCACCTGGACTATTCAGATAGAGTTGAATCCTGACCACACTGTTTATCAGGGACATTTTCCTGAACATCCGGTAGTTCCCGGAGTTTGTCTATTGCAACTTATCAAGGAATGTGCAGAAAATATTCGTCAGCAAAAGTTGCAAATAACACAAGTATCTTCCTGCAAATTTCTTTCGGCTATCAATCCTATAGAAACGCCTCGGATAGCAATCGTACTGAGTCTCAAAGAGACAGAAGAAGGCAAACTCCAGTTACAGGCGGAAGGTACTGTAAAGGAAAAGACTGTAAATAAAAGCATTGTGAAAGAGGATATTGCAAAAGAAGAAATTGTAAAGGAGAACACAGGAAAAGAAAGCATTATAAAGGAAGAAAATATAAAAGACGAATGTTTCATTAAACTAAAAGCTGCACTTACCCCAAAAGCATGAAGGAGCAAATAAGTACAGCCTATTGGCACGAAAAGTTGAAACAATTAGGGATCATCGTCATCATCCCGAGTTACAACAATGGCAAGACACTGGCAGAAGTCATAGCAAGTGTACGTTTTTATGCACCGGAAATCCTTGTTGTCAATGACGGTTCAACGGATGAAACACCTGAAATACTGAATCAGGAAGCTAATCTTCACATCATCACCCACCTGTCAATCAAGGAAAAGGGGTAGCTTTGAAACATGGACTATCTTTCGCAAAGAAGCAAGGATTCCGATATGCCATCACCATTGATTCCGACGGACAGCATTTCGCTTCGGACATTCCCGTATTGATTGAAGCCATAGAAAAGGAACCGGACACGTTACTGGTAGGCTCCCGTAATCTGGCCTCGGACAATATGCCGGGAAAGAACACCTTTGCTAATAAGTTTTCCAACTTTTGGTTCACCCTCGAAACCGGTATCAAACTACAAGATACGCAATCCGGCTACCGCCTCTACCCTATCCAACGAATGAATGTGGACAAGTGGTATTACACTGCCAAATATGAGTTCGAACTGGAAGCACTTGTTTTTGCAGCATGGGGAGGCAATCCCGTTAAAAACATTCCGGTACACGTTTATTATCCGCCACAGGAAGAACGGGTTTCTCATTTCCGCCCGTTCCGTGATTTCACCCGTATCAGTATTCTGAATACGGTACTGGTACTCGTCACTTTCCTTTGGATCGTACCACGAAACTTTTTCCGTAAACTGACCTGGAAGAATTGCAAGCAGTTTTTCTCCAACCACATCACCCACTCCCCCGAATCTAACCTGCGGATTACGGCAGCCATCATGTTCGGCGTATTTATGGGCATCGTTCCGGCATGGGGATATCAAATGCTGATTACGTTGTTTTTGGCGCATTTGTTCCGATTAAACAAAGTCATAGCTATTGTAGCAGCCAACATCAGCATCCCTCCGATGATACCATTTTTACTGTACGGAAGTTATGTAACCGGCTGTAAAGTACTGGGAGAACCTGTAAACCTGCACTTAAACGAACTTTCTTTTGAAAATGTAAAATCAGTCATAGAGCAATATTTAATAGGAAGTGTTATCTTTGCAGTCGTATGCAGCATACTGGCAGGAACCATCGCGTTCATTCTGCTCACGGCGTGTAGGAAAAAAAAGATATGACCCAGTTTTTTATCGGACTATATGATTATTTTGAGAGGCACAAGATTCTGTTCTATTTGTCACTCATCAGTTGTGTCCTGTTGATGGGGTTCTTTGCCCTGCAAGTAAGATTCGAAGAGAACATCACACAATTTTTCCCCGACACCAAAGACTCCCAAAACACAATCAAGGTATTCGACAATCTCAAAATCAAGGATAAGATTATCATTATGCTATCCTCGGCAGATACCTGTCACCAGGTAGAACCTGATTCCCTGATAGAAGCTGCCGGACAACTGCAACAAACCCTGACTGAAAAAGCCGGAGGAACCCTGATTAAGGGAATTTTCGCACAGGTAGACCAAAGCCTCATCGGAGGAGCCACAGACTTTGTCTACGAGCATCTCCCGCTTTTCCTGACAGATACGGATTATCAACGATTCGATTCCCTATTGACAGAGAAGGTATACAAGCTACCATGCAGAAGAACTATACCAATCTCCTCTCTCCTGCCGGAATCGCATTAAGAAGTTATATTCTCCGGGACCCGCTCGGACTGGGAAGTGAAGCCCTGAAACATCTGCAGGATTTCCAGTTGGAAGCCAACTACGAGATTTATGACGAACACATCTTTTCCAAAGACGGTTCCACCTTGCTTATGTTCATTACCCCGGTATTCAGCACAGGCAGTACCGGAAAGAATGACGAACTGATAAAAATACTCGAAGAAGAACTCCAACACGTACAGGGAGAATCTCCTACCATTCGAGCCGAATATTTCGGCGGTCCCTCCGTAGGAGTCTACAACGCCCGTCAGATCAAGAAAGACACGATTCTGACTTCCTCCCTGGCACTGCTTATCATCATAGTATTTATCTCACTCGTGTTTAAACGGAAGCGATCGATACCATTGATTATTACTCCGGTACTCTTTGGAGGATTGTTCGCCCTGTTTCTGATTTTCTTTATCAAAGGAAGTATATCGGCCATTGCCGTGGGAGCCGGTTCGGCAGTGATGGGTATTGCACTAAGCTATTCCATCCACATGTTGGCACATCAGAACCATGTTTCCACCGTGCAACAACTGATTAAAGAGATAGCCTATCGCTTACAGTAGGTAGTTTCACCACCATCGGCGCATTTATGGGATTGATATTCACCAGTTCCGATCTGTTACGCGATTTCGGGTTGTTTGCTTCCCTGGCATTGGTGGGTACTACTCTTTTCTGCCTCATTTACCTGCCTCATTTCCTGAAAGGACAGGCAGACGTCAAACAGGGATGTATATTACGCATCATCGAGAAAATAAACGCATATTCTTACGAAAAGAATAAATGGTTGGTAGGCGGTATTCTCCTCATTACAGTTATCTGTTTGTTTACCTCACAAAAGGTCGGCTTCAACAACGACATGATGAGCCTCAACTATGAACCTCAACACCTCAAACAATCGGAAGAGAAATTAATGCAGCTCTTCGACAACGGCGAAAAGACAGTACTTTTTGTCAGCGTAGGCAAAGACATGAATCAAGCTACCGAAACTTATGCAATGACCAATCAGAAGTTATCGGCACTGAAAGATCAGGGACTGATTAAAGACTATGCTTCCGCCTCACAATTTCTGATCTCGCCACAAGAGCAACAGCTACGCCTGAAAAAATGGAAAGACTACTGGACAGATGAAAAACAACAGCAAATCCGTGAACAGCTGGAAACAGCTGCCGCTGAATATCGTTTCCGTCCGGGAAGCTTCGAGCCCTTTTATCAATGGTTGAACCAACCTTTCGGTGAATATCACTACACCGCACAAGAAGACGATTTATCCGGCAAGCTACTGAACGAATGGCAAACTTCTGCCGATTCCATCACCATGCTTATCAGCCAGATACGGATTAGCGACCAGAATAAGGAAACCGTGTATCAGAACTTCAGCAAAGCCCAGGATGTAGTCATCTTCGACCGTTCCTACTTTGCCAATAAATGGGTATCTGCCATCAATGACGACTTTTATCTGATTCTGTATATCTCTTCTTTCCTGATATTCTTCGCATTATGGTTCTCATACGGACGTATCGAACTTACCTTGATGAGTTTCCTCCCGATGCTAGTCAGCTGGGTAATCATCCTGGGATTGATGGGAATTTTGGGGATTGAGTTCAACATCATCAACATTATCCTGTCCACCTTTATCTTTGGCATTGGAGACGATTTCAGTATCTTCATTATGGACGGGCTACAAAACAAATATCGTACAGGTCAGAAGGTACTGAATTCTCACAAAACAGCATCTTCTTCTCTGCTTTCACCACAGTTGTCGGCATGGGAGCGCTTGTTTTTGCCAAGCATCCGGCTTTGCAATCCATTTCATTGATTTCCATTCTCGGCATGATAGCAGTAGTGTTGGTTGCCTATACCATTCAGCCACTCATTTTCCGGTTCTTCATTGCAGGACCCGCTTCCAAAGGATTGCCGCCTTATACGCTTATCGGACTGATACGAACCGTATTGCTTTTCCTGCTTTTCTTTATCGGTTGTATCTTCCTCCGTGTACTGATCGCTGTCCTTTATTTGGTGCCTGTGCGGAAAAGCAGCAAACAACGTTTGGTATGCCGACTGATACAAATCACCTGCAAAGGGATTCTGTTGTTAGCCACTGCCGTCAAAAAAGAACATATCAACAAGGCCAACGAGCGTTTCCAGCATCCGGCAATTATTATCGCCAACCACCAGTCGTTCATCGATATTCTGGTATTGCTGTCTCTTTCGTCTAAAATCCTGATGGTAACCAACCATTGGGTATGGCATTCTCCTTTCTTCGGAGCAATCATCCGCTATGTCGATTTCTATTACATAGGCGAAGGCTACGAACAATATATGGAACGGATGCGGAAAAAAGTAAAAGAGGCTACTCCATCGCTATCTTCCCCGAAGGTACACGCACTTACAACGGAAAGATGAAGCGTTTCCACAAAGGAGCTTTCTACCTGGCAGAAACATTGCAACTGGATATTCTTCCGATCCTCCTCTACGGCAACAACAAAATCATTGCAAAGGCACAGCCTTTCAATATCCGCAAAGGAATCATCTACACGGAAATACTTCCCCGTATACCGGGCGACGACCTTTCTTTCGGAACCACCTACCAGGAACGCACCAAACGCATATCCGCGTATATGAAGGAAGGTTACGCCCGTATCTGCCGGGAAAAGAACACGACAGACAATCCTGCTTTCTACGAAGCACTGATCCAAAACTATATCTACAAAGGACCAGTCGTAGAATGGTATATCCGTATCAAGGTGAAGATGGAAAGAAACTACCGGCTGTTCAACCGTCTGATTCCCGCCCAAGGCAAATTACAGACATCGGCTGTGGCTTCGGTCCGCTCTGTTATATGCTGTCTCTGCTTTCCGAAGACCGGGAAATTTTAGGAATTGATTACGATGAGGATAAAATAGCCTTGGCACAACACGGATGGTTACGCAACGAACATCTCCAGTTCAGGCACGGCAACGCATTGGAATATCCGCTACCGGAAAGCGATGTTTTTATCCTGAACGATATGCTTCACTATATGAGCTATGAACATCAACGGACTTTGCTGTTGAAATGCGCTGACCGGCTGCGTTTGCAGGGAATGATTATCATACGGGACGGAAACTCGGCAAATACATCCAAACACCGGCTGACCCGGTTCACGGAATTGCTATCCACCCGCATCTTCAATTTCAACCGGACTACCGGAGAATTGCATTTCACCACAGAAACCCAACTACGGGAAATAGCAGTCACCTGCGGAATGAATGTAGAAATCATTCCTAATGACAAATATACCTCGAACACTATTTATATATTCAGAAAACCGAACGAACATGAGTAAATACGATATCATCATTATCGGAAGCGGCCTTGGCGGACTGGAATGTGGAGCGATTCTTAGTAAAGAAGGATTCAATGTATGCGTCGTAGAGAAAAACACGCAATTCGGCGGATGCTTTCAAACCTACCGGCGAAAAGGACACTTATTCGATACAGGCATTCATTATGTAGGAAGCCTGGATGAAGGTCAAGTGATGAATCAGTATTTCCGCTATTTCGGCATCATGGACAAACTAAAGCTGAAACGTTTGGACGATGAGGCTTTCGATACAATCTACTATAAAGGAAAAACATACGATTATGCAATGGGGTATCCGCAATTCATCGAAACGATCTGCCGGTCCTTCCCGCACGAAAAAGAAAACCTGAAACGTTATGCCGAACAGCTTCAGACTGTTGGTAACTTGATTAGCGTAGACCATCTGAAACAGGGCACACTTGCCCTGGAAGGAATGAAATACTTCTGCACCTCCGCCGCAGGACTGATTGCGGATATTACTCCGGACCCTACTTTACAAAATGTACTGGCAGGCTCGGCCTTGCTCTACGGAGGCTTGAAAGATGTCTCCACCTTCTACGAACATGCCATGATTAACCATTCCTACATCGAAGGAGCTTATCGTTTTGTGGACGGCAGTATGCAAGTCAGCCTGGAATTGATTAACGTGATCCGGGCGAATGGAGGGACAGTACTTAACAACAGCGAAGCCACCCGCATCATTGTTGAAAACGAAAAAGTACAGGGAGTCATCATCAACGGCGAAGAGCGGTTGGAAAGCGACTATGTAATTTCCAACATGCACCCTCAACGAACCCTGGAGATACTGGATAAAAACCGTAGTATCAAGAACGCCTACATATCCCGCATCCGTTCGCTCGAAAACACATACGGCATCTTCACGCTTTATCTGGTAATGAAAAAGAAGAGCACTCCGTACCAAAACCGTAACCTCTATCTGCATGGAGATCACAAAGTGTGGTATGACAAGCAGCTCTATCCGGGACGGACCACCAACTGCATGATTTCGATGCAAGCCTCTTCCGAAGACAGTCAATACGCCAGTGTTATTTCTATCCTGACACCGATGTATATGGACGAACTCTCTGCATGGAAAGACACCACTCCCGAACATCGGGGAGAAAGCTACCGGTCCTTCAAGAAGGAAAAGACGGAACAGCTGCTTCGCTTTATCCGGAGCCATGGCATTGATTTCTCCGACAACATAGAAGAGATTCACACCACCACTCCGTTGAGCTATCGCGACTATACCGGAACGGTGGACGGTTCAGCATACGGAATTATCAAAGATTATAAATGTCCGCAAATCGGTTTTGTGTCTACACGAAGCCGGTTGGGTAATCTCTTTCTCACAGGTCAAAACCTGAATGTGCACGGCGCACTGGGAGTAACGCTGACTTCCATGCTCACTTGTGCGGAATTTGTGGGACAAGAATACTTGGCTAAAAAAGTAGGAAATGCATAAAACAATCAAAAAGATATTCAAGTACACGAGCTGCGTTCTTTTGTCGCTCCTTGTGATATTGATAGCCGGAATCTGTTATCTCTACTTTTCAGCGGATATGCGGACACCGAAACATGAACCCAGTATCATCATGACAAAAGTGTCTCATGCAGATACTACCACCATGGTTCCGGCAGAGGTGCTCTACAACGATACGCTCGATCTCCGATATTATGACGGCAACTTCCTGCGCCACAGCGAAAGCGGATTGTGGGAGTTGTTTGTGAAAGGGGATGCCTTTCAAAGGGGAGAAGCCATCGGCAAACTGTCTTCCGATTTGCTTCATTATCAGGAGAAAGTATTTGTCGATCAGATTCGTGAGATTGTTCCTTCAGACAGTTATCTGAAGTTTCTCCGGTTCCTCATCGTTTTATTCAACCGTCATTTGGGTGAGAACGTCCTCGAAGAATACCGCGACGAGATCTACGGAATCTCGCTATCGTGTACCCATGAATACGACTTTATCGGCACTCCTTACGAACGTCAGCTGAATTACCATTCGGCACACGACCTGGGACATGCCATGCAAGATTATATGTTAGTGGGATGCAGTTCGTTTGCCACTTGGGGAACACAAAGCGCCGATTCGTCTCTACTGATCGGACGCAACTTCGATTTCTATGTGGGAGATGCCTTCGCAGAAAATAAACAAGTAGCTTTTTATACACCGGATCAAGGTTATAATTCGCTCCGTAGGATGGCCCGGTATGATAGGCGTACTATCCGGCATGAACGAAACGGGGCTGACCGTCACGATCAATGCCGCCAAGTCTGCTGTTCCAACAGGTTCCGCCACTCCTATTTCCATTCTGACCAGAGAAATCCTGCAATATGCGTCAACGATTGATGAGCTTTTGCCATCGCACAGAAACGGAAGACATTCGTCTCCGAATCCATCTTGATAGGTTCTGCCAAAGATGGCAAAGCCGCTATCATTGAAAAATCCCCAGAGAAGACAGTGCTCTTTAAAGGGAAAGAATCCGACCGACTCATCAGCACCAATCATTACCAATCGGAGGAATTCAGTAAGGATGAACGAAATATGGAAAATATCCGTACTTCGGACAGTCCATACCGTTTTGCACGATTGGAAGAACTCATCAATGAAAATATGCCGATAGACGCCTCCAAGGCCGCCTCTATCCTGCGCAACCACAAGGGTTTGCAAGATGCGGACTTGGGACTGGCTAACGAAATGGCTATCAATCAATTCATTGCTCATCATTCCGTTATCTTCCAACCGGAGAAACGATTGATGTGGGTATCTACCTCTCCCTGGCAATGTGGAAAGTATGTAGCTTATGACCTGAACAAGATATTTAACGACACGATTAACTTGCAACACGAAATATACAGTTCTAACCTGACCATTCCGGCAGATGAATTCACCGAAACACCGGAGTTCCAGCATCTTCTTACTTATAAGAAGCTGACTCCGCTCCTATTGAAGAAGATCAGAAAAAAGGAGAAGATAGAAGAGCATGTTTTAAAAACATACGAAGCCTCCAATCCTTCTCTATATTATGTATATGAAGTGATGGGAGATTATTACGAGGCTATGCAGCAACCGCAACAAGCCATTGCGTACTGGCAAAAAGCATTGAAGAAACCGATTCCCAAGTTGCAAGAGAAAGAACGTATCCAACAGAAAATTCAAAAACAATCCAAAGATGGAAAAGAATCCTGAAATTCAGTTCCGCTCACCGGAAGAGATCAAATGCTATCAGGAAGAAAAGTTAGCTCAAACGTTGACCTACCTGCAAGCACACTCCAAGTTCTACCAACGAATGTTCGAAGAACACCACATTGACATCAATCAGATAAAGAAGATTGAAGACTTGCAACAAATACCTGTCACCACCAAGACAGACTTGCAACTTCATAACGACGACTTCATCTGTGTAGACAAGGAGCAAATCATCGACTATGTAACGACTTCCGGCACACTGGGAGATCCGGTGACTTTCGTTCTCACTTCCGAGGACCTGGACCGTTTATCTTACAACGAGTACCTGTCTTTCACCACCACCGGATGCAGTAAAAAGGATATTCTGCAACTCATGACTACCATCGACCGCCGCTTCATGGCCGGACTTGCCTATTACATGGGAGCACGCGAACTCGGCATGGGAGTGATCCGTGTAGGTAACGGCATCCCCGAACTGCAATGGGACACGATTCGCCGGATTCATCCGACTTGTGGAATGGTCGTTCCTTCTTTCCTTATCAAACTGATAGAGTTTGCCGAGAAGAATCATATCGACCATAATGCGTGCTCAATGCAGAAATGTATCTGTATCGGTGAGGCTTTGCGCAATCAGGAGTTTCAGTTAAATACGCTCGGACAAAAGATACATGACAAATGGTCTGCCTTACAGCTATATTCCACCTATGCTTCCACCGAAATGCAGTCGTCTTTTACCGAATGTAGCGAATTCCACGGCGGGCATTTGCAACCGGAACTTATCATCGTAGAGTTTTTGGATGACAACAATCGTCCTGTCGCAGAGGGAGAAGCTGGCGAAGTGACGATCACGACGCTTGGAGTAGAAGGTATGCCGCTGCTCCGCTTCAAGACAGGTGATATTTGTTACCATCATACCGAACCTTGTGCCTGCGGAAGAAATACGATTCGCCTTAGTTCCATCCTCGGACGAAAAGGGCAAATGATTAAATACAAAGGGACTACTTTGTATCCGCCTGCATTGTTCGACATACTGGACAATATTCCTTCGGTAAAGAATTACATCATTGAAGTTTACACCAACGAATTGGGAACGGATGAAATTCTGATCCGTATCGGAAGTGAAAACCGTAGCGAAGGTTTTGCCAAGGAGATAAAAGACCTGTTCCGTTCGAAAGTAAGAGTAGCTCCAAGCATTAATTTTGAGTCGGCAGAATACATCGCAAAAATTCAAATGCCTCCAATGAGTCGAAAAACGATAAAATTCATTGATTTACGATAATTATTTTCTACTTTTGGAAGTTAGTAAACCAACTATATCACTTTAACATTAACGTATATGAAAAAACTTATTCTATTCTTATTCTTAAGTACGAGCCTGTTCTGTTTCGGACAAGGCAAGAGTGCATTGAAAGACATCCAGTCTATCAAGTTCTATGGAGTGGACTACTCCCAAGCTAAAGTTTTCGGTGCAGATGAATCACCGATACAATTCAAAGATGCTTTCAGACGTATCAATGAGCTGTTTATCACAGAAGCAAAGAAGTATAACGTAGGAAAACAGTTGAAAAAAGAAGTAACGGAAATCTCACTGGATGCAGTCAATCAAGTGAACGAAAACATTAACTTGGCCGAGCTGATGACTACCAAAAGAGAATATAGCCTTAGTAAAGAACAAATCAAAGCGGCTATCGAAGCATTACCTATTCAGAAAACGCCGGGCGTAGGTATGGTATTTATCGCACAGTTCCTGGATAAATCAAACAACAGAGGTACGTATGAAGTCGTATTCTTCAATACTGAAACAAAGGAGATCATTGAAGAATGGATAACAGATGGAAAAGCACGTGGTTTCGGATTGCGCAACTACTGGGCAGGATCTGTTTATAGCGCACTAAAGAAATTATAAACCAATAATATATATAAACATGAGAAAACTACTATTATTGCTGACTTTACTGTTAAGTATCAGTACTTATGTCGCAGCACAAAATTACACAGAAGTAGTGTATTTAAAGAATGGCAGCATTATCAAAGGGGTTATCATTGAGCAAGTGCCCAATGTTTCCTTAAAAATTAAAACAAGTGATGGCAGCCTCATCATCTGTCAGATGAGTGATGTGGAGAAAATCACTAAAGAAGAACGGTATACAAGAGATTACCGCAAAGAGGCCAACAACCGCAAAGCCGCAAGAAATACATTAAAAGGCTATAAAGGTTTCGTGGACTTTGCATACATCGGTGATGTCAGCGACTACAATGCCTCCAAAATTGAATTATCAACCTCACACGGTTATCAATTCAATAATTATTTCTTCGTTGGTGGTGGTGTTGCTCTCAACTACTATACAGATGCAGATCTTGTTGCTGCGCCAATCTATGCTAACTTCAGGGCTAACTTCATCAACAAAAGAGTGACGCTTTTGCCGATGTAAAAACCGGATATGCTGTAGGAGACATAGAAGGAGCGTATGCTTCGATAGGAGTAGGAGTACGTTTTTCTTTAAAAGGGAAAAAGGCCTTGAATTTAGCTTTGATGTATAACTTCCAGGATTATGAGATCTCAACAGATTATGGTTACAGTTCCGGAGGTTATTATTACCATTCCAGTTATGACGATACATGGGAGTTACACGGAGTAGGGGTCAGATTCGGTTTTGAATTCTAAATCTACTGTTTGTCTGTACCTTTTAACAACAAACAAACAATAAATCAAATTCGAACCATGAAGAAGACTATCACAACACTTCTACTATTGAGCTGCATTACTGCATTTTCATTTGCGCAAAGCATTGTTATGACTTCAGGAACTATCGACTTCATCAAGGACCAACAAGTGATACAATTCACTTTCTCTTATGATGAAATGCTGGTAGGAAAACTAACAGAAAGCGAATATGTAGATAAAAAGAGCTCCGAATATAATGCAAAAGAAGAGGGCAAAGGAGATCAATGGAAAGCTGCCTGGTATGGCGACCGTAAAGAACGATTTGAGCCAAAGTTCTTGGAACTTTTCGATAAATATATGAGCGAAGTTGGTATCACAGCAGGTACGGAAGGCGCTCAATATCGAATCGAAATCAATACAGACTTCACCGAGCCGGGTTGGAATGTGGGTGTCATGCGTCAGAATGCATCTGTCGACCTAAGCTGCAAAGTGAAGAAGATTGAAACGGGTGAGCAAGTAGCCTCTATCAGAATCCGTAATGCTTCTGCCAACAACTTTTGGGGTACTGATTTCACTTCCGGGTATCGCGTTCAGGAAACGTATGCCAAAGCAGGAAGAGAATTAGCCAAGTTCTTTATCAAAAAGGCGAAGTTGCACAAGATAAAAGACTAACTGGCTTGAACCACATTTGCCTACTATAAAGTTGAAAAAACGGTTCTTCGTCAAATTTGGTGGTAAATTCTTTATCTCTTTATTTCCAAGTTAATAATTATCCCTTTTACTCACTTTCATAAGAAAATATAGGCACTGACTGAATTAGCTAAATGAGCGGAGAAAAACTTACCACCAATTGACGAAGAACCGAAAAAACATGAAAACATCTGCCACCTGCAACGAAAAGCGTGTAATGTACTAGTTGATAAATAGTTGGAGCGTTGCAGATACCTGCGGCAGATAGGTTGCAGATAAAGTATCTGCAACACAGTATAAACCTTACATAAGCTAATTCTCCAGGAGGGCAAAAGTTTATTGTATACATTGACTTCCCGTTTCCAGGCGGGGAACTGTCGTTTCCTGCATTAGAAATTACAGTTTCCACGGCAGGAAACGAGAGTTTCTAAGGCGGGACACTACAGTTTCTACGTAAGGATTGTACTGTCGTTTCCCCGTAGAGACACCACAAATTCTCCATAGAGTGATCCCAATTATCCCATAGCTTTGCATCAAGGAATCAAGGCTTTTTCTTTGATTATATAACGTGTTGCAGATACTTTATCTGCAACCTATCTGCCACAGGTATCTGCCACGTTCTAACTATTTATTAACTAGTGTATTACACGCTTTTCGTTGCAGGTGGCAGATGCTTTTATGTTTTTCAACTTTATAGTAGGAAAAAGGGTCAGTCCGAAAACCCTGTGGATATGTTAAATTCACACTGTCAGTTTGCATAATCTAAACATAAAGAATGGTATATCTCCTACTCCCTAAACTGTGCTCTGAACGCTTTAATTTTGCATTGAATGATTCTGCAAATGCATTCGTTTCCCTGCTAACGAAATAGTTTAGTATTGTTTCATAATAGTTCTGCATGGTATTTGTTACGGTTCTGAAACATCCGTATCCAAGCTTTTCTATT
>ENA-OQJX01000291-OQJX01000291.1-human-gut-metagenome-genome-assembly--contig:-NODE-291-length-30374-cov-5.917777_pt1 | contig 30374 bp, 34 predicted proteins | sample MGYA00242615_ERZ504782 | MGnify/ENA primary metagenome ERZ504782 (study PRJEB26092, sample SAMD00036354) | human gut metagenome | host: Homo sapiens | study: EMG produced TPA metagenomics assembly of... | reverse complement strand
ATATACTCATCAATCTGGTTCTCGGCCAAAATTTACCGTGTAGTATTTAATGTATGAAAAACCGAGCATCAAAGAAATGATCAAATGGGTAAATATAAATAACACTGTTAGGGCGATTGTAACAATCGCCTGATATTGTAAAAGATATGTATGAAAAAGCCTGTCACTCAAAAGAATGACAGGCTTTTTGTTGTTCAACCAGGGCTCGAACCTGGACTAACAGGACCAGAATCTGTTGTGCTAACCATTACACCATTGAACAATTTCCGTTCAAACAAAATGACAATCAATTATTTCGTTGTTCAACCAGGGCTCGAACCTGGACTAACAGGACCAGAATCTGTTGTGCTACCATTACACCATTGAACAATTTCAATAAAGCTTGTCAACTCTCTTGTTGTTAGCGAGTGCAAAAGTACATACTTTTTCAAAATAAACAAACGATACTGTAATTTTTTTTCATTAATAAACTTTTTTCTTTTCCTGCTTGTTTTGATTTTGCAAGTATATACATATATTAATAGAGGGAAATCACCCACATAATAAATATAAGAAGTATATTTGCGACTTCGAATATTACTCAATAAAAAATAATGGATCAAACAGAAGAATTAGTTAAAACGATTGTAGAAGGCCTACAGGAAAAAAAAGGCAAAAACATTGTAACCGTAGACTTAACCCAATTATCCGGCTCAATCTGCAATATATGATAATCTGCGAAGGAAGCACTCCTACCCAGGTTTCCGCATTGTCTGATTCAGCCTGGGATTTTGCCCATCGTAAGGCTGGTGAAAAACCGCTGTCGATAGATGGAGCACAGCGTGCCGAATGGATCGGGATGGACTATGGCACGGTTCTTGTACATATATTTTTACCGGAACTTCGCGAGTTTTATAATCTGGAAAATCTTTGGTCGGATGCCAAAGTGACACAGATTGCTAACCTCGACTGATGACCGATCTTACATAGTATAGAGATAATCACATATGGAAAATAAAAACGACATTTTTAACAAAAATCCGAAGAATAACAAGCAGAAGATGTTCAAGTTCAACCTATACTGGATGTATGGACTCATCTTTCTTATGCTTTTTGCTTTGTATCTGACGAACGACTCTTCGGCATCTAAAGAATTAGGCTGGACCGAATTCCAGAAATTAGCACAGGAAAACGTATTCGACCGGATGGTCGTCTACAACAAGAAGAATCTGGTTGAAGCAACCGTAAAAGACGGACGAAAAGGTCTGGTGTTCAGAAAAGATAGTGCGACATTGGGTACCAACCCGAAAGTGTATGTCAAAATACCGTCGGCCGATAAATTCTCGGATTTCTATGACAAAGCCGTTGCCGAAAATCATATCACTACGCAAGTCAGCTTCGAAGAAGGCGATGACGCGATCTGGAATTTTCTTGTTTCATTCGGCCCGATCTTGCTGATCATCGTCGTGTGGATCTTCCTGATGCGACGAATGTCCGGTGGTGCGACCGGCGGTCCCGGCGGTGTATTCAGTGTGGGAAAGGCAAAAGCACAACTTTTTGATAAAGACAACGACCGGAAAGTGACATTCAAGGATGTCGCCGGCCTTGCCGAAGCGAAACAGGAGGTGGAAGAGATCGTTTCTTTCTTGAAAAGCCCCGAAAAGTACACGGAATTAGGAGGTAAAATACCTAAAGGCGCTTTACTCGTGGGCCCTCCTGGAACCGGAAAGACATTATTGGCCAAGGCTGTAGCCGGAGAAGCAGATGTTCCGTTCTTCTCCCTATCCGGTTCGGACTTCGTAGAAATGTTCGTCGGCGTAGGTGCTTCCCGCGTACGTGACCTGTTCCGTCAGGCAAAAGAGAAAGCTCCTTGTATCGTATTTATCGACGAGATCGATGCCGTCGGCCGCGCCCGTGGCAAAAATGTAAATATGAACAGCAATGACGAACGCGAGAACACGTTGAACCAGTTGCTTACTGAAATGGACGGTTTCGGTTCCAACAGCGGTGTTATTATCCTGGCAGCTACTAACCGCGCCGATATCTTGGATAAGGCGCTGCTTCGTGCAGGACGTTTCGACCGCCAGATTCACGTGGAATTACCTGACTTGAACGAGCGTAAAGAGATATTTGGAGTGCATCTGCGTCCGATCAAAATCGACGAAAGTGTCGATGCCGAATTTCTGGCACGCCAGACTCCCGGTTTCTCCGGTGCCGACATTGCTAATGTCTGCAATGAAGCAGCTTTGATTGCCGCTCGTAACGGTAAAAAGTTTGTCCAGAAAGAAGACTTCATGAACGCAGTCGACCGTATCGTCGGAGGTTTGGAGAAACGCACTAAAATAACGACTGCGGATGAACGCCAATGTATAGCCAACCACGAAGCTGGTCATGCCACCTTAAGTTGGTTGTTGGAACATGCCAATCCGTTGGTTAAAGTAACGATCGTTCCGAGGGGCAAGGCATTAGGCGCCGCCTGGTATCTGCCGGAAGAACGTCAGATCACCACCCGTGAACAATTGCTGGACGAAATGTGTGCCACCCTCGGCGGTCGCGCTGCCGAAGAACTTTTCTTAGGAAAAATCTCTACCGGAGCATCCAATGACCTTGAGCGGGTAACTAAACAGGCTTATGCGATGGTCGTCTATTTCGGTATGAGCGACCGACTGCCGAACTTGAACTACTACGATTCAAGCGGACAGGACTGGGGCTTCACCAAACCGTACAGTGAGGAAACAGCCAGGATGATCGACCTGGAAGTACAGGCCATTATCAATGAACAGTACGAACGGGCCAAAAGCATTCTGAAAGAACACGCATCAGCCACAACATGTTGGCTCAGGTATTGCTGGAACGGGAAGTAATCTACACTGAAGATGTCGAACATATCTTCGGTAAGCGTGCCTGGGTTTCCCGCTCGGAAGAGATCCTGGAACTGCAAGAGAAAGCAAACGGCAAGAAGGCCGAAGAAGCGAAAGTTACCGAAGCAAGTAAACAGGAAGATGACACAATTGTCACGACATCCGACAGTAAGGCAGTAAATGCATAACTGTCCGCACAATAAATAATAATTCCATGTCCACTAAATTTGAAACAGATGGGCATGGAATTTATTTTTTAATTATATTTGTACCTGAATAAATCAATAAAAAAACACTATCGTCTTGAAAAATTTGATTATACGGGCGTTAACCGGCATTATATTCGTCGTGGTACTGGTCAGTGCCATTTGTATCCATCCGATTTTTTTCCTTATTCTTTTTTGTATTATAACAGGATTGACCCTTTGGGAATTCGGTGGTCTGGTCAAACATTACGAAAATGCAAATCTGCAACGAGCCGTAAATGTGCTCGGAGGAGTATATCTGTTTATCGCCACCTTCGTTTATGCAAACGGGTTGACAGACGGAAAGATATTCCTTCCCTACCTGTTATTTATCATGTTGACAATGATAGCCGAACTCTACTATAAGGCGCCAAACCCGATCAACAACTGGGCGTTTACGCTCTTTGCCCAGATTTATTGTGCCGGCTCCTTCTCCATGCTGAACTTCATCGGAGCAGAGCCGGGAACACCCGGTGTCATGAGCTACACGCCGCTCTTCATCATGGCAATCTTTATTTTTGTTTGGCTGGACGATACCGGAGCATATCTGGTCGGCTCCCTGATCGGAAAAAGAAAATTATTTGAACGGATTTCTCCCAAGAAATCATGGGAAGGCTTCTTTGGCGGATTGATCCTCGTTTTGGCTTCTTCGCAGGCATTCGCCTGGTTCGCTCCGGAAATAAGCCGGCTGAATTGGTTAGGGCTGGCAACTACAGTCGTCCTGTTCGGAACTTGGGGAGACTTGATCGAATCCCTTCTGAAACGTACACTCGGTGTAAAAGATTCCGGCCATATATTGCCAGGCCACGGAGGAATGCTGGACCGTTTCGACAGCGTTATGCTGGCTGTCCCGCCAGCTACATCTATATTGAATTATTCATTCGAAATTAAAAGTGAGCGTTACCATCCGGGAAGTTGCTTTGGACAGAGAGTTTGGATATTTGATCAATTCCGGATCTGTCAGGTCACCCCGGTCTTTCTCCAACAGATCTACCAAGCCGAAACTGAACTTAAGTTCCGGACATAATTTGAAAAACGGAAGATAAATATCACATCCGATACCAAACTCGACACCGAAATCCGTTCCTTTCAACAGGATCGGATTTCCTTTTTTACGCCCCAGGTCGAAAGCGCCATAAATACCGCCGATAAGATAAGGACGATAGTTATTCACACGAAAAGCGCTGTACTTCACATCGAGCGGAAACGTCAAATAGTTGGAACGGACAGAAGTGGAATACATACTTACCACCGGATTTTCATCCGTCCCTTCCACTCCTTCCATTTCAGGACGACGGAACACAAATTTCTTGTCACCGAAGTGGATAGTCGGCGTAAAACGCAGGTTGAAGTATGGATTCAGGTACATATCTCCGATAACCCCGACACTAAAACCGGGCGAATAGCTCGGAATCTCAGCATACCAAGTTTCACCATTTGTTGCCACACCAGTATTAGTCAATATCAAATCCTGCGCATGCAAACCTACATGAAATCCCAGATGAAACCATTTCAAATCCGCATAGGGCTGGTTCTTCACCTTTTCTTTCTGTGCCATTACAGCAGTTACAGACAGAAAGAACACACATATAATAAACAGTAGACGTCTCAATTCTTTTCGTAATTTTGAATCTATAACGGGAAAGAACCCGACTTATTGCAAAAGAACATTTATTTGTAAAAAAAAGGAGGAGTTCTTTTTTTAATTCAAAGAAAGCTCTATTTTTGCACGAACTAATAGTTATCAATTTAAACGTTTAAAAAAATGGCTTACGTAATTAGTGACGATTGTATCGCTTGCGGTACTTGTATTGACGAATGTCCGGTAGGAGCAATTTCAGAAGGTGACAAATACAGCATCGACCCTGAAATGTGTACAGATTGTGGAACTTGCGCAGATGCTTGTCCTACTGAAGCAATTCATCCGGCAGAATAAACCGCAACATCGATAGGTTTCTTTCACAGGACCTATAAAGATAAGGGGCTGTTTCCTTTCGGAACAGCCCCTTATTATTTTCTCATTCTTTGCCGACTTCGTCAAAATTCGATATTCAGTTTGATCTCATCCGAGTCGTCTTCCTGCCGGTCTTCATCCGACACCGACTCCTCCGGCTTTTCACCAGCCCTACATCGCTTAATGTAACTGATTACATCATTCATCCCATCCATGAACTTGTCAAAGTCCTCTTTATACAGGAAAATCTTATGTTTTTCAAAAGAAACCTGCGTACCATTCTTCGGCTGTACCTTTTTACTCTCCGTCACAGCCAGAAACAAATCGTCTTTCAGATTCTTCTTTACATCCAGATAATAAATCCTTTTTCCTGCTTTAATGGTTTTAGAGTATAAAATCTCTTTGTCACCACCTTCAACCTGTATTTTCTTCACCGAGTCTTCCATTATAGCAAACATTCGTTAAACACCCACCCATTTTATCATAACTTGCTTCAAATATGTGCATTTTTTTTTAAACAACAACTATTTTAACGCATGAAAATGCGTATAAAGAATCGGAATAGTATGAAATAATAAATAACACACATAAAATTAAGCAAAGCGGCGAACTTTTATCAAAAGAATGACTAACTTTGCAGCCAAATTTATAACAAGTAGTTCCTTCAAACGATGATCAACAGAATTTTAATCCGCATTAAAGTTTTACAGATAGTATATTCTTACTATCAAAACGGAAACAACGACCTCAAAGTAGCGGAAAACGAATTGCTTTTCAGTCTTAGAAAGTCTTATGACTTATATCATTATTTTCTTCTCCTAATTGTCGATGTCACAAACTTACAAAGACGCATCCTGGATGCCCGTAAAAACAAGTATATGCCGACTGAAGCCGAGTTGAACCCTAACACCCGACTGATAGACAACCGATTCGCTGCACAAATAGCTGAAAACGAAGCGCTTCGGAAGTATGTGGCCGAGCAGGGGCTTTCATGGGATAACGATGAAGATTTCATCAAAATGGTACTCGACCTGATCTTATCGTCCGAACAGTACAGAGAATATCTGAACAACGAAAACGATTCGTACGAGACAGACAAGGAATTCTGGCGCATCGTATTCAAAAAACTGATTTGCGGCAACGAAGCGATCGACGACTACCTACAAGATAAGAGTATTTATTGGAACGACGATATCTCCATCGTCGAAACATTTACGCTGAAAACAATCAAACAATTCGAAGAAACAGCCGGAAGCAAACAAAAATTGTTGCCGATGTTTAAAGATCTCGAAGACCAGTCTTTCGCCATCAAATTATTCCGCCAATCTTTAATGAAAGGTAGTGAATTCCGCGAACGTATCAACAAGCACATGAAGAACTGGGAGACCGAACGCATAGCGAATATGGACCTTATTATCATGCAGGTTGCGCTGGCTGAAATCATGACGTTCCCGACAATTCCCATCAATGTGACGCTGAACGAATATATCGACACGGCCAAATACTACAGTACCCCGAAAAGCGGAACGTTTATCAACGGTATTTTAGATTCCGTAGTCAACGAGTTAAAAAAAGAAAAGTTATTGCTCAAAGATTAATTATTATCCTTACATTTGTGTCAGTATCGAATTGATATTAACTTATTAATGTTTATAGTTATATGAGCTTACTTACTATTTTACTTCAGGCCGCCGGTGGAAGCCAGCAATGGTCTGGTATTTTGATGATGGTTGTTATTGTTGCGATCTTCTATTTCTTTATGATCCGTCCGCAACAAAAGAAACAAAAAGAGATTCAGAAAGCCCGCGAAGCTTTGAAAGCGGGAGATAAAGTGATCACTGCCGGAGGTATCTACGGAAAAATCAAAGAAATCGGTGACACCTATATGTTGATTGAAATTTCTGATGGCGTACGCATCCGTGTAGACAAAACATCCGTGTTTGCATCTGCAGAGGACGCACAGCAAAAATAAACAACGGAACATATGTCACGACTTGGACAAATCAAACAAACATTCAAGTCTGTCCGGATAGAGATTAAGGCTTTTCTTCGCCGTCAACAGTGGAAAGAAGCCTTGATCTTTTTCTGTTTTATACTGTTGGCTTTCGGCTTCTGGCTTCTCCAGAGCTCCAACAGGAGTATGAAATAGATATCAAGATTCCGGTCAAATACAAGAATGTGCCACCGGATATATCTTTCACGGAAACACCGCCCGAAGCCATTACGGTCAAAGTGAAAGACAAGGGGAGCGTATTGCTGAACTACTCCTTCGGCCGTTCGTTTGCCCCGATTGAGGCCAACATGAAGGCACAGCCGGAAAAAGCCGGTAAACTGGTCATCAGCCGAAAGGATATCGAAAGCGATATAAAGAAACATCTGATTGCGACTACTTCCCTGCTCAGCTTCGAGCCCCAGCATATCGATGCAGCTTATAGCAAACGTATAAAGAAGGAGATACCGGCCGTGTTCGAGGGAACTGTCCAGACGAATGCCGGTTTCAAAGTCTCAGGCGATATATCCATTATCCCCCGCAACATCAGCGTTTATGCCAGCGATGTCGTTCTGGATACCTTGAAAGAGATAAAAACGGTCTATACCGAGATCAAGAAAGGAAACAAGACCGTCACGCGCACTATCCAACTGGAAAAAATAGACGGAGCCACTCTCGAACCGACAAGTGTGACCATCACGGTCCCGATAGAAGAATATACGGAAAAGACACTGGAAATACCGGTTGTCTGTACCAACCTACCGCGCCATTATACCTTGCGCACATTCCCATCTGTCGTGAAAGTGAGCTGTAGTGTTCCCCTTTCACGCTTCAAGGATGTCTCGGCGGATGATTTCGAGATACGGATCTCTTTTGCCGATTTGGAGCAAAGCGCTTCGGGAACATTACCTTTGCAACTGGACAAAAAACCGAGCTGGGTGGATGTCGCCACTATTTCACCAGATCGGATCGAATTTATATTGGAACAAACAAAATCAAATGATTAAGATTGGAATCACCGGAGGAATCGGAAGCGGCAAATCAGTGGTAGCCACTCTGTTGGAGTTATCAGCATTCCCGTGTATATCGCCGATACGGAAAGCAAGCTCCTGACAGCCACGTCACCCGTTATCCGGGAAAAACTGATTGCCTTATTCGGCGAGCAGCTTTATACGGCCGACGGTTTGGATAAAAAACGGCTTGCCTCTCATATTTTCGGAAATCCGGAACGACTTGAACAAGTGAATGCGATCATTCATCCGGAAGTGAACCGTCATTTTCTTGCTTGGACCGAGAGACAAAATACTCCGGTATGCGCCATCGAATCCGCCATCCTTTTCGAATCGGGCTTTAACCGGGTTGTCGATACGACACTGATGGTCTATGCCCCGATGGAGGTACGCATCAAACGGGCACTCGAACGCGACGTCGTTTCTCGCGAAGAAGTCATACGCCGCATCGAAAGCCAATTGCCGGACGAAGTGAAGAAAGAGAAATCGGACTACGTGGTCTTCAATGACGGCAAGCAGGCTTTACTTCCGCAGATAACTGCTTTCCTTACTGGGCTAAATACATGAAAATATTGATTTTCAATTTTATAACAAACAGAACAACGAAGATATCCGGTCAAAAGAGACCTTTTCGCTTAGTGAATAATCATTAGAAACAAGAAAATATGTTCAAAACTGCCGGAAATTCCCGACAGTTATGCTACATTTGCAGCACAAAAGTTAAACACTATTAGAAAAACAAAGTATTATGTTGAAGACGATTTTGTCTATCTCGGGTAAACCGGGATTGTTTAAATTGGTTTCCCACGGGAAAAATATGCTGATTGTTGAGTCGTTAGCAGACAAGAAAAGAGTTCCTGCATACGCAAAAGATAAAGTAATTTCTCTGGGAGACATTGCGATCTACACAGATGAAGCAGAAGTTCCCTTGCATGAAGTTCTGACCAGCGTCAAAAATAAAGAAAACGGACAGCAGGCTTCTATCCCCACATCCGCCAAGCCGGACGAACTGCGTGCTTATTTCGCAGAAATTCTTCCCAATTTCGACCGTGAACGTGTATATCCAAGCGATATCAAGAAATTGATCTCCTGGTATAACATCCTGATCGGCGCCGGCATCACAGAATTCACACCGGAAGAACCCGCCTCAGAAGAGGCTCCGGCTGAAGAAACGCAAGAAGAGGCTTAATGATAGAATAGTTAGTAAATGGCATGTGTAAATGACCGTAGTTTTCATTTCACATGCATCTATTTTTAGAATATTCCTTTCTAATCCAGTTTCAATACAGCCAAGAACGCTTTCTGCGGAACCTCAACCGTACCGATCTGTTTCATTCGTTTCTTTCCTTCTTTTCTGCTTTTCAAGTTAGCTTACGTTTACGAGAGATATCGCCACCATAACATTTGGCCGTAACATCTTTACGAACCGCCTTTATCGTTTCGCGGGCAATAATCTTGGCTCCGATAGCCGCTTGGATAGCGATATCGAACTGTTGCCGAGGAATCAGCTCTTTCAGTTTTTCACACATACGCCGACCGAAGGTAACACTATTGTCCACATGAGTCAACGTCGAAAGAGCGTCCACAGGTTCTCCATTCAGAAGAATATCCAGTTTAACCAGCTTGCTCGGACGGAAATCATGGATATGATAGTCAAAAGAGGCATACCCTTTAGAAATACTTTTCAGCTTATCATAAAAATCGATTACGATCTCCCCCAAAGGCATATCATAATGAATCTCGACACGATCACCGGAAATGTATTCCTGCTTGATCAATATGCCACGTTTACCCAGACAAAGTGTCATGATCGGACCAATGAAAGTCGTATTGGTAATGACAGATGCACGGATATACGGCTCATCGATATGATCAATCAGCGTGGGATCAGGCAAGCCGCTCGGATTATGTACCTCCGTACAATTGCCTTTTTTATCGTAAACCTTATAAGACACATTAGGAACAGTCGTGATCACATCCATATTGAACTCACGATCCAGACGTTCCTGCACGATCTCCATATGCAACAATCCCAAAAAGCCACAGCGGAAACCAAAGCCCAATGCAGCCGAGCTTTCCGGCTGGAATGTCAAAGAGGCGTCGTTCAACTGGAGTTTTTCCAAAGAAGCACGCAAATTCTCGAAATCTTCACTATCGATCGGATAAACACCGGCAAAGACCATCGGTTTTACTTCTTCGAACCCGGCAATCGCGTCCTTCGCCGGACGAGCCACATGTGTAATGGTATCTCCTACCCGGACCTCGCGGGAAGTTTTAATACCGGAAATAATATAACCGACATCCCCGGTACGAATCTCATTACGAGGAGACATCGTAAGCTTCAATACCCCAACCTCATCGGCATCATATTCCTTACCGGTTGCAATAAACTTAACATGGTCTCCTTTACGGATCACCCCGTTTACAACTTTGAAATAAGCAATAATACCACGGAAGGAATTAAACACAGAGTCAAAAATCAGGCACTGCAACGGGGCTTCCGGATCACCTTTCGGAGCCGGTACTTTTTCGACAATCGTATTTAAAATGTCGTAAACTCCTTCTCCTGTCTTACCACTGGCCCGGAGAATGTCTTCCCGCGGACATCCCAGCAGTTCAACAATCTGGTCTTCCACCTCATCCGGCATAGCGCTTGGAAGGTCTATCTTGTTCATGATCGGAATAATCTCCAGATCATTCTCTATTGCCATATACAAATTGGAAATAGTCTGTGCCTGAATGCCCTGAGCGGCGTCAATAATCAGCAAAGCACCTTCACAAGCAGCAATCGAGCGGGAAACTTCATATGAAAAGTCGACATGTCCCGGAGTATCGATCAGATTCAGGATATATTCTTCTCCTTTATAATTATACTTCATCTGAATGGCATGACTTTTGATCGTAATGCCTCGTTCACGTTCCAGATCCATATCGTCCAGAACCTGCGCCTGCAAATCTTTACCTTCTACTGTCTTGGTATACTCAAGCAAACGGTCGGCCAAAGTACTTTTACCATGGTCAATATGAGCAATAATACAGAAATTGCGGATATTCTTCATTTTTATACCGTAATATATTTATTTTCAAAAGCTTATATCATATTCAGAAACTTATTGTAAGATATATGTAAAAAAATATCCAAAGTTTACTGACAGATATTCACTTTCAGTGGTGCAAATATACAGATTTTTTTCATACCTGGAATGAGGATTTTATAGGTTCATAGGGCAACCGTACCAAATTCAGCAGCAACAATTTCTTATTTCTATGGAGAGAAATGAATTTGGTGCGATTACCTTGAATTTTTATAGAAAATTTAGTCTGGTTTATTATACATTTGGCATACCATTTGTTGTTAATAATATATGACACTACAAGAAATAAACAAATCATACAACCGCATAGTCGGTTCATTGGACAGTAAAGAATTAAAGAACGCTTTCGATTCCTTACAGGCTCTTATTGCAGGAAGCCGTGAATATTCTTTCCAGGACAAGCTGAACGAACTGCAGGATACCTACAAATATATGCTGCGCTACCGGATTGAAGGAGCGAAAGATCCGATGCAGGAACAGATATACAACAATCTACAGGCATCGACCTATGAACTGGCCGATTCAGTCAAGCAAAAAGCATTGGCAGTAGAATCTCCCCTATCCTACTACAGCCGCCGAAGAAGCCTGAACATACAGCCTCCTCTCACTTACAAACAGCTGCACGACCAACTGTTGTTAGAATATGAAGCCGGAAAGCACAAAGAGAGCGATGCATTCAATATTCTCATTTTTAATAAAATATGGGTATCCTCTTTTCTGAAGAGAGAGGAGGCTGAAGACATCTGCGGCATGCTTCGGGATAACGCACTGCCTTTTACAACCGGCAGCCAGATTGTTTCCGCCTTGATGTTAGGATTGCAAGAGGCGTTTGATAAAGAAAAGATTCTTTTATTGTTCGACGCAGCCAGCCATCCGGACGAAGAGATCAAAGTCAGGGCATTGATTTCAATCTTGATCACTTTATATACATATAGAAAACGGACACAGTTATACCCGCAGATAGCCAACAGACTGGCGGCCTTGGCCGAAACTCCGGGATTCACCAAGACGGTCCGCACAATCATCCTGCGCTTTATCTTAGCTCGCGAGACAGAGAAGATCACCCGCAAACTACAGGATGAGATCATCCCGGAGATGCTAAAATTGAGTCCGAAGCTCAGCAAGAAAATCAACCTCAACGAACTTACCCCTGAGGATTTGACAGGAAATGAGATGAATCCGGAATGGGAAAGCTTCTTTTCCGACAGCACCCTCGGAAAGAAGATGGTAGAATTCGGGGAACTTCAACAGGAAGGGGCCGACATCATGCACTCGACCTTCGTTCATTTAAAAAACTTCCCGTTTTTCCACGAACTAAGCAATTGGCTGCTTCCGTTCACCATCGAGCACTCTTATTTCGACGATCAATTCACTCCGGACAACGAATCTGAAAAACAGATGCTCGACTCTATGACATTCGCAGCTTTCATGTGCAACTCGGACAAATATTCGCTTTATTTCAGCATGATGCAATTGCCGAAAGAGGCCCGAAAGATGATGATGAATCAGTTCGACAGCCAGGCCACGGAAATGATCCAACAGAATAAAGAAGAATTGATCAGCAAACGCGGAAAACAGGACACAATCATCGGACAATACATACAAGACCTGTATCGTTTCTTCAAGCTATATCCGGGCCATCTGGATTTTACGGATATCTTCACGATGCCACTCGATTTTCACAACCTCGCCATTCTGCGTCCTTATATTTCGGATAAAGAAAGCCTTACGACTATCGCTGAATATTACCTCCGCAAAAACTATTTCAACGACGCATTGACCATATTCGACCAATTGGCGGAAACGGATCAAGATAGCGACATTCTTTTCCAGAAAATCGGCTATTGCAAACAAATGGAAGGAGACTTGAAAGGAGCCCTGGAAGCTTATTTGCACGCTGATTTGTTGAATTCCGAAAGCAAATGGGTAATCCGACGAATCGCCGGTTGCTACCGTTCACTAAAACAACCGGAAGAGGCCTTGAAATATTACCGCCGGTACGAGGCTTTAAATCCGGACAATTTGTCGGTTCAAATCAGCATCGGCCATTGCCACCTCGAACTAAAAGATTATAACGAAGCACTGAAATGCTTCTTCAAAGTCGATTATCTGGATAGCAAAAGCCACAAGGCATGGCGACCTATCGCATGGTGCTCTTTCCTGACAGGAAAATACGACCAGGCCCGGAACTACTATAAAAAGATACTGGACAACCAGCCCAACGCACAAGACCTGCTGAATGCCGGGCATACCGAATGGGCGTTACAGAATATCAAAGGTGCACTCTCCTTTTACCAGCAAGCGGTACAAATGGAAAACGGCAACTTCCTCAAGTTCCAGGAACAGTTCAGCCAAGACGTAGCAGACCTGCTGATCGCCGGTATCGAAGAAACCGAAGTAGCTCTGATGCTGGATCAGCTAAGATATAAAATAGAAGGAAGTTTTTGAGAATTAAAAATGGAAGTGTGTCAAAACAGCTTTGTTCCTGTGCTTGACGCTGAATCGCATAATACATTTTGACATACTTCCATTTTAATACCCTTTATCCTCTGCTTCCGAGGCTATCCGTATCAGGATTGAGCTCTTTGACGGCATCCTTCACTTCTTTTTCACCTATCGGATAGGTAACGGCAACTTGCTGTACGGGATATTCTTCTTTTTCTCTGTCTGATGCTTTCGATTCAGCATTCTCCGGAATTTTGGTAAAATCTTTGTCCATATCATTTACTATTTATGTTTCTATAGCTATTCAACAATAAAAATGGCCCGGAAGTTCCGAGCCATTCAATCAACCAAAACAAAAAAACCTAAAAACCTAAACATCAACCATCTTTCTCTTTTTGTTCTACTCTACGTTAAGGTTTCCTATTACTAAACAATCTTTCTAACCTAAAACTAAACCTATCAAATCGTATATATATATTTCCCAAGTTTCCTATTCCTCGTATGCCGGCCACGCCCCCTCTTTCGTGCAAACATAAGCGGCCGTGCGGACAGCAAATTCATGTGCTTCCTTTAGCGAAGCCCCTTTCAATAGTGAGATGATCAACGCACCGGAAAAAGCATCGCCCGCTCCAACCGTATCCGCCACCTGCACTTCCGGAGTCTGCAAAGTCGATTCTTCATTAGCAGTATATATCGTGCTATAAGCACTTCCGGCAGTCAGAACTACCAAACGAAGATTATAGCGTTCTATAAACCAATGTGCCACCTCCTTGTCCGTTCCTTCCAAATGAAACATCTCCCGCAGGACAACCAACTCCCCGTCATTCACCTTCAACACATTGGCCAGATAAAGCGACTCTTCGATCAGCTCTTTCGTATAATAATGCTGGCGCAGATTGATGTCAAAGCAACGATAAGCATCATCCGGGGCAAAAGAAAGAATCGCCTGTATTGTCTCTCTCGACTGCGCGGAACGCTGTCCTAAAGTACCGAAGCAAATGGCATCCGCCCGTTCAGCCAGATCGATCGCATTCGACGTCGGGGAAAGATGATCCCAGGCTACACGTTCGTTGATAATATAATCAGGGACACCATTCTGCAAAGTAACCTGTACCGTTCCGGTCGGATAAGGAACTTTCTCGATCAGATACCGGATCGAATTATTATCCAGCTCGCCGAGTATTTCATGTCCCAGCTCGTCGTCTCCCACGGCGCTGATGGCATATCCTTCCGCACCCAACCGTGAAGCATGGTAGACGAAATTAATAGGAGCACCGCCTGCTTTCTTTCCTGTTGGCAGCATGTCCCACAAGAGTTCTCCTATGCCTACTACGACCGGTTTCTTATTGTTGCTTTGCATTTGTTTCATTATAGTTTATTTGACAAGGATAATTTCGTTTTTCACGATGCAAAGATAGATACCGGGGGCGGATGCGACGATAACAAATGCTACAGGATTGATAACGTTTGTTACATAATGCACTTATTTTCAAGTTACATACACAGATGTTACACAAATGTAACGAGCGTTATCAAAGAGAAGGATATTATTCTTTTTCCAGATACTCCGTCGGAGTAATATTGTAAACGGCCTTAAAGCATTTCGAGAAATAAGCAGGCGAACCGAAGCCTGTCGCATAAGCCACCTCATTCACATTTCCGGCTTTCCGACGGAGCAGGGCGGCGGCTTTCTTCAAACGATAGTTACGCAGGAAATCGGTCGGCGTCACTCCGGCAAGCTCCTTCACTTTCCGGTAAAGGTGTACACGCGACAAGCCCAACTTTTCACTGCCTTTCTCGATGCTGAAATCCGGATCGGCATATGACTCTTCAATCAGTTTCAAGAAACGATTCATAAAAAGATCGTCCATGCTTTCCGCTTTTTCCTCCTTCACGGAGACAGCAGGCGAGGAAGCATCGCGAGCATAAGCCTCACGCAACCGGGCGCGATCCTCCAGCAGCTTGATGATACGCAATTTCACGACTTCTATGTTAAAAGGCTTCTGGATATACGCATCCGCACCGCTGGCAGCTCCGTACATCTGCTGCTTGTCGTCGGACAAGGCGGTCAACAGCATAACCGGAAGATGGCTCAGGACAATATCCGACTTGATCTTGCGGCAAAGATCGAAACCGTTCATTTCCGGCATCATCACATCGCTGACAACCATCGAAACCTCTTCGCTCATCAGCACCTCCAAAGCCTTCACGCCGTTATCGGCAACCAACACATGGAAGTTCTGTTTTAATTCCGCCTGCAAGTAACCCTGTATATCAGGATCGTCTTCCACGACCAAGACCGTATAATCGTAGGTGCGGTCCAAAGCCTCCTGCAATTCGTCCGTGTTCAGATTGGCGACACCACTGGAAAGCTCGGTTACGGAAAGATCGAACGTACAGGATTCGTCAAAATGAGATTTACCTTTCAAGAGGACAACCGTAAAGACGGTACTTTTATGCGGAACACTCTCCACCCGGATCCTACCTTTGTGCATATGGACGAACTCACGCGTCAGATGCAGGCCGATCCCCGTCCCCGTCACATAGTTCTGGTCGCCGGTAAAGAAGCGGTCAAAAACGGAAGCAATGTTTTCCAACGGAATACCTTTGCCATTATCTTCGACAGAAAGTTCGACCTGATCGCCCTTATCCTTCAGGCGAACCGTGATCGTACCTCCGTCCAGCGTGAACTTGAATGCGTTAGACAAAAGATTGGCCAGAATCTTCTCCATCTTGTCCCTGTCCACCCATATACTGACAGAAGGACAGTCATGTTCGAACGTGAAATGTATCTGCTTGGCGGCAGCATCGTATCGAAACAAGACTTCACTTCCGCCACAAAAGAGACTAAATCCACCTCGCCGACCCGCATATTCATTTTATTGCTCTCTACCTTGCGGAAATCGAGTAACTGGTCCACTACCCTCTTCAACCTCTCCGCATTTTTCCGGATAATGCGGATATCGTCGCTAACGAAGAACCTTCGGGCGCCTCCTTCGACAGCTTGCCGAGCGGACCGAGAATAAGCGTCAGCGGTGTCTTGATCTCATGCGTGATATTGGTAAAGAATTGAAGTTTCTGAGCCGTCGACTTCTCTATATAACGATTTGCCTCGGCCAGTTCTTCTTTTTGCTGCTGTACCTGCAAGTTCGTACGCTTCAGCTCACGGTTCTTCCGCTTCACCGTCCGGTTCACATGAATCACATACAAGGCAGACAAAAGCAACAGCCCCATCAACAAAAGGATGATGCTGACAGAGCTTTGGAGGAACGTATATTTGGAAAGCATGCTCTCCAAATTCTCCCGTTGCAACTCGATCTGGTGCTGATAGTCGACCACCTGTTCGGACTGGATAAACAGCGTCCCGGCATTGTTCTTATCGATCAAGGCGGAAGAAAGTAAGTATTGCCGGGACACATCTTCCCCGTTCAATATCTGCATGGCTACGCGGATAGCTAAGCTCCCACCCGTCGGATACAGGATCGAAGCAGCCAACTCCCCATGCATGACAGCCTCCAGCCTGAACCGCGTCCCGAAACAGCATCGATGCCCACAAAGCGAATCTGGTCCGCCAATCCGGGATGCTTCTTCTCGATTGCCCTGCGGGCAGCCATTGCCATCACATCGTTATGGGCGAACACCACGTCCACCTCCTCCAACGAATCCATTTTCGCAATCTCCTTCTCCACCGTTTCCGGCTTCCATTTTCCGTATATTTCCTTCACCTTGGTGCGGGAGTTCAAGACATCCATAAAACCGCGATGGCGATCTTGTGCCGGAGAAGAACCGGATAAGCCCCATACTTCCAGCACGGTAGGATATTTCTCTTTCACCTGGCGGTTCACGAAAAATGCCGCCTGACGACCGATCTCGTAATTATTGCCGCCGATATAAGTCGTATATTCGTCCGAACTGATCTTCCGGTCTACCAGGATAGTCGGGATACCGGCACGGTAGGCCTCAATCGCAATGGGAGTGACAGGTTCCGATTCGTTGGCGGAGATAATCAGCAGATCGACCTTCCGTTTTATCAGGCTGCGTATCTGCTCCACCTGCAACAAACTGCTGTCCGCAGCATCCTCGACCAACAGGGAGACACCCGGATATTCGGAGGCCTGCACCTTCATATCCAGCAACATCGACTTGCGCCAGGAACCCTCAAGTGTACACTGCGAGACGCCAATAACATACTTCTTCTTCTCCGAATCTGTTTTGCAGGAAAAACAGAATGCCAGAAGTAAGACCAGTAGAGCGTAATAAGTTAGAGCAGGTTTCATTCTGTTTTGTTTACAGGTTTCTGCAAATGTACGGAGAAATGGCATACCAGCCAATATTTATTTTGTACATTCGTCCCTCAGAAATCAATTATTCGCATGAAGATCATAAACGAAGCTCTATTGGACGAAACGACCGGACGTGCCAAACAGTCGCCCCGACTACGCATGAACTACAACTTTCATGAACGTTTGGACGATCCCGTCAACCGCCTGCTCAATGCCCTGGAGCCGGGAACCTACCTCCGTCCGCACCGTCATCTGAACCCTGCAAAGGATGAAATATTCCTTCTGTTACGCGGCCGCATTGCTGTTTTCCTCTTCGACAACAAAGGGGAAATCACCGAAACGCAGATACTTGATCCGAAAGAAGGTGCCTACGGCGCCGAAATAAAAGCGGGAACATGGCACGGCCTGTTAGTCCTGGAATCCGGCTCTGTCATATATGAGATCAAGGAAGGGCCGTTCGCCCCGCTTGCTCCGGAGAATTTCGCTCCCTGGAGTCCGGCTCCGGAAGATACGGAAGGGGTGGAAAAATATATGGAACTATTGGGGAAAGCAATATAACCCCGGCAGGTTTATTATCTCCCCCGCCGCCTATCCCCTATCCCCCAAAAAGCTATATCTTTTTCTCCCGAAAGCTATAGCTTTTGCAGGAAAAAGGTATAGCTTTTTTGGGGTTCGAAGAGCCTTTTTGAGGAAAAGGGCAAAAAAGGGCCAAAAAGGCATCGTGTGTTTTTGGGTGAAGGGGGGACGGTAACCTCTTACGGCTATAACACACTATACGATTGACAGACAACAATATAAATCCATACATATAACATCCTCCCCTCCTTTTCCCCTTCTTTTTATCTCCTTTTTGCCACGTCTTCCCTGCAAGGTAAACTACAAGGTGAACTACAAGCAAAACTACTCCGGAAAATCCTCCAACCGCCAGCATGGGTGGGAATACACCTGCGCATTTGAAATTGTAGCGGATGCCTTTTTTACCCTTTCGTGTCCTTTTATCTCGAAAGGAGGGGTACGCTTCTACATATCACACTAATAATCAATGCATAACAATTTTTCGATACCTGCCAGCACAAAGTCATTTGCCTGCAAGCCGAGTGTGTTCAAATACCAACATCTGACAATGCTTGCAGTCAAACTGCAACCGGAGGCACGTATCTTTATAAAGCAGATAATACGGCTCCTTATAGGGAGACTTGTTCTTCTGATAAGTAGGACACCACCCCATGCTGTAGCGCAGGCAGTGCTTGGTAAACATCAGCGGAACATCTTTCCGGGGAGACAGTTCGAAAGCCGGGTCAACCTGTTCCACCCCGTGGTCCTGGTAGAACGAACGGGCTTTCCCGTTGGCGACATTCCCCAAATACGTCAGGCTGCGTTCAGGGAAAGGTATCGGCTCGGACGGCCGCACACGTTTCACCGTCTCACGAGGATAACGGGCACGGCGAACTTCCAACAACTTCTCCACTCCTCTACGGCGCATATCGGCGAGCAGAGAAGAGGGAACGAACCAGTTTTCAGACAAACCGACCACCACCTCCGAGGCCTCGAAAGGGGTATTCCCCAACTTGGATAGCTGTGTCCGGATATTATCCTGTTGTTCACGGCGAGCCAACTCTTTTGCGAACGGCTCGGCCAGCATGATCCGTGCACCCGTCTCGTCCTCCATGCAAAGCGTAAAGCCGAAAGGATTGTCCAGGAACTCGATTTTCACAGACAGCCTGCGTTCGGCGGAAGGCTTGTCGAGCAGCTTATCAAAGACCTGGTCGAAATTGCGGTAAAGCGGAGTCTTGGGGGCAAGCTGCGGCATATCCAGCGGAAACACCCGGTTCGCCTCCACCCGGTTGACGCGGAAGCCCTCCAACTCGCCTTTCCTATTAAAGAAAACAAGCCCGTCTCCGTTGTTCAACTGCTTCAAGCCGGCCACGGTAAAGGAATTGCCTTTGATCTCTTTGACCGTCCCGACAGGTTCACCCAGCGATTTAGGCGTATTGAAAGCGGTAATATCCGCCGTCCGCCCCTCCAAAAGGAACGGGGTGAAGCCTCGGTTAAAGCTCTTTTCGGCTACCGGCTCGAACGTATAAGTGCTTCGTCCGGCAGAAGCACGGCGATATTCCGGACGGCGGGACAGGACAGCGTCCAACTTCTTCCGGTAATAAGCTGTGATATTCTTGACATAATCGACATCTTTCAACCGTCCTTCGATCTTAAGGGAAGAGACACCTGCATCCAACAGGGCTTCCAACTGGTCGGAACGGTTCATGTCCTTAAGCGAAAGCAAGTGTTTATGAGTGACGATCTCCGCTCCTGTCGCATCGACCATCGTATAGGGCAAGCGGCAGTATTGGGCGCATTCCCCACGATTGGCACTGCGTCCGCTCAAGGCGGCACTCAGGTAACATTGCCCGCTATAGCTGACGCATAGGGCGCCGTGTACGAATACTTCCAACGGGACGGTAGTCGCTTCCGCTATCCGGCGGATCTCATTCAGCGAGAGTTCACGTGCCAGCACTACCTGCGTAAAGCCGGCGGCCTGGAGAAAGCGAACCTTTTCCGGCGTGCGATTATCCGTCTGCGTGCTGGCGTGAAGCGGGATAGGTGGCAGGTTCAGCCGGGTAATCCCCATATCCTGTACGATCAGGCATCTGTTCCGGCATACCAAAGATCCCAGATCATCCGTTCGGCTTCCTCCAACTCCTCTTCTTTCAGGATCGTGTTGAGCGTAACGTAGATACGGGCTCCATACAGGTGGGCATAATCGCAAAGCTCGCGTATATCTTCCAAAGAATTGCCGGCAGCGGCACGCGCACCGAACTTGGGCGCACCGATATAGACCGCATCGGCACCGTGATTAATCGCTTCCATCCCGCAATTAAGGTCTTTAGCCGGAGAGAGAAGTTCTATAGGACGGGATTTTGTTTGCATGCTATTATTTCTTATTTCTTGATTACAAATCGCCCAACTTGCTGATATCCTCGATACGGAACGGGGTTTCCTGATAGACATAGTAGTTCAGCCAGTTGGTGAACAGCAAATTGGCATGACCACGCCAACGGACCACCGGACCGAGGGCCGGATTGTTATTACGGTAATAGTTGCGGGGGACGGCAATCGGCAACCCCTTGTTCACGTCGCGCATATACTCGTCGTTCAGAGTATAAGGCGAGTATTCGGAATGCCCGGTGATAAAGAACTCGCGTCCTCCACGTGCCATCGCCATATAGACGCCCGACTCTTCGCTTTCGGACAAGAGCGTCAAATCGGGAACTTTCATCACATCCTCGCGGCGTATCTCCGTATGCCGGCTGTGCGGCACATAGAACTCATCGTCGAAGCCCCGGAAGATCGGCACATAAGGTTCGCGCAACGTATGGCGGAACACGCCGAACATCTTGGCAGGCAGATCATATTTGGGGACACCATAAAAATGGTACAACCCGGCTTGCGCCGCCCAGCATATATATAAGGTAGAAGTCACATGCGTACGTGCCCAATCGAATATCTCGGTCACTTCCTCCCAATAGTTCACTTCCTCGAAAGGCATCTGCTCTACCGGGGCACCTGTGATAATCATGCCGTCGTAGAAATCATCCTGCATCTCGTCGAAGTCTTTATAAAACTCCTGCATATGCTCGATCGGCGTGTTCTTGGGAGTATGGCCTTTTATCTTCATAAAGTCAAGCTCCACTTGCAGGGGTGTATTACTCAGGAGACGAACAAGGTCTGTCTCCGTCGTGATCTTCAGCGGCATCAGGTTCAGCACAACCACACGTAGCGGACGAATGTCCTGCTCGGACGCACGCAACGAGTCCATCACAAAGATGTGCTCTTTCTTCAACAGCTCAACGGCCGGTAAGTTCTTCTGTAGGTTTAAAGGCATCTTCTTTCCTTGATATTATTTATATGAGGCACAAAGATAGTGAGAATTTCTCTTCCTACCCATTGTCAAAATGATAGTATGACTGCATCTATTTCAAAATAATAGGGCATCTATCCGGAATTACACTTGCGGGTAATATTTTTTAACATTCAAATAGACAACAAATATCCTTTTCTACTATCAAATTGCCTTCCTTTGAAAATAAATCATTATTTCCCGCGTTAGTAGATGTATAACTTAAAATGGAATATGAAGATTCGTGCAATAGCTACGCTACTATTTATATTATTTTCGATATCTGCTTTCGGACAGGGACGTGCCAAAATCAGCGGTTACATCCGCGATGCAGACGGTAATCCGCTGGATTTGGTCAATATCCGAGTCAAGAACACGTTAAACGGGACGATGAGTAATGAAAAAGGCCACTACTCGCTTTCGGTCGCTACCGGTGACTCGGTGACGCTGATCTACTCATGCTTAGGCTACAACAAGGCCGAGAGGATCCTGCCTCTGGTAACCAAAGACATGCGGCTCAATGTGCAGATGAACTATACATCACTTGAACTGGGAGAAGTCGTAGCCACCGCCATCCGCAAGCAGACAACCACTCTCGAAACCCTGAATGCCGACCGCGTCAAGCTGCTCCCCGATCCTGCCGGAGGAAGTATTGAAAGCCTGGTCGTTACATTTGCCGGCGTTACTTCCAATAACGAACTGAGTTCGCAATACTCTGTACGCGGCGGCAGCTATGATGAGAACATCGTATATGTGAACGGACTGGAAGTGTTTCGTCCGCTGCTCATCCGTTCCGGACAACAGGAAGGCTGAGTTTTATCAACCCGGACATGACAGAAGCCGTCAACTTTTCCGCCGGAGGATTTGAAGCCCGTTATGGAGACAAGATGAGTTCCGTACTGGACATCACCTACAAAAAACCGAAAGGATTCGAAGGTTCGGCCTCCGCCAGCCTGTTGGGGGCCAATGCTTATGTGGGAAGTTCTTCCGGCAAGTTCACACAGGTGACCGGTTTCCGTTATAAAACAGGGCGCTCCCTTTTGAAAACAACCGATACGGATGCCGAATATGATCCGAATTTTATTGACTTGCAGACCTATATGACCTACCAGTTGCCCCAAAATGGGAGATCAACTTCCTCGGGAACCTGGCCATAAACAATTACAAATTCATTCCCCACACCCGCGAAACATCTTTCGGAACGGCTACAAACGCAAAGAAGTTCAAAGTGTTCATGAGTGGCCAGGAACGGGACAAGTTCGAGACGCTATTCGGAGCACTCACTTTAAAGCATAACCTGAATGAGAATACGGAACTCGGCTTGCAGGCATCCGCATTCACCAGCAAGGAAGAGGAAGGATATGATATCGCCGGAGATTACTGGCTAGGAGATGCAGCCGAAGAAGGCGGCGGGGAAATAGAGAATCTATCCATAGCACGCTATAACGAGCACGCCCGCAACCGACTGCACTCCAACATCATGAATGTCGGACACTATGGTATCGCTCGCATGAAAAACAATACGTTGAAATGGGGTGCCACCGTCCAGTTGGAGAAAATCAACGACAAGATCAGTGAATGGGAAAAACGCGATTCTGCCGGCTACTCGCTACCGCAAGGAGGCGGCAATGTCAACGTGATCGCCAACCTTTTCTCAGATAATGAACTGGAAAGCACACGTATTTCCGGCTATTTGCAGGATGTATTCAAGTTCCGTACCAAACAAGGGCTGTTCACGCTGGTCGGTGGTGTACGCGGTAGTTACTGGAGCTATAATAAGGAATTTATATTCAGTCCGCGTGCTTCAATCGGTTTCATTCCGAACTTCGACCAGAACCTGACATTCCGCTTAGCTTCCGGCCTGTATTATCAGTCTCCGTTCTATAAGGAATTGCGTACGACCGTGCAGGACGAACACGGCAACAGTATCATACAACTGAACAAAAATCTTAAATCGCAGCGCTCCATCCATGTCATTGCAGGAGGCGATTATACATTCCGGGCATCCGGCAGGAATTTCAAAGTCAGTGCCGACATGTATTACAAAAAGTTGGATAACCTGAATCCTTATACGGTGGATAATGTCAAAATCCGATATTACGGTGAAAACTGCGCTGAGGGCCATGCGATGGGACTCGATGTCAAATTCTTCGGTGAATTTGTTCCGGGTACGGACTCCTGGATCAGCTTCTCCCTGATGAAAGCGGAGCAGAGCATCCGGGGGAGCGAATATGTCCCGATGCCAAACAGCCAAGGTTATAATGTTTCGCTTTTTTTCCAGGATTATTTTCCCGGTTACAAACGCGTCAAGCTGAACTTGAAAGGCGTCCTGTCCGGCGGCCTTCCCGTCACAGCCCCGCGCACAGGCTATGAGGACGGCTATTTCCGCACTCCGACCTACAAACGTGTAGACCTCGGTTTCTCTTACCAGCTTGCCGGGGGAACGGATGCGATTATGGACCGCGGATTCTTCCGCAATCTCAAGAACATTTGGCTCGGGCTCGACATTTTCAACCTGTTCGACATAAAGAATACAAGTTCCTATTATTGGATTACCAACATAGACAACCACCAGTACGCGATCCCGAATTACTTGACTGGTCGGCAGTTGAATGTCCGTCTGATTGTTGACTTTTAAATTTATGATTTATGATTTATGATTTATATGCCGATCGCAAATCATAAATCATAAATCATAAATCATAAATCATAAATCATAAATCATAAATCATAAATTTTCTTTCCTAATTCATAAAAAAGTGTACCTTTGTCCACATAGAACAAAAAACAATATTAAATCACTAAATTATTATTGACATGGAACTTACACATATCGAACATTTGGGTATCGCAGTGAAGAGCATCGAAGCTTGTCTGCCGTATTATGAAGAAGTTTTGGGATTGAAATGCTACAACATCGAAGAAGTGGCAGACCAAAAAGTAAAAACCGCCTTCTTTAAAGTTGGCCAGACTAAGATCGAATTATTGGAACCGACAAGCGAAGACAGTACAATCGCTAAATTCATCGAAAAGAAAGGCGAAGGTATCCACCACATCGCATTTGCCGTTCCCGACGTACAGGCAGCATTGAACGAAGCCGAATCAAAAGGTGTCAAGCTGATCGACAAAGCCCCTCGCGGAGGTGCAGAAGGCTTGGACATCGCATTCCTTCACCCGAAATCGACTTGCAGCGTTCTGACCGAACTTTGCATGCCGGGAAAATAAAAAACAATGGACAATTGAAAATGGACAATGGACAATTATTTGATGCTATTTAATTGTCAATTGTCAATTATCAATTGCCAATCAAATAAGTTCATTTCTAACAACAAATCTATAGTACAATGAGTAACCAACTTGAAAAAGTAAAGGAGCTTATCGCCCTTCGCGAAACAGCTCGTTTAGGTGGGGGAGAAAAAAGAATTGAATCTCAGCACAAAAAAGGCAAATACACCGCACGCGAACGTATTGCATGTTGCTGGATGAAGGAAGTTTTGAAGAATTCGATATGTTCGTACAACACCGTTGTACAAACTTCGGTATTGAAAAAACTAAGTATCTGGGCGACGGTATCGTAACAGGTTACGGTACGATCGACGGACGCCTGGTCTATATTTATGCGCAGGATTTCACCGTGTTCGGTGGTGCTTTGTCTGAAGCGCTGGCCATGAAGATCTGTAAAGTCATGGATCAGGCTATGAAGATGGGAGCTCCCGTTATCGGCTTGAACGACTCGGGTGGCGCACGTATCCAAGAAGGCGTAAACGCTTTGGCCGGTTACGCAGAAATCTTCCAGCGTAATATCTTAGCATCCGGTGTTATTCTCAGATTTCCGGTATCTTCGGTCCATGTGCCGGTGGTGCGGTTTATTCTCCTGCCCTGACAGACTTCAACATTATGACTCGTGGAACAAGCTATATGTTCCTGACCGGTCCGAAAGTAGTAAAAACAGTTACAGGCGAGGACGTTACACAAGAGCAGTTAGGTGGAGCAAGCGTACACACGACCAAATCCGGTGTGGCCCACTTTGCAGTTGATACGGAAGAAGACGGTTTGCAGTTGATACGCAAATTGATTAGCTTCCTGCCACAGAACAACTTGGAAGAAACTCCGCTGATCGAATGTAAAGATCCGATCGACCGTCTGGATGACAACCTGAACGACATCATCCCTGACAATCCTAACCAGGCTTATGATATGTACGACGTAATCGGAACCATCATCGATAACGGTGAATTCCTGGAAGTACATGCCGACTATGCCAAGAACATTATCGTAGGTTTCGCCCGTTTCAACGGCCAGACTGTCGGTATCGTAGCCAACCAGCCGAAAGTAATGGCAGGCTGTCTGGACAGCAACGCTTCCCGCAAGGCAGGCCGTTTCGTCCGTTTCTGTGACGCTTTCAACATTCCTCTGGTTACATTGGTTGACGTACCGGGATTCTTACCGGGTACAGGCCAGGAATATAACGGCGTTATCCTGCACGGAGCTAAATTGCTTTACGCTTACGGTGAAGCTACAGTGCCCAAAGTTACTGTAACATTGCGCAAATCTTACGGTGGCGCTTACTGTGTGATGAGTTCCAAACATCTGCGTGGCGATATGAACTACGCATGGCCGACAGCCGAAATTGCAGTTATGGGTCCGAGCGGTGCTGTAGAAGTGATCTTCGCAAAAGAAGTGGCTGCCTCGGAAGATCCGAAAGCTTGCGCAGCAGAAAAAGAAGCCGAATACAAAAAAGCATTTGCAAACCCGTATAATGCCGCTCAATATGGCTATATCGACGATGTTATCGAACCTCGTAACACTCGTTTCCGTATTATTCGTGCTTTACAACAATTGCAGACTAAGAAGTTAAGCAATCCTGCTAAGAAACATGACAATCTGCCTCTATAATTCTTAAAACAGGAAATGATTATGATGAATAAGAAAATAGGGGTATTGCTGCTGTTTGCTTTGCTCGTTTCATTCGGGGCAAAAGCACAGCTCGCAACCTCCATGCGAATAAATGAAGTGCTGGTCATCAACGAAGATAACTTTGTCGATGACTACGGTAAACGTCACGGCTGGATCGAATTGTATAATTCCTCCGCCGGAACGGTGAACATCGCAGGATGTTTTCTGACGGACGACAAAAACAATCCGAAGAAATATCCGATCCCTAAAGGAGATGTATTGACACAGATTCCTCCGGGACAGCACGTGCTCTTCTGGGCAGACAATGAACCGGGACCGGGTACATTCCATGTCAGTTTTTCTTTGGATCCGACCAAAGAGAACTATGTAGCCTTATATAATGCGGACGGAAAAACCTTGATCGACGAAGTGACTATACCTGCAGGACAGGTAGCAGACGTCAGTTTCGGACGTATTATCGATGGTAAGGAAGAATGGGCACAGTTAACAAAAGTAACTCCCAGCACGAATAACCTGACGCTGGACTCAAATGAAAAGATAGACAATTTCAAGGAAAACGACTCTTGGGGTATCGGTATGACCATTACTGCTATGGCAGTGGTATTCCTTGGATTATTCCTGTTGTATGTTATCTTCAAACAGATTGGAAAAATTTCCATCGCCGTCAGCAAACGAAATGCCAAGAAAGCAGCTGGAACCACACCTATTGCAGACAATGCAGGACAGGAATCCGGAGAAATATTCGCGGCCATCGGTGCTGCCCTTTATGAGATCAGCGACGACAACCACGATATCGAGAATACCGTGCTCACAATCCGTAAGGTGCAACGTGCTTATTCACCCTGGAGTTCCAAAATATACGGTTTGCGTGAAATGCCCAAAAAGTAATCACCCCTAAAAACAAACAAGAATGAAAAGTTTCAAATATACCATCAATGGTAATGTATATAAAGTACATATTAACTCAATTGTAGAAGATGTAGCCGAAGTGGAAGTAAACGGCACTCCTTATCAGGTAAAAATGGAGAAACCGGCTAAAAAACAAATGGTGACATTAAAACGTCCCGCACAAGCTCCTACCACAGCAAGTGGTGAACCTGTTATTTCACGTCCGGCAGCCTCTACAACCAAAGGAGCAGTCAAAACTCCGCTACCAGGCGTAATCCTGCAAATAAAATGTAACGTCGGCGACACAGTGAAGAGAGGACAAACCCTGCTTGTCCTTGAAGCTATGAAGATGGAAAACAACATCAACGCCGATCGTGACGGCAAGATCATCGAAATAAAAGTAAACAAGGGGGATTCAGTGCTGGAAGGTGCCGACCTCGTCGTAATAGGATAATATTATGTTAGGATCAGTATTATTACAAGCAGCAGGAGTTGCTCATGAAAGTTTTCTCCAGTTTCTGGGGAAAAATCTTGAGCTATTCCTTACATATACAGGAGTCTACAACGCGACCCCGGGTCACCTTATCATGATCCTTATCGGTCTGTTGTTCATATTTCTGGCTATTAAATATGAATTTGAACCCATGCTTCTTATCCCGATCGGCTTCGGTATCTTAATCGGTAACATACCTTTTAAAGATGCTGGACTACAAGTCGGTATTTATGAACAGGGTTCCGTACTGAACATCCTTTATCAGGGTGTAACCTCCGGATGGTATCCGCCACTGATCTTCCTCGGTATCGGAGCCATGACAGACTTTTCAGCATTGATCTCCAATCCAAAACTGCTGTTGATCGGTGCTGCTGCCCAATTTGGTATTTTTGGTGCATATATCATCGCTCTCCAGATGGGATTCGAACCGAACCAAGCCGGTGCTATCGGTATCATTGGTGGTGCTGACGGTCCGACGGCCATCTTCTTGTCTTCCAAGTTAGCTCCGAACCTGATGGGTGCTATTGCGGTATCAGCCTACTCTTATATGGCACTGGTCCCTATCATCCAGCCACCGTTCATGCGCTTATTGACAACTAAAAAAGAGCGTCTGATCCGTATGAAACCACCGAGAGCTGTTTCTTCTACAGAAAAGATCGTATTCCCGATCGTAGGTCTGTTGCTGACTTGCTTCCTGGTTCCTTCCGGTCTTCCCCTGTTGGTATGTTGTTCTTCGGAAACTTATTGAAAGAAAGTGGTGTAACACGTCGTTTGGCTGAAACAGCTCGTGGTCCGCTGATCGATACAATCACAATCCTGTTAGGTATCACGGTAGGGGCTTCCACACAAGCAACCCAATTCTTGACCATCGATTCCGTCAAGATTTTCGGCTTAGGAGCTTTGTCATTTGTGATCGCAACTTGTGCTGGCGTATTGTTCGTTAAGGTATTCAATTTGGTTTTGAAAGAAGGCAACAAAATCAATCCGCTTATCGGTAATGCAGGTGTTTCTGCCGTCCCTGACTCTGCACGTATTTCACAAATCGTAGGTCTGGAATATGATCCGACCAACTACCTGTTGATGCATGCCATGGGTCCGAACGTAGCAGGTGTAATCGGTTCTGCCGTAGCAGCCGGTATCCTGTTAGGATTCTTAGGATAAGTCCTTTATTTTACATAAAAAGCTCCGCATCGCCTCGATACGGAGGCTTTTTATGTAAAATAAAGTATAAATTTCACCTGGTAAGGCAACTAAACAGTGCCACATCTTATCCAAACTTCACGAGTATCCGGGTCTCTCCATCTCCTACACCCAAGTCTCGAGAGAGTGCTCAAACTGTTTATTTGCAAAAACCTGCCTATCTTCATCAAAAAACGAACCTTTTTAACATATTTGGAATCCGACGAATATAGCCAGCATAAAATACGCCCTGTAAAGGTGTGTTCTTTACAGGGCGTATATATAGAAAATTTATTTATCCTCAGAACAGCGGATTAGCCACCTTTTCCTTCAACAAGGCCAGATCGACTACTTGGCGGATATCATCCACATAATGGAAAGTCAGTCCTTTCAGATAGTCGGGCTTGATCTCTTCGATATCTTTCTTATTCTCTTGACAGAGGATCAGTTCCTTGATTCCGGCACGTTTGGCTGCCAATATCTTTTCCTTGATGCCACCTACCGGAAGGACTTTACCCCGCAACGTGATCTCGCCGGTCATAGCCAGATTACTGCGCACCTTACGCTGCGTAAAAGCAGACACCAAAGATGTGACCATCGTGATACCCGCACTCGGACCGTCTTTCGGAATCGCACCCTCAGGTACATGGATATGGACATTCCAGTTTTCGAACATACCTTCGTCAATACCGAATAGCCCGGCATGCGAATGAATATATTCAAGTGCCAACATGGCAGATTCTTTCATCACGTCACCTAAGTTACCTGTCAAAGTGAGCTTTGAACCTTTTCCTTTACTCAAACTCGATTCCACAAACAGGATCTCACCACCGACAGCCGTCCAGGCAAGTCCGGTTACGACACCCGCATAGTCATTTCCCTGATATTTATCACGGGTATATTCGACTGCTCCAAATAATCGTGCAGATCTTCGGGGCGTATCTGTGCGGGAAGCTCCTCGTCGGAAGCCAGCTTACGGGCCAACTTACGCATAATCTTGGCTATCTTTTTATCCAGTTCACGAACGCCGCTCTCGACGGGTGTAAGATTCGATGATCGCCTGCAACGTCTTTTTCGGGAATTTCACTTTTCCTTTCGACAGACCGTGAATCTCCAATTGTTCGGGACCAGATGACGGCA
>ENA-OQJX01000289-OQJX01000289.1-human-gut-metagenome-genome-assembly--contig:-NODE-289-length-30555-cov-5.139181_pt1 | contig 30555 bp, 35 predicted proteins | sample MGYA00242615_ERZ504782 | MGnify/ENA primary metagenome ERZ504782 (study PRJEB26092, sample SAMD00036354) | human gut metagenome | host: Homo sapiens | study: EMG produced TPA metagenomics assembly of... | reverse complement strand
CAGTCAAGGCTCCTTTGTTTTTGTTCACTCTATACGTATAATCTCTCTGAAAATGAGTGACAGCACGAAGGAACGCTTTTATTTTATACAAAACAAATTTATCTGGAATTATTTTTACACTATCGGGATTATAATAAATACTTGAATACTATCAGGAGGCTTATAGGAAGATGCAATAGATACTTTAGGAGATGATTATATTTTAATCCCTCAGGATTTCGGTATGATCCCCTTTTAGCACGAAGCGTGAAACTGTATGCCACATTCTTTACTTGAAGGTCGTAGGAAACCTTGGATACAGATGTAACAATAGCAGCCCACGCTATAGCGTGAGAACCACTATGCTATCTTTGTATCCAATTTGAAAATTTCCTACGTTTTCAAGTACAAGATAAGCATAACGCTTCTTCTTTTTTCGTATGTCGTGGAAAGAGTTGCCTCAATCCGATTACAAAAATAGAGAATTTCTACGATAATCCCCTATTTTAGAATGTTTTTATTTGCTTTTAAAATAGGATTTAGAGTATATCCTATATTTTCATTCCTTTTTTCTGCTTTGTGGATGTAATGTCTAAATCGTTTCTCCATTCATTCGCCTTTTGTCTGAACCATTGCACAAGTGGAATGTCGTTCACGCATATATGGTAATATCCTTTCCTGTTTTTGTCCTCTTCAAATGAAAATGCCGCATTCCCGTCACGGAACTTTCGGCTGAACTCAGAAGAATAGAAATCACCTTTCAATTTTACTTTCTTCAACTTGCACAACTCTTGAATTACTTTTTCAGAGAATTTCAATGTGTTCCGGCAAAAGCCAATCAATGGCAACAGCTTTTCTACATAAGGAAAGTATCTCTGTATCTTGTCTATATACGCATTAAACTTAGTGCATTTTTCCTTATATTCCCATTCTATTGTCTTGATACGCTGTACCAATTCTTTATTCTGATTTTCAAGTGCGGATATACGTTGTTGCAACTCTTCCCTTTCGGCTTTCAACTTGTTGCTGCCCAAAAGAGAACCGACCTTTGCCACGAATGCGGCTTTCGCTTCCGTCTTGGCTGCTTCCAGTTTCTCCGACTTAACTTCCTGTCTTACCTCGTCAAGCTGTTGCTCTGCCTGTTGCTGCTCTGTCTGTAACTGTTGTACATTGGCTTCGAGTTCACTCGTCTGCCGTATCAAATCACGATAGTATTGGGCGGTTGTTGTATGCCGTGCTTCCGAGCCACGCACACCACGTTGCAAGCCATATTTCGCCATTGCTTTTGCATAACTGTCGTGATACGTTACCAGTTTCTCACGTGTCAATACGTCGTCAGCACACAGACGCACGGTATTGGGTTTCTTGCGGTACGAGCATTTACCATCCTCCTGCTTCTTCTTGGCTTTCCTTCGCTCTCCTGTTACTATCGGTACGACCGTGGCATGAATATGCGGTGTGTACTCATCCATGTGCAGGACTGCCGAAACTGTATTTTCCTTACCGAAGGTATGGTGCAGCCATTGCAAGTTGTCATCACACCATTCGTCAAGTCTTCCCTCGTCCTGTATTTTCATCATATCCTCGTGTGTACCCGAAAGCACGATTCTAATTGCCCTCACTTGGTCGGGGGTTATCTTGCGCCTGATGCCTGCCGTGCGGATGCGGTGGCTTATCGCTTCGGTGCGGTCGGTCACGCTGTCGGGGAACTTCACCAGTTCACGATTGAGGTGGGTGCGTGTGGGGTCGGCGTTCTTGGGAACGGTCTTGCGTTCGATGTGGTCGGATGCGCCCGTGTCTGCCGAGCCTTTCGCCTTGTTGATTTGGATGCTTATATATCCCATACTTGTTCTGTTTTTTAGGTTTGCAAATCGGTTTGTCATTGTCTGCCTGCTGCGGTCATGCCGCATGGCAAGCGGGGGTGTCCAGAGGGGGGCAACCCCGTTGGCTTATTGGGGCATTTTTAGCGGTGCACGGCACTGCGTGAAGAAAATGCCCTAAAAAGCTATGGCTTTTCTGTTCCTCAAAAGCCTGCGGAAGTGTCGGTAGGTTATCAGCGGTATTTTTCTTTTCGCCGATACAATGCACTTTTCCTTGCCTGTCGGCAGGTCGGACATCCGACCGTCCAGCCTGCGGATAGTGATTTCCACCTCCGTTACTTTCCCGACAGGCTTATTGGTGGGTAAAATTTCGATGAATTGATGATTGGTGTATGTAATATATTTATTACCAATACAATAAGTGCTCATCATCGCTTCATCAAACCGCTCGCCAAAAGAGAAGTGATGTAAGATGCGGTGTGTCCTTTCTCTTTTCATCAGCCATATCCTTTTGTTGAAAGATTGATGAAGATGCAAGTTGCTGTCTTTCTTTATATTTATATATGCTTTCATCATTTCATCAAAATATCAAAGAGTTTCCAACTGCATTTTGCTTACCGTATAGTAGCGTCCTATTCTTCTGACAGGCGAGTAGTGCACTCACGGTTGTAGTCATACTGGTAGGTGGTATAGGAAAGCGAGTTGGATGCAGGTGTCAGCTTCCATATTTCCTGTACCACTTTCCGAACCTGTGATTTCTCCACCTTGACTTGCGAGCATACGAGCAACGGGACAATATCATTCAGACAGAACGAGACAGACCCGACACCCATGCTTGCCATGATGTCGAGCAACAGTTCCGCCATTTCTATCTCCAAACGGTTGCGGTTGCTACGGATTATCTTCCGCAAGGCTTCCGTGTGCAGCAGCTTCGGGTTGAACCACATGCGGCTTTCCTTCTCGGTGGAAAGCGTCCGATGTGCAAGGAAGTAGAGGAAAGCGGGGATTTCGGCTTTCAACTTATGCAGGAAGTCGGTATCGTCATTCTGTAACGGCACAATCTTCCGCACCCAATAGCGTGTCTCGCCTGTATCAATGATAACGGGCAGGTGTTCGTTGTTGGAGCACAGCACGAACTTGGCAAAGAAACCTATCTCGTCACGGTCTTTGCCTTTGGCTTCCACCTTGTAGGAAAGTGTAGTGCTCAGGTTCTTCAACCGTTCGCTGTCCTCACGGCGGTTGAGCAGCACCTCGTCCACCATGATGAGCAGCTTGCCTGCCCAGTCGGAATTGAACTGGCTGCGGAAGTCCTCGTTGGTGTTGAATGTCACATTGTTTTGGAAGATGGATTTCAGGAAGTTCAGAAACGTGCTTTTGCCCGTGTTGCGTTCTTCCGATACGAGCAACAGGATGGGCAGCTTCTGAATGGGATAAAGGTAGAGCAACTGCAAGTAGTCCATGCCCAACTCGTATTGCTCGCCGAAGATATGTTCCACCAATGAACAGATGCAGGGGAAATCACCCTGCACGGGAACATGGCTTATAGGTTCGTAAAGGTTAAGGAACTTGCCGATTACGGGCTTATAGTCCACATGGGCAGGTACGGTACAGAAACCGTCATACTTCGGTACGGTCGCCATATAGTCCTTGCCGTAATCCTGCCGCAAGGTTTCGGCGTTCCATGCGATACGTTTCTTCACGCAGCCGCCGTCCATTCGGGGCTGGTTCACAATCTTGTAGAGGGTAGTCCCTACACGGATGAATTCTTCTTTTTCTGCCATAGGCTTTGCTGGGTTTTATGCCGCCGACAAACAATATCGGCAGCGGGTTTAACATCGGGGCAAAGCTACGGCATAAAGACTAAAACCTTGATACGCAAATCTATGCAGAACGAAGCAATCGAAACGAAGGGATAAGAAAATGCAAATTATGTAGGTTCTTATGTTTTTGTTGCCGAGAAAAATAAATACCTTTGCTTCCATATAAACCCAAAAATGTCATACATGGATAGCCATATTATAATTCGGGAATATTGCCCGACTGACAGGAATGACGTAATGAATTTGATAAGATTAAACATTCCGAAGTATTTCGCCGTGAAAGAAGAAGCAGATTTAGGCAGGTATTTAGATGAAGAAGTAGAGCTTTATTATGTCCTGCTATTCGACGGAATGATTGTAGGTTGTGGAGGGATAAATTTTACGGATAACATGACGACAGGAAAAATCAGTTGGGATATTATTCATCCTGCTTATCAAGGAAAATCGTTGGGGACAAAATTGCTCAACCATAGGATAGAAAAACTTAGAAATATCAGTAGCATAAAGAAAATAATAGTACGCACATCGCAATTGGTTTATAAGTTTTACGAAAAACAGGGGTTTATTCTGCTTGAGGTTAAAAAAGATTATTGGGCGGACGGCTTGGATATGTATAAGATGGAATACAAAGGTATTCTATAGCCAGCCCGAAAAAGGGAACTTCTTCGGGCTGACAATAATGTGCGACTGTATGACTGCACGGGTGTATTGCCGCATGAACGTACATACAGCCTAACACTCGCAAGTCTGTCTGCACAATGATACCCACATCACTTGTTTCTCTTTTCGCAAGCACAATCTCTCTAACAGTGCATTGCGCACCTTGTCCGCACACGGCGAGTTGATACGGAAAGCGAGTGCCACGACCATAGGCAAGGCATACATGTCCATGCCGTAACCGTTGGGTAACTTGATGTATCTTTCCGCTTTATAAGGTTTCAATACTCCGTTTTTATATACGGCTTTAACGGCAGCACGGAGTGTCGGGGCGATTACACCGAACAACTCCAACAATTCCGCTTCGTTCATCCATACATTTGCAATATCGGTCGGTACGGTCACTCTGCCGTACTCGTCCATTGTGATTGTTGTCCGTTTCATTGTCCTGCCATTTTTACGTTTCCGAAAGACTTGCTCAGTTTGTCGCCCAGCATTGTAAGGTCGTTGTCAAGTTTCTGAACGGTTATCTTCGCATAGATTTGGGTGGTTTCTATGTTCGTATGCCCCAAGATACGGCTCACGCTTTCAATCGGCATACCCTTGCAGAGAGCCAGAGTTGCAAACCCGTGTCTTGCGCAATGGAAGCTGATTTTCTTCGTTATGCCACATTCCTTTATCATTTTACCCATCCGTTTACAGACAGACCAATAATTGAGGTTAGGAAATATAAGGTTGTTTTCTTGGAAAGGCTTGTAGCGTTCGATTATCTGCAAAGGAATGTCCAACAGCTTCACTTGAAACGGTACACCCGTCTTGTGCCGCTTGGAGATAATCCATTTCTCTCCGTTTACCTCCACAATTTGGTCGTTGCTCAGTTCCTTGATGTCCACGAACGACAAGGCGGTAAAGCTGGCAAAGACAAAAATATCACGAAGGTAGGAGTTCTTGGGGTCTTTGAACTGAAATTCCATCAGCGTTTTCAGTTCATCCTCCGTCAGGTATTCACGTTCCTTTGTGTTAGGCTTATGTGGAACTGGGCAAACGGATTTCTCGGTATGTGTCCGTTGAAGTGTGCCCGCATCACCACGCCTTTCAGCCACATGCAGTTTTCCCATATCGAACCGTTGTGCAATCCTGCTTCATTGGAAAGAAAGATGGCGAACTCTTTGATGAAGTCGGGGGTTAGCTCCTGCATGGACATATCGTTCCGCTTATAGCGTGACTTAATGAATGCCGCCACATGGTTTCTCGCCCGTACCCTTGCCATATAAGTGCATCTTTTACGGTCTTTCCCGACACGTTTCTTGAACACCTCGTTTTCCTTGTCGAAAGCACCGAGCAGCGTTTCATACTCGCCGCCCAATCCTTGATAGGCATTGCGTACCATCTCAGCCGTGACATAAGCCTCACGGTCAGATATGCGTTGGTAGTGCTTGATGATTTGAGCCTTGATGTTGTCGAGCGCAAGGTTGGTTTCCCTCGCTTCCACGCTTTTGCCTTTCGCCTTGTTGCCTTTGGCATCCCATAGTTCTTTGTGGATAGTCCGCTTGCAACTGAACTGCGCCACTGTCCCGTTAATCGTTACCCGTCCCATGATGGGGACAATACCGTTCTTCTCCTTGCTGCCGTTCACATAGAACAACACTTTGAATGTGCTTCTTGCCATACTCGTTTCTTTTTGGTTGCAAAACTATAAATCAACGAGTTACCTCTTGATAAGTAAACCTACGCAGAACGCCGCAAACGAAACGGAGAGTGTTAAATCTGCATTTCCATCGGGTAATGATTTGAAAACCATTCTTTCGCTACAATCCGCTTTAAGACAGTTTTATGCATTTTACCCAATTTCCGCAATTTGCCTCTAACTTCTTAATCCTCAAACTCTACTGCGCTAATCTGCGTTTTTTACGAGGTTATTCCGTAGAATTTCCGTAAGTTTGCCTAAACTTTTTATGCTATGACATTCTTCAGATGCCTTTGCTTGCTACTTATTTTATGCTGTTGCAATAGTAAACCCAAAACAGACGGGGGAACGATACGTGTATCGGTTCTGCGTGGTCCCTCCGCCATTGCCTTTGCACACTGGATGGAAGAAACACCCGTCGTCGATGATAAGCCGTTATCCGTTCAGATAATTGATTCTCCCGACTTGATGCAGGCTACCCTGATAAAAGGTGAAGCGGATATAGCCGTTTTGCCGATGATCAGCGCTGCCAACCTGTATAATAAAGGCATTCGGTATCATCTGGCAGGTTGTCCGATATGGGGTACTCTCTATTTGGTGGGTAGAAGCGATAAGGGCATATTCGGAGAGAATAAGCCGGTTTTACATATTTTCGGAGCCGGAACGACACCTGATATTCTTACCCGTCATTACCTCAGGCAACATAACACCGGTTATACGTTGAATTATTCATTTACTACCGCACAGGAGATCATGCAGGGGCTGTTGGCCGGAAAAGTCGACCATGCCGTTTTAGGAGAGCCGTTCTTGAGCATTGCGTTGCGGAAAGACAGCACACTGCAAATACTGGCAGACCTGAACAGGCCCGATTCAGTCTCTTCTGGATTTGCCCAGACTGCCATACTCTATGCACCCGCCTTAAAAAAGAGTCAAAAAGCGATAGACAGTCTTTTACATCTTTCTTGCCGCTTTGCCATGGAACAACCGGAACAGGCTATTCGTATATTGGAGAAAGAAAAGATTTTTGCATCCGGCATGTTGACGCCCGAAAGTATCGAACGCTGTAAAATCGACTACAGAACAGCATCCGAAGCCCAAGAAAATATACTTCGCTTCCTGCAACTGATCGGGCAATATGAACCTAAAGCATTGGGAGGAAAGATGCCCGACGAGAAATTCTATAAATGATCCGGAAAATGAAGAAAAGCATCCTTATCATCCTGTCGATAACAATCCTCTTGCTGGCCTGGCAACTGTTGGCTATGCTGGTCCGTTTGCCGGATTTGGTACCGTCCGTACCTCGCCTGCTGAGCACTCTCGCCGCACTTTTCGCATCCGGTTCATTCTATCAATCGGTTATGGCGACAGTGTTGCGCGGAACCATCGGGATGTCTATCTCGTTAATGGCGGCCGTAGGAGTCTCTTTCCTGTTCTACAAATGCGAGTGGATGTATGAGCTTTTCCGTCCGTTACTGGCAATCATGCGGGCCATTCCGGTCATCTCATTTATACTTCTGGCTTTGATTTTTCTGAATGCGGAAAGTATTCCTCTGATCATCGCTTTCTTGACTATGTTCCCTCTCCTTACGGAAAACTTGACGAAAGGAATACGGAGCCGGCGGAAAGAGCTTTCGATAATGGCCCGCCAATTCAAGATCGGACGTTGGAACAGACTGACACAAGTGACCTACCCACAGTTGAAGCCATTCCTATACAGCGGCCTTGTATCTGCTTTGGGCTTTGGTTGGCGTGCTATCATTATGGGAGAGGTACTGGCGCAATGTTCGCCCGGTATTGGCGGGGAAATGAAACAGGCACAAGTTTTTATTGCCGTTCCCGAATTGATCGCATGGACAGTCATAGCCATCCTGATCAGCTACCTTTTTGATAGAGGGATCAGCTGGTTGGCGAAGCGACGATTCTCCATACATTATAACAAACATTGTAACAAACAGCCTGTGCCAAAAGGGAATTGCGATATACGGGTTCGTGATATTTCATACCGGTATGGTTCGGATAAAGTCCTATCCCACTTCAGCTACACTTTCGAAAAAGGATTCATATATGGCATAACAGCTCCGTCGGGAACCGGCAAAACGACTTTGTTGAACTTGATAGGAAAGATTTTAAAGCCTGTGCAAGGAGAAATAGAAACAGACTGTACAACCGGAGTAGCTTATGTATTCCAGGAACCGGAATTACTTAGCCAACTGACGATTGCTGAAAATATCGCTCTTCCCCTGGCCGCCTGCCAGACAAAAGAGATGGCTCTCGAACAGGCAGTCTCAATGTTACAAAAGATGGAGTTGGAAGGTTTTGCGAACCGTTTCCCGAATGAACTGAGTTTCGGACAGCAGCAACGGGTTGCAATCGCACGTGCCTTGACTTATCCTTCCCCACTCCTGCTTATGGACGAGCCTTTTAAAGGGTTGGACGAGGCTTTAAGCCGCCGTATTATCGAACGTATCCGTGAACGGCAGGGAGAAAGCGGACAGACGATTCTCTTCACTTCCCATAATCCCGAAGACCTGCGTTTGCTTGCAGATAAGACAGTTCGTTTGGATCAAACCGGTCGTTAAGAGACTTTTATCAGTGAGCAAGGAATGGTAAACCAGAAAGTAGAGCCCTTGCCTTCCTCCGATTCCACTCCTATCTCCCCTTTCAAGATAGAAATAATCGTCTTGCAAATAGAAAGTCCGAGACCTGTTCCCTGTTTGAACATATCCAGTTTGACAAAGCGATCGAAGACAGTCGATAGGTGCTTCTTTGCAATGCCGCTTCCCGTATCCGTTACATAAACATAAATCCCCGTTTCCGTGAGTCTATATCCAAAACGGATGGAGCCGGAAGAAGTGAACTTAACAGCGTTAGACAGGAAATTGGTCAAGACCTGTGTCAGGCGTGTTTTTTCTGATTCAATATAATAATCGTTGCCATCTGTCTCAAAAATGATTCTGACACCTGGTTCAGCCCTGAAAGAAAAGGCCCTTTCCTGAGGTTGGAAAATTTCATTCAGACGGAAAGAAGTGTAGATAAATTCCAGTTTGCCCGATTCGATTTTGGAAATATCCAGAATATCTCCAATCAATTGCAACAGAAATTCGTTGCTTGATTGGATAATCCGTAGGTATTCCTGCTTTTCTTCCTCTGTATCAGCCTGCGCCAACAAAGTTGAGAAGCCGACGATGGCATTCAACGGCGTACGGATTTCATGGCTCATGTTGGCTATGAAAGCAGATTTCATCCGGTCGCTTTCCTCGGCCAGTCGTTTAGCTCTGACATCTTCCTCATGTTGTTTATCCGTCGTAATGTCACGCAAGATTCCGATCGCTTTGGAAGGTTTGCCGTCCTTGTCATATTCGTAAACTTCCCCTATCTTTTCCAACCATACGTATTCGTCCGAAAAGTAACGGCAACGAAAACTCAGGCGAAGCGAATCGGTCTCTCCTCTTGCAAAGGCGTTCACCACATCCCGGTACATCTGCTGTTCATCCGGATGTATCTTTTCCGTAAAACTTTCGTGGCTGATGAAAGTATGGACAATCTCACCATTTTGAGTTAAAGAAAGTTCGGCGGTCTCGTTGACCACATCCCATATCCAGGGGTAAATCTTTCCTGCCTGGCAGGAGAGAGCCAAACGCTTGTTATTTTCCTGTTGTTGCTCTTCGATCTGTCGCTGATGGGTGACATCCCAGGACATTCCCAATAGATAAGGTGCTTTCTTCACGGGAAACCAACATTTTCATCGTATCGATGAAGCGCAGAACGCCTTCCCGGTCTATCATCTGCTCGGTAAAGCGTTGTACCTTCCCTGTTTTCAGAACTTCCAGATCCTTGTCACGAAAAGCTTGTGCGACAACTGGATCGGAAAATAATTCGAAATCAGTCCTTCCCACTACATCCCCCATATATTGCCCGTATAACTGATTCATCATCGGACTGGAATAGACATAACGAAATTCATCACCCATATCTTTAACGAAGAGATACATGGGCACGGAGTCCACTATGTTTGAAAGCAAACCGGATAAATCCTTATATTCTTGTTCAAGAACTTTCTTGTTAGGAAAGACAGATGTCATATTTGAAGTGATTTTATGGAAACAACAAAAACTTTAGGTTGACAAAAGTCTTGAATTTAAATGTGAATTGCAAATATTTGGATAAAGAACTCGTTGGCTGGAGCAAAATAAATGCCAAACAATTATCTTTGTGATTCAAATATAAAGAAACAACCCATATGGTAGCATCATTTCATACGCTGATTTCCCGTATCCTGAGTATTCCCGCCGGACAGGTGGAACGAACTATCGGGCTGCTGGGAGAAGGAGCGACAATCCCCTTCATCAGCCGGTACCGCAAAGAGGTAACCGGAGGGCTGGATGAAGTCCAGATCGGCAACATCAAAGATCAGTTGGACAAGTTGGCCGAACTGAAGAAGAGAAAAGAAAGTATTTTATCCTCCATAGAAGAACAAGGCAAACTGACTCCCGAACTGAAAAAGAGAATCGTGGATTCGTGGGACAGTACCGAAATAGAAGACCTCTATCTCCCCTACAAGCCTAAACGGGTCACCAAAGCAGAGATCGCCCGCAAGAAAGGGCTCGAACCTCTTGCCAAAGTTGTGATGATGCAGAACGAAAGAGATTTGTCAGCTCGTGTGTCAGCCTTCGTCAAAGGAGAAGTGAAGAACGCGGAAGAAGCGTTGCAAGGGGCGCGTGACATCATTGCCGAATGGGTGAATGAGAACGAAGAGGCCCGTAACGCTGTCCGGAATTCTTTTTCACACACGGCGGTTATCACGTCCAAAGTCGTTAAAGGGAAAGAGGAAGAGGGAGCCAAGTACCGCGATTATTTCGAATTCAGCGAACCTTTGAACCGTACGAGTTCACACCGCTTATTAGCCTGCGCCGAGGGGAAGCGGAAGGTATTTTGCGTGTAAGCATTTCTCCCGATACGGCGGGTTGCCTGGACCGTCTGAAACGCCGCTTCGTGAAAGGACGGGGAGAAGCTTCCGACCAGGTATCGACAGCCGTAGACGACTCTTTCAAGCGCCTGTTGAAACCTTCCATCGAAACTGAATTTGCTAATCTGAGCAAGGCGAAAGCTGATGAAGAAGCGATCCGTGTATTTGCCGAGAACCTGCGTCAGTTGTTACTGGCTCCACCCTTGGGGCAGAAACGTGTGTTGGGGGTCGATCCCGGTTACCGTACCGGTTGCAAGCTGGTTTGCCTCGATGCGCAGGGAGCATTGTTGCATAACGAAGCGATCTACCCCCACCCGCCCCAGAACGAAAAAAGCAAAGCGGCTGCCAAAGTGGCACAACTGGTAGCCACATACGCTATTGATGCCATCGCTATCGGGAATGGGACGGCAAGCCGTGAAACAGAACAGTTCATTACCAATATCCGCTACGACCGCAAAGTACAAGTGTTCGTGGTCAGCGAGAACGGAGCGTCCATCTATTCCGCATCCAAGATCGCCCGCGACGAGTTCCCCGAATATGACGTGACAGTCCGTGGTGCCGTCAGTATCGGCCGCCGCCTGATGGATCCGCTTGCAGAGTTGGTTAAGATCGACCGAAAAGCATTGGTGTCGGGCAATACCAGCATGACGTCGAGCAGGGTGCTTTGAAAAAGAGCCTCGACCAGACGGTGGAAAGCTGCGTAAACTTAGTGGGGGTGAATGTCAATACGGCAAGCAAACATTTGCTTACTTATATTTCCGGACTTGGTCCGACGCTGGCCCAGAATATTGTTGATTACCGTACCGAACACGGCCCTTTCCAATCCCGCCGCGAACTGATGAAAGTGCCTCGTATGGGAGAAAAAGCTTTTGAACAAAGCGCGGGTTTCCTTCGCATTCAGGATGGCAAGAATCCATTGGACAACTCGGCCGTCCATCCGGAAAGTTATCCGATCGTCGAACTGATGGCAAAGGACTTGAAATGTACCGTCGCCGAACTGATCAGCAATAAAGACCTGAAGAAAAAGCTTGACTTGAAGAAGTATGTCACAGATAAAGTCGGAATGCCGACATTGTTGGATATTATGGAAGAACTGGACAAGCCGGGACGTGACCCCCGCCAAGCCATCCAGGTATTTTCTTTCGATCCGACAGTCAAAACGATCGAAGACCTGAAAGAAGGGCAGATCCTGCCAGGTATCGTCACCAATATAACGAATTTCGGCTGTTTTGTCGATGTCGGCATCAAGGAGAACGGCCTGGTTCATATTTCCGAATTGGCAGACCGTTTCGTCAGCGATCCGACACAAGTAGTCTCGATCCATCAGCATGTGAAAGTAAAAGTGGTAAGCGTTGACCTCGTTCGCAAGCGGGTCGGGCTTTCAATGAAAGGGATATAAAAAAACAGCTTTTTATAGTAGCGATGAAAATTAACAAAACAAACGTAGCACGCCTGCTGGACAAGGCCAAAGTGGCTTACCAGCTGGTTCCTTATGAAGTAGATGAAAACGATCTGAGCGCGACACACGTTGCCGACCAGTTAGGCGAGAATGTCGCGCAGGTATTCAAGACTCTTGTTCTGCACGGTGACAAAAGCGGGTATTTCGTATGTGTCATCCCCGGTGCCGACGAGGTCGATCTTAAAAAGGCCGCCAAAGTCTCCGGCAACAAAAGTTGTGAAATGATCCCGGTCAAGGAACTCCTGCCTCTCACCGGCTACATCCGTGGCGGCTGCTCCCCTATCGGCATGAAAAAGCATTTCCCAACCTACATCCACCACACAGCCGGACAGTTCGACCACATTTATGTAAGTGCCGGACAACGGGGTTTGCAGATACGCCTCGCTCCGGAAGATTTGATCCGGGAGGCACGGGCGGAAATTGCAGATATCATAAAGAATGATGAGTGATATGTATCATTTTCAAAACACCTATGATTTGAATGCAAAACATAGGTGTTTTGAAATCAAATCATATATGTTTTAAAAAGGGATGATTGCCGCTTCCCAAAGGAGGAATTACAGTTACAGAAATGTTACCTTGCTTTTATCTTTAGAACTTCCGGAATGTATACGTTTTTCCCTCGCGACTTAAGATTAATTGTTTGGATTCAAGCTTTTCGATCGTGTAAGTTTGTTTGGCTGAATCCCAATCGGTATAGGGCAGAAATTTACTGATCGGGCTCGGATCGTTCTCTAATTCCAACAACAATGTTTTTTCTCCTTCCAACGTATTATAGCCATATTGATGGCGGAAAGAATCGATTTCCGTAACATACACTTGGTACATAAACAAAGAATGTTCAAAATTAAAATAAACCGTGTCGACATTCTGCACGTCCCCACTTGTTTCTACCTTCTGTAATTGCCATTTACCGAACAGTTTGGACCCGGTATCCTTGCTGCATGAGGCAAGCAGGATCACACAAAACGCTATCAATATATTTCTAACCATATTCTTTTTTCTGCTTAAATCGGACATCAAAGGAAAGGAAATAATTTCAATTTTGTATATTTGTCGCCATTTATTATGTGTTTTTAATTTTACAAACATTCTATGAGACAAATGAAACAATTTGTAATACTGCTTTCAGCAGTATTTACTTTTTCTTCCTGCGTACACAAAGCGCAGAAGGAACAACAGGAAAAGAGTATCGTGCATACCAATCCCCTTCCCGTACAGTTTGGTGATCCGTATGTATTGCTGGCTTCGGACGGCATATACTATATGTATGGAACAGGTGGAGGTGCTGTCGATGGCTTCAGTGTGTATTCCTCCCCTGACATGGTAAACTGGAAAGCCGAAGGGCAGGTATTCCGGGGTAACATTCCGGGATCATGGGGAGTCGCCAACTTTTGGGCTCCGGAGGTGTATGAACGGGGTGGAAAGTTCTATATGCTGTACAGTGCCGACTGGAAAGAAAATCCGACTAACGAATTGGAAAATTTTCGTATCGGAGTGGCCGTTGCAGACAAACCGACAGGGCCTTTCAAGGAATTATCCGACAAACCTTTGTTCGATCCGGGCTATCCGGTTATCGATGGAAACTTGATCGATGACGAGGATGGACGGACCTATCTGTATTATTCCCGTTGTTGTTACAAACATCCGGTGGAAAGCGAAATTGCCGAACAGGCTAAAAAGGACGGGAAATTCGACGAGATAGAGGAAAGTTGGATATATGGTATTGAGGTAAAACCGGATTTGACAGAGGTGATCGGCGAGCCGGTCCTGCTGCTCAGACCGCCTGTAAAGCTGGACGACACGCAATCCGAATGGGAAAGCCGCTCCGTAACATCCGGCGAGATCAACCGCCGTTGGACGGAAGGGCCTTACACAATGAAAAGGGAGATACTTACTATATGATGTATTCGGCCAATTATTATAAAGGAAAGAATTATGCTGTCGGCTATGCAACGGCAAAAAATCCGCTCGGTCCGTTTGTCAAATCAAACGACAATCCTGTGCTACAAAAGAACGTGGAGCAGGGAGGCATCGTTACCGGTACGGGGCACAACAGTGTGACCTGGTCAAAAGACGGCAAGCAGATGTATTGTGTTTATCATGGTTACACACAGAAAACTGGAAGCGAGCGGGTTGTCTTTATCGACAAAATGGGAATCGATGAGAACGGCAAGCTGTATGTGGAAGGGCCAACTGCGGAATAAATAGGAGAATGAAAGAGTTAAAGAATGAAAGAATGAAAAAGGCAACATCAACTTTTTATTTTTCATTCTTTCATTCTTTAATTTTTCAACTACAAAGCTCCCTTTGTACTCGGCAGTTCAAACCGGTAAATATCACGCCGGATAGCCATTTTGATGGAACGGGCCAAAGCCTTGAAGATTCCTTCAATCTTATGGTGTTCATTCACGCCTTCCGCTCTAATGTTCAGGTTCATACGGGCAGCATCGCTCAGGCTTTTAAAGAAATGCAAGAACATTTCGGTTGGCATATCCCCTACTTTTTCACGGCGAAACTCTGCATCCCAAACTAACCAGGGACGTCCGCCGAAATCAAGTGCCACACTGCACAGACAATCGTCCATCGGCAGACAGTAACCGTAGCGTTCGATTCCTCTCTTATCGCCTAAAGCCTTTGACAGAGCTTCTCCAAGCGCAATAGCCGTATCCTCTATCGTATGATGTTCATCTACTTCCAGATCTCCTTTCACCCGTACCGTCAAATCCATACCCGAATGTTTTCCGATCTGGTCGAGCATATGGTCGAAGAAGCCGAGACCGGTAGAAATCTCCGTCCGTCCATGTCCGTCCAAGTTCACTTCTACAAAAATATCCGTCTCCTTTGTCGTGCGTCGAACAGTAGCCCGGCGTTCTCCCGCAAAAAGATATTCCGTAATCCGGTCCCAATCGTCTGTAATCAGGACAGGAGAAATAGCCGGATTCTCCATGAGCAACTGTTGAGCTTCGCTGTCATCCGAACGAAGCCATATCCCTTTTGCCCCTAAATTGACTGCCAACTGCATATCCGTCAGCCTGTCACCTATCACATAACTGTTTGCCAGGTCATACTCACCGGACAGATAGCGGCCTAACATGCCTGTACGGGGTTTTCGGTTCGGAGAGTTTTCTTCCGGAAAAGAACGGTCGATCAGGATATCGTCAAAACGGATTCCCTCGCCTTCCAATGTCTTCAACATCTTGTTGTGTGCCGGCCAGAAAGTATCTTCCGGAAAAGAATCCGTCCCCAAACCATCCTGGTTCGTCACCATCACAAACTCGAAATCCAACTGTTTACGAATAAAGTACAAGTTACGGAATACTTTCGGATAAAACTCCAGCTTCTCCAGACTGTCCAACTGATAATCCACCGGTGGCTCTATCACAAGCGTCCCGTCCCTGTCTATAAATAAGGCTCTTTTCATGTATGAATTATGATTTATGATTTATGAATTATGATTTATGATTTATGTATCGTTGCATAAATCATAAATCTTAAATCATAAATCTTTACATTTTTTTTAGCGCATCGAGTAAAACATCGTTTTCACCCGGCTTACCGACTGTAATGCGAAGGCATCCGTTACACATGGTCACGTTTGTCCGGTTGCGGACGATGATCCCTGTCTAACCAGATTTTTATAGATCGTATCGGCATTCGTCACTTCGACCAGGATGAAGTTTGCATCTGTAGGATAAATCTTGCGTACACAGTTCAACTCCGGCAGTACTGTTTGCAAACGAATCCGTTCGGAAAGGATCGAACGAAGCTGGTTTTCCATCCGTTCCTTGTTTTCAAGCACATACAAGGCACGTTCCTGAGTCAGCAGATTTACATTGTACGGATATTTGATCTTATTCAGGATGGCAATAATTTCAGGAGAAGCAAAAGCCATCCCCAATCGGATTCCGGCAGCCCCCCATGCTTTCGACATGGTTTGCAAGACGATCAGATTCGGAAATTTATCCAACTCACTTAAGAAGGAAGGTTCGATAGAGAAGTCTGAATAAGCCTCGTCAATCACGACAATTCCCTGGAAAGTATTCAAGACTTTATAAAGACGGTCACGACTCAGGTTATTTCCCGTCGGATTGTTGGGAGAACACAGGAATATCACCTTCACCCAGTCGTTTGCCGCTTCCAAAAGGTATCGGTATCCAGGTCGAACTTTCCATCCAGCTTGATCTTCTTAAACTCTACGTTATTAACATTGGCCGCTACTTCATACATACCATAGGAAGGGTCGATGCTTACGACGCTGTCGATAGACGGTTCACAAAACGCACGGATAATCAGATCGATCGGTTCGTCGCTTCCGTTCCCTAGGAAGATAGATTCGCGTTTCACCCCTTTGATCTCCGCAATCTTCTTCTTCAACTCCCATTGCAAGGGATCGGGATAACGGTTGTACGGTCTGTTAAACGGGTTTTCGTTCGCATCCAGGAAAACGGAGGCATTGCCCTGAAACTCGTCTCTGGCAGACGAATACGGCTTCATGTTCCAGACATTGGGTCTGACTAAATCTTTCAAGTCTTTCATAATGTGTTCAATCTGATTGTTACTGCATTCTTGTGCGCATCCAACTGCTCGTTGGCCGCCATCGTCTGAATCGTTCCGCCCAACTGCTTGATACCGTCGGCCGTGATCTCCTGGAACGTGATCTTTTTGATAAAGCTGTCCAGATTCACACCACTGTAGGCTTTTGCATATCCGTTGGTCGGTAACGTATGGTTCGTACCGGAAGCATAGTCTCCAGCACTTTCCGGCGTATAGGGTCCCATAAAGACACTGCCCGCATTCTCGATCTGCCCGGCAATATCAATATAATCGGTAGTCTGGATAATCAGATGTTCCGGAGCGTACAAGTTCGTGAAATCAATCACTTCCTGTTTATCCTTCAGTACGATAATACGACTGTGACTCAACGATTTTTCTGTGATCTCCTTACGAGGCAGCAGGTCCAGTTGCTCCCGGATCGCTTGCATGACCGGGCAGACGATACTTTCGGAAGCTGTCACCAGCATGGCCTGGCTGTCTACTCCATGTTCCGCCTGGGAAAGGAAATCGGCGGCGATAAAGGCGGGATTAGCCGATTCATCCGCTATCACCTCCACTTCGGAAGGACCGGCAGGCATGTCGATGGCCACCTCTTTCAAGCTGACCAACTGTTTGGCCGCCGTCACATACTGGTTACCGGGGCCGAATATCTTATAAACCTTCGGAACCGATTCTGTTCCGTAAGCCATCGCTGCTATGGCCTGGATACCCCCAGCCTTGAATATCTTGCTGACTCCTGCCGTTTCCGCGGCAAACAGGATGGCAGGGTGCACCTTTCCTTCCCTGTCAGGAGGCGTACAAAGCACGATTTCCTTACAGCCGGCAATACGGGCCGGGACAGCCAACATCAGGACAGTAGAGAAAAGAGGGGCCGTTCCGCCGGGAATATATAAACCGACCTTTTCTATTGCTACCGCTTTCTGCCAGCAGGTGACACCCGGTGTTGTCTCCACCTTCTTACCCATAAAACGCTGTGAGGCGTGAAATATCTCTATATTGTTCTTTGCTTGACGGATAGCTTGCTTCAGCTCTTCAGGTACGAGCTCCTTCGCTTCCGCTAATTCCTGTTCTGAAACCTGCAACCCTTTGAAGGTTGAAGGATCTATTTTATCGAACTTTTCCTCATACCGGATAACGGCGGCATCTCCTCCCTCCCGGACTTCATCCAGCACCGTACGGACCGTATCGAACAGTGTCGTGACATCCAGTGCCGGACGCTGGGCCAATGAGGCCCATTCTTCTCTTGATGGATATTTGATTACTTCCATAGTTTCAATTGTCCATTGTCAATTTATAAAATCATTTTCTCGATGGGCAACACCAATATGCCTTCCGCCCCCAATGATTTCAGTTTACCGATGATTTCCCAGAAATGCTTCTCTGCTATAACAGATTGGACAGACACCCAGTTCCCGTCGGCAAGCGGCGTAATAGTCGGGCTCTTCATACCCGGCAGCACTTCTATGATCTCGTCCATCTTGTCTTTCGGAGCGTTCAGCAATACATATTTCTTGCCTTCCGCTACCTGGATCGCTTCGAAACGGAACAACAGTTCGTCCAGGATAGCCTGTTTTTCATCCGACAAATTATTATTGGCAATCAACAGGGCCTCGCTCTGCATGATGACTTCCACCTCTTTGAGCTGATTACTCACCAGTGTGCTGCCGGAGCTGACAATGTCGAAAATCGCATCCGCAAGACCGATACCCGGCGCAATTTCCACAGACCCACTGATTACATGGAGGTCTGCTTTCACCCCCTTTTCTGTCAGATAAGCCTTCAGTATTTCCGGATAGGAAGTTGCGATCGTCTTTCCGGAGAACCATTCTACCCCTTGGTAATCTTCATCTTTCGGGATGGCGAGTGAAAGACGGCATTTACTGAATCCCAAACGTTTGATCAGCTTGGCCTCCTGCCCTTTTTCTACATATTCGTTTTCGCCTACGATACCTATGTCGGCAACTCCATTGGCTACAGATTGTGGAATATCGTCATCGCGCAAGAATAAGACTTCTACCGGAAAACCTTTTGCCGACAACAGCAAAATACGTTTTCCCCTGTTTAGTTTAATACCGGCTTCTTCTAAGAGAAGCATTGTTTCATCGTAAAGACGACCTTTTGATTGTACTGCGATTCGTAACATGTTTATTTTGTTTATATATATTTTTTCCAAAAACAAAATAAGGCCCACCGTAAACGGCAAGCCTTATTCATTTATATCATATGTTCCTACATACCACACAGCCCACCGAACTATTGCCCGTTGTAATGATGATGGTGGAGATGCAGAACCGTACTTTTCATTTGTTATTATTTTTACGCTGCAAAGTTACAATAATAATTGAATTAGCAAATAAAACTTACAAAAGATTAGCTAATCGGGGTGATTTTTTTATTATGAGGCCAATTTTAACCCGATAATTCCGATTATAATCAATAAAGCCGAAAGTATCCGGAGCAACCCTGCCGAATCATGGAAAAAGAAAATGCCGATCAACAATGTGCCAACGGCTCCAATTCCCGTCCATACGACATAAGCCGTCCCGATCGGAATAGTCTTTTGTCCCATATAAAGGAAATAACCGCTCAATGCCATCGAAATGACAGAGACACTCAAAAATAAAAAACGGTGTCCAGTTGCCTGCGCCAGTTTCATACCTAAAGGCCAGCCGATTTCAAACACACCTCCCAATAAAAGATAAATCCATCCCATGATATGTCTTTTTAATTCTTTATGATAATTAGTCGTGCAACCTATATAAATGATCCGCCTGCTGACGAACTTTATTTGAGAGCAGGACCGGATAGTCCGGGTGGGCGGCAAAGAAATCGTCCACTTCCTTCCGGGCTGCCAACGAAGTATGTCCGTTCAGTAAAGCCCGTACCCAATCACGCGGGAAAAAGATATCCCCCGTACGCTGTACTTCCTGCAAGGCTTCCAGTGCCGGACGGATATAACCGACCGCTTCTTTTTGGCGCAACTGGCAGTTCAGGTTCGACAAGGCAGCCGAAGCCCACGGTTCGACACGGCGGTTCCCGGCAACGAGCAGAGAGGCAAACACACTGTCACGTACTTCCTTTCGGGGAGAAACAGATGGCGAGATGAACGCATATTGCCGTTTACGGTCCGGGTTAGTGATCCGAGCTTGCTGGGTGGCTACAATTTCATCGGCTTTGTCAGGCATTTGGATAGCCAGATCGTACGACAAGCTGATATAATCATTTTCGCTCAACGAACATCCGGCTGGCTCTTTCCCGTCTTTCCAAAGTGCGTACAGTCTTCTGACCGCTTCCGGCGAACGAGCTATAGAGCGATACTGGCGGAACGCCTGCAAACGTCGTTGAGGTTGCTCTGCCGTCATCACGATTCGCCAGAGTACCTGTTCCAGTTTCTCCGGGTCAGAGGGATATAGACGCTGACAATTGCCGATATATCCGAGTGCTGCCGAGAACAACAAAGAATTAGTTTCTCCCGGCAGATAATCCAACATGGCTTCCATATAAAGTTCCGCAGGAATCCTCCGGTTCAACAGGTTTTCATACAGGGTAATCAACAAGGAACCTCTCAACACTTCGTCCTTACAGAAAGGCAGGTAGGATAAACAAGCATTCGCGTTGTTTTCAAACAGACAGAAAAAGCCATACCCTTTTCCGTCGGCATTGGGGATGACAAAAGTACCTTCGCCTGCCGGTCTTTTCAAATCCTTGAAACAGAACATAGCCTCTTTTTTAAAAGAAACTTGCACATCCTCTGTTTTCCCATCGGGATAAACAACCAGGAAAGACAAGTCCTGTTCCCAATGAAGACCACGCCTTAGCGGATCTTTCTGTGCAACCAACAATGTTTTACCTTCGGTTATGACTCCACTAATCTCCGGCATCCCCTTTTCATTTACCCAGACATGACTCCAAGCAGAGAGGTCGTCGTCCGTATATTTGTCCAGAATACCGATCAGTCCTTCCCAGGTAGCATTTCCGTAGGCATACGTTTTCAAGTATTCCTGAATCCCTTTCCTGAAAGACTCCTTCCCCATTTTCTTAATCAGCATTTCCAGGATAACCGGAGACTTGTCATAGATGATATTGCCGTACATCAATCCGGCATCCCGCATATTCTCCAGTTGTTGCTTTACCGGATTGGCACCGGCGGTACGGTCTTCGGAATAGGCTGCCGGGATATAATCGAGTATGAAGTTCAAGGAATGGTTCACCTCCGGAAACAGAGGCTCGATCATCTGGGAGGCATAATAATTGGCAAAAACCTCTTTTGTCCAGACATCATTGAACCATTCCATCGTCACGAAATCCCCGAACCACATATGCGAAGTCTCGTGCGCAATCAGGGAACTGCGTGCCAGACGTTCGTTCAATGTCGGATTTTCGTTCAGGAACATCCGGCCGTCCGTATATAAGGTTGCTCCCGTATGTTCCATTCCGCCAAACTGGAATCCCGGCAAAATGATCAGGTCGTATTTGGCGAAGGGGTACGGTATCTGTGTATATTCCTCCTGCCATTCGAGTGCATCGAACACTTCGGATGCGATATCGGAGCACTGTGCTACTTTCTTCGGGTCGGTCTCACGATGGTAGATCGAAATGTTCCGTCCGTCGCGCGAATAAGTTTCCCGTGTCAGCTTACCGGCGACAAAAGAGAAAAGATAGGTGCTGAGCGGCTCTGTCTCCCGGAAATAAACCCGTCTACGACCGGTGACGGAAGTCGAATCCACCTGCTCGATCGCCCCATTGGCGACAGCCTGCCAGAAAGACGGAACTTCCAACGACAGGGTGAAAAGCGATTTCATGTCCGGCTGGTCGAAACAAGGGAAGAGCGTACGCGCCCGGTCAGGAACCAGCAACGTATAGAGGAATTCGTCCCGGCGGTTAAGCGACTGATCGTTTGCCGTAAATTCGATGGTCACGCGATTCTCTCCGTTTGTCACCTCTCTTGTATCGATCACGATATGCTCGTCCTTAACCGTATAAGGGACTTTCCTGCCATTCAACAAAACCGAGGCTACCTGTTCCGATTCCCCCCGGAAGTCTATGATAACCGGCTGTCTTTCGCGGATGGCAAGCGTTATATCCGCTTTGCCTGTGACGGCTTCTTCGCGGGATTCCGGGATGGAAAAAAAGAGGTTGTAACGTACCTCCTTGAAATGTTCTTTCCTGAACTGAGCCAATTCCCGGCTGACTCCCGGTTGCAACAGCGCAGCATCGGGTGCAGGACTACCGCAAGCACTCAAGAATGCGATAGAAGTTATACCAATAAAGTGTTTAAACATGACATAAATCATAAATCATAACTCAAAATCATAAATCCCCCCTATTCCCTCAAATACTCTGCTATGGACATGAAGTTCCGTTCCAACAGATACATTTGACTTGCCATAAAGGAGAAAAACTCTCCCCAATCCTGCCGGCGGTGGAAGTCAATCCCGGATTTGGAGGTATAAATACGGGCGACCTGTTTTCCGGTATCACGCACAAAACAGATGTCCCAGGTCAACCCCTCCGGAAAATCCGTTTCCAGCGTATCCTTATACCACGTCAGGCGCTCGAACATTTCCAACCGGGCTTCTTCGCCCTATGGTTCACTTCGAGGATGACAAACGCCCCCTCTCTTGTTGCATCGAATTTGAGTTCAACCCCTTTCACTTTCGTATCATACAAAGTCCATATCTTCTTGCGTCCCCTCAGATACGGTTGTACTTCACAAAATGCGGCGAAACTTTCCCAAAATTCAAGTTTCAGGTTCTTGAGTTCGTCTTTACTATACATTAAATAATTTAGCAGCTATTTATAAATTTCTTTCTTTTTCACTTTTACTATCGTACCATATTCAGCCAGTTTCTTCATATCGATACGTTTCCGGTTTCCGGCAATCACGTAAACGACCGGACGGCCACAGATCTGCTCTTGATAGAAACGGGAAATATCCTCCATATCCATCGTTGCGATATCCCGTAGAAATTCTTCTGCCGGATCACGGTCGAAACCTTCCATTCGCGCACCCGCCACTTTCTCGGAAAGGCTACGGAAAGGCGGATAATCGTTATTGATACGGTTGGCCAACGACTGTTTGATCGCTTCTACCCTTTCCGGTTTCAACGGCATTTTCCGGATCAGCGAATCCAACACGCCCAACGCATCCAGCGTTTTGTCGCTCTGAGTGGACAGCATCGCCGTAAAAGATCCGGCAGTCCCCTTATGGGCATGGTTCGGCAACTGATAACGACCGCTTGTCCGGTATGCAAAAGAACGGAACTCCCTTATCTCTTGGAACATCAGCGACGACATATCGCCCCCGAAATAAACGGAGAACAGCCGGGAAGCATGGCGGGAAGCTTTGTCATCGACCGGATCGCCCTTGACATAGCTGTAAACGATACTCTGCGTCATGTCCGGCATATCGATAAAAAAGACTGTCGGCCTGTTGTATTGCTTCAATTCGCGGTAGTAGGGAGAATTGGAGGCTACGGTCGTCCGCTCCAATGGGATATGCTGGCGAATCGTCCCGATCACCTTCTCTACAGGCAATGTGCCGCAGTAGTGAAGGTCGCACTGTACACTTCGTACCTTATCGTAGACCGCTAACAGATCTTTTCCCTTCAATTTCTTGATCTGCGAGAGTGAAAGTTTACGCAGGTAACGGGACTGGTCGCCGTACTTCACCTGTTCTAACAAAGCTGATGCCACATTGTCGCCCGATTTGAAAAAGGCTTTCTCCGAGACTTTAGCATCGTCCACAATCTGACGTAGCTTCTTGTCGTCAGCCTTTGCATGGCGGATAAAGTCGCCCACAAGTTCCATCGTTTCGTCAATATGATTATCGAAACCAGTCACCTTCATGACAAAAGCATCGGGTGTCACATCGAAAGCAAGCGTGCTCCCGATCGATTGCAAACGGCTACGGAACTGCTCGAAAGGTAAAGACTCGGTTCCTAATAATTGCAGATAGTTGGTGAGCTGCATCAATTCCGGCTGTTCCAAAGCACCGATCCCGTAGGAGATGTTGAAGGTGAAAATATCGTTCAGCGGATTAGGAGTCGTGTACAACGTCACCAAAGGAGTCAACTTCGACGTCTTCACATCTTTCTCGAAATCGATGATACGAGGTGCCACTTGCTGTTCCGGTATCTTCTCCAACTGTTCGGCATAGGAAGACGAAGCGTCTGCATTCCGGGGAACAACCGGAGAGAAAGCCGGTTTCGGCAGATTGTCTTTCGGATATTTCCCCGTGCTCTTGGTTACACACAAATAGTTATTGCTGAAATATTTTTGGGCGACCTGCACGACATCCTCTTTCGTGATGGACTCGATCCGCGCCACTTCGTTCAGGTAATCGTTCCAATTCTTTCCCTGCGAAAACAGATTCATCATGACCGTCGCACGCGAGTCGATATTCTCCAATGCGGAAGCATATTGCCGTTTCTGTTCCAGTTTCAGGCTGTTGAACACTTCGTCACTGAAGTCTCCGTTCTTCACCCGGTTGATCTCGTTCCAGACCATCTTCTCGGCCGAACTATACGACTGGATCAACAACTTCGGCATAATGGCGACCGCCAAGATTCCCGCTTCATTCATACTCTCGTTGATGGCAAGAGCTCCCATCAGCTTATGCTCCACCATCAGTTTGTCCAGATAGCCCGTACCGTTGGCATTGTTCAGCAGATTGACCGCTATATTCAAAGCAACCTGGTCCTCATGGTTGGCTGAAACACCCCGGAAACCGAGTCCCATCGCTTTTATAAAGGGGATCGGGAACTTCACCTTCATTTTCTCCCGTCCGTTGAACGGCGGGAGCATCACCTTTTCCGGTTTTGGAACATTGCCCGAACGGATGCGTGAAAAAGTCTTTTCCAAAACGGGCATAACTTGCTGTGTATCGAAATCACCGCTAAGGATCAGTGCCATATTGGGGGCTACATAATAGTCCTCGAAAAACTTGCGCATCTCCGTCAGCCGTGGATTCTTGAGATTCTTCGTGCTACCGATAATCGGATAAGCATACGGATGCGGGCCGAAATAGCGGGCCATCAACGTGTCCATCACCTGGCCACCGATGAAATCACCGTACATGTTCTTCTCCTCATAAACCGTTTCCAGTTCGCTTTGGAAAAGACGGAATACAGGGTTAATCAGGCGCTCGCTGTTGATCTCTGCCCATTGAACCATATATTGCGGAGAAAACGTATTGAAATAGATCGTGGCATCGTATGAGGTCGCCGCATTCAGACCGGAACCGCCGAACCGGCTGATGAGCCGGTTGAACTCGTTGGGAATGACATATTCGGAAGAGCGGATGCTCAGTTCGTTGATCTCCTTTTGCAGACGGGCACGTGCAGCAGTATCCTCCGTCATGGCCAGTTCGTCATATTTCATGGCGATGGAATCCAGCAGGACTTTCTCCGACTCGTAATCGAGTGTCCCGATACGGTCTGTTCCCTTAAACATCATATGCTCGAAATAGTGGGCGATACCTGTATCCGGACAATCTTTCGCTCCTGCTTTCACGACAACGGCGCCGAAAACTTTCGGTTGGCTGTGATCCTCGTTCAACCAAACAGTCAGTCCGTTTTCCAGTCTATATTCTTTTACTTTGAGAGCGTTCAAGTCCTCTGCTTGCGATTGATAAGAACAACATGCGAATACCATCATCACTACTTTTAATTTCACGGTCATGTTACAGATTTGTAATATTAGCGTCAAAGGTAAAAAAATTAATCAGATATTTATGATTGATACGATAAACCAAACGAATATTTAATTGTTATCCAAATAAAAGCCAATACAATATGATAAACTTAGGTAGTTGGATGAACGGCATCCTGATCAGTTGGGGTGTAGACCCTAAAATTGCAAATACTTTTGACGAAATGATTATTGCAGCATTGCTGGTCATACTGGCGATCGGACTGGACTACCTGTGCCAGGCGATCTTTGTCGGCAGTATGAAAAACTGGCACAACATACGCATTATCAATGGGATTCGTTGCTTCTCAAACGTAAAGTCGTCCACCACTTAGTCCATACGATACCGGGGATCTTAGTCTATGCTCTCTTGCCTTTGGCGTTTATACGAGGGAAAGGCTTATTGCTGTTGTCTCAGAAAATATGTGCCGTGTATATCGTGTTCGCTTTGCTATTGGCGATAAACGGTTTTATTTTAGTGTTCTTGGATATGTATAATATGCGGCAGGTGAACAAGAACCGTCCGATCAAAGGGTTCATGCAGGTGCTTCAGGTCCTGCTGTTCTTTATCGGCGGGATCGTCATTATAGCCATCCTGATCGGGAAGTCACCTGCCAGCCTGTTTGCCGGATTGGGCGCTTCGGCGGCGATTCTGATGTTAGTATTCAAAGATACGATTTTGGGATTCGTGGCCGGCATACAGCTTTCTGCCAACGATATGCTACGACCGGGCGACTGGATCACGGTTCCCGGCTCGAACGCGAACGGTATCGTACAGGAGATCACGCTGAATACAGTCAAGATACAGAATTTCGATAATACCATTTCCACCATCCCGCCTTATACGCTGGTAAACGCTTCGTTCCAGAACTGGCGGGGAATGGTCGAATCGGGTGGCCGTCGCGTGATGAAATCCATCTTTCTCGACCTCAATACCATCAAGTTCTGTACGCCGGATATGCTCGACACGTTCCGCAAAGAGATTCCTTTGCTTGCCGACTACCAGCCGGACGAAGGCGTGACACCTACCAATTCGCAGATGTTCCGTGTCTATGTGGAGAAATACCTGACAAGCCTCCCGGTTGTTAATACGGACCTCGATTTGATCATCAGCCAGTTGCAATCGACTGAATATGGCGTACCGATCCAGATCTATTTTTTCTCCCGCAATAAAGTATGGAAAGAATACGAGCGCATCCAGTCGGATATCTTCGACCATTTCTTCGCAATGGTTCCCAAGTTCCAATTGAAGGTGTATCAGTACTCGGAGTAAGGACAATGAAAAAACAGACCTTATTGTCAAATTAATAAAAAGACTCATTGGTCCAAATCGAAACACACAGGCATGAAAATCGATTTTCATACCCGTGAAAATAGAATTTCCCGCAAGGGTAATATTTTTTAACAAACTTGTTTTTTGGTAATCGGCTATATCTCAGAATGATGACCTTTTTATCGCTTTTTATGGGGAATATTGTATTTTTATTAGTTAGTTTTGTATACAAATTCAAGGTTATCACAAGTAGACTCGATTAATCATTAAAGATATGCATGCAATACAAGAATGGATTAACGATCGTCTGATCGAATGGGGTATAATCAGTAGTTCTGCAAATGAACTGGACAACACGATCGTCCTGCTGCTGATCATTGTAGTAACGATCGGTATCGACTACGCTTGCCGTTATATCTTCCTGAATATGTTTAAACGACTTGCGAAGAGAACCCGCAACCAGTGGGATGACTTGATCGTCGAGCGTAAGATTATCAACAAGTTGATGCATATGATCCCCGCCATCTTGGTATATGTGCTGCTACCGCTGGCCTTCCCGGTCGATGAGACGCCTAAGATATTGGGGATCTTGCAAATAATATGCAAAATTTATATCATTGCCGTTTCGCTTCGTTTTATCAATGCCGCCCTGAATGTCGTACATGAAATATACAACCGGAAGGAATCGCTCAAGAACAAGCCCCTGAAAGGTTTCATCCAACTATTACAGGTTGCTGTCTTCTTTATCGGTTTTATACTGATCATCAGTATTCTGATCGGTAAATCTCCGACGACGCTGTTCGCCGGACTGGGTGCATCTGCCGCAATCCTGATGCTGGTGTTCAAAGATACGATCTTGGGATTCGTGGCCGGCATACAGCTTTCCGCCAACGATATGTTGCGTCCGGGCGACTGGATCACGATGGATAAGTATGGGGCGAACGGAACGGTTATCGAAGTCACGCTGAACGCAGTCAAAGTCAAAAATTTCGACAATACGATTACGACGATTCCCCTTATGCCTGGTGAGTGATGCTTTCCAAAACTGGCGTGGGATGTCGGAATCTCCCGGACGGCGGATCAAGCGTTCTATCAATATTGATATGAACAGCGTGAGTTTCTGCACACCGGAGATGTTGGCTAAATTCCGCAAAATATCCTTACTAACAGATTATATCGACGAGAAAGAAAAGGAATTGAACGCTTATAACAAGAAGCATCAGATCGACGGCTCCATTCGCGTAAACGGTCGGAGGCAAACGAATATCGGTGTGTTTCGTGCTACTTGGTCAATTATCTCAGAAGCCTTCCGGAAGTCAGCAAGGAACTGACTTGCATGGTCCGCCAGTTGCAACCGACGGAAACCGGTATTCCGATCGAACTCTATTTTTTCTCTTCTGTGAAAGACTGGGTGCCCTACGAAGGCATTCAATCTGACGTATTCGACCATGTATTGGCCGTAATCCCGGAATTCGGACTCAGCGTCTTCCAGAATGTCTCCGGTAGCGATTTGAGGGGGCTGAAAATAATGAGATAACAAAAAAGCGTCGCCCGCCATAGGGTAACGCTTTTTGTTTATCTGAGTAATTGCAGTGACAATACCACATTTTGCAGAACGGACCTGAATGGAAAAATACTAAACAAGTTTGGTAAATCGTTTTTTCAACTCACGTTTTAAATATAAATATTGTAACCATGATAAAGTACGCAAGAATAGTACTAACAATAGAATAGCTAACAAAATATAACGTACAAGAGGATTTGTCATATAAAACTCTTCACCTAAAATTTCTTCCCAGTTTTTTACCTGAAATAATGATATATCTAAATCTGAATGCATATTCTTTACCGTCATCTTATATAATTACAATTTAGTCTTAACACTACAAAAATAACAGACATAATAAAGATATTACATACAAATATTAATAAATTACTTGTATATTCTGACAATAATATTGATGAAATATAAATATATAAAATGTTATTTATGCTTATAATTAGCATTTTAGACATATTATTATATATGTAATTGAGATTATTTATCAATCTTATTCTATAAAAATACTTCAATATCTTTGGATTATCAAAAGATATTGCTGACACATAATAGCTATTGTTTTTAGCTTAAAAAGATTGAATCGTTGAAAGTGCTGATTTTGCCAAAAACAAAAATGTTTCTATCTTCGCTCTCAATAAGAAAAGTAGTATGCTTAAATTTAAGAAGGATTCCCTGAAGTAAATAACCTCTGAATACTCTGTTTCAAGGTTATCCCATAGTTTTTTGGCATATTTTGCCATAGTTATTTTTATCTCTATGAATCATTAATATTTAGACATCATGAGTAACGAAAATAAATCGATTCACGAATTCGACTTCAATTTAATTTGTGAATATTTCTCCAGCGTTGAACGGCAAGGTCCCGGTAGTCCGGAAGTGACTCTTAAAGCTCTTGATTTTATTGAAAATCTATCCGTTCAATCCCGCATTGCCGATCTTGGTTGTGGCACAGGAACCCAAACAATTACTTTGGCTCGGCATACACCCGGACAAATTGTGGGTTTGGATCTATTTCCCGATTTTATCAGTATTTTCGAGCAGAATATTCAAAAACTCGATCTCCAAGACCGGGTGAAAGGAATAGTTGGCTCTATGGACGATCTCCCATTCGGAAAAGAAGAGTTCGATTTGATATGGTCGGAAGGAGCTATTTACAATATCGGTTTTCAGCATGGACTGCATACATGGAGGGAATATCTGAGAAAAGGCGGTTATGTTGCCGTTTCCGAAGTTTCTTGGTTCACCGACAAACGTCCTGCGGAAATTAATGACTTCTGGCTGGATGCTTATCCGGAAATAGATACTATCCCCAACAAAGTTGCCCAAATGCAAAAAGCCGGCTATATTCCTGTAGCCAGTTTTATTCTACCAGAAAATTGTTGGACGGAACATTTTTATGCTCCACAAGTAGAAATTCAAGATAATTTCCTGAAAAAATATGCAGGCAATAAAGTTGCCGAAGACTTTATTGCCAACCAACGCCACGAGACTCAATTATATTATAAATACAAAGAGTTTTACGGTTATGTATTTTACATCGGAAAGAAAATCTAACTATTGCTAACGGAAAGTTCATTGGAGATTATTTCGAAATTCCCAATTCGAAATAATCCTGAGGGGAAAAAATCGTATCTTAGTGGCAGTAAAAAAATAAAAGAGATGAGTTACGATCAATTTCTTCGTTTTATCTTTCCAGAGGGAATGTTTGATTATTTTGAGTTGTCTGATTTCAAAGAAAAGTCGGATAGGGTAGAAATATACTTTGAAGAGAAGAATATACATCCTAAAGAATATGCAACCGATAACTTGGAGAGCAAGGGCTTTTATGAGCAAGTCAGGATGCAGGATTATCCGATGCATGGGCGTAGCTGCCTGTTGTTTATAAAACGAAGATGGTTCAATCACAGTACTGGCAAATATGTAAGCCGCAATTGGAAATTAGTGGCAGAAGGAACGCTAATAACGACTGAATTTGCGTCTTTTTTAAAAGCATTGGATCGACTCTCGCGCTCTTAGCATTAGTCTTTTGGCGGATCATTACGGAATGGAAGCCAAACTGTTGGAGTCCCAATATAAGAATCATCT
>ENA-OQJX01000288-OQJX01000288.1-human-gut-metagenome-genome-assembly--contig:-NODE-288-length-30561-cov-3.793980_pt1 | contig 30561 bp, 44 predicted proteins | sample MGYA00242615_ERZ504782 | MGnify/ENA primary metagenome ERZ504782 (study PRJEB26092, sample SAMD00036354) | human gut metagenome | host: Homo sapiens | study: EMG produced TPA metagenomics assembly of... | reverse complement strand
GGCGATTATATCAAACACCATTACCAAGTGATGTAAATAACTAATCGAAAAATTACTGACCCATAAGATCGGGACATTGCAAAGAAGCTTTGCCCTGTCGCTGATGTTGATTGTTTTTGTGATGACGATCTACTTTCCAGCCGGCTGATTCTTCTGATTGCCGACCTGCTTTTGATCCCCGGATTGTGGCTTTCTTTCCGGCAGGTAGCGAAGTATGGCAAAGAGAAGAACGATATTTGTGCAGAGAATGTCAGCAGCATTGTGGAGTATGTATCCGGTATCCAGACTTTCCGGGCCTATGGCGTTGGCGGTCTGAAAAACAAAACCGTGATCCATGCCATGCAGGAGTTAGCAGGATCAGCTTTGTGTATGAAGCCAAGGTTCTCCCGATAGGTGCGGGATTTGGTATTTTGAGCTGGCTGTCCTGCCCGGTTGTGATCTGGACGGCCTATGGCCCCTGGGCAGCCGGAACTTTAGATACCGTGTCCTATCTTTTGATTTGTATGCTGCCTTTGTTCTGTGCGAAGCTGGCAAATTCCATTTTTGTAGACCTCACCAGCTATAAGAATCTGATGATCTCGAAAAATAAAATCATGGCTGTGATGAAGGAACCGGAAGAAACCGGCAGCATGGAGCCGCTACAGGCAGCTCCCATGAGATTGTATTTGACCATGTGAACTTTTCTTATGTTCCTGGGGAACCGGTGTTAAAACAGGCTTCCTTTACTGTGCCGGATCAGAAGCTGACCGCCATTGTGGGGGATTCCGGCTCCGGCAAGTCTACCATCCTGAACCTGATTGCAAAATACTATGAAGTATCTGGCGGCACGATTTCCATAGGAGGCAGACCGATCAATCATATAGCTGCGGAACGGGTATTAGACCAGATTTCTATGGTGGACCAGGATGTGTTCCTGTTTGATGATACAGTGCGGGAGAATATCCGCCATGCCCGTCCGGATGCTACGGACGCAGAAATTGAAGTGGCCTGCCGAGAGGCAAACTGTGACGGCTTTATCCGCAAGATGGAGAGGGGTTATGATACGCCGATTGGGGAAAATGGAAATCTTCTGTCCGGCGGCGAACGCCAGCGCCTTTCCATAGCACGTGCCATTTTGAAAAACAGCCCGATCCTGCCTGCTTGACGAGGCGACGGCCTCCCTAGACATTGAGAATGAATTGGCGGTAAAGCAGGCGATTGCGAATCTACTGAAAGAGAAAAAAACCGTGGTGATGATCGCACATACCCTATCCATCGTAAAAAATGCCGATCAGATTCTGGTGGTTTCCGATGGTCGGATCACCGAAGCTGGTACACACGAAGAATTGTTAGCAAAGGATGGAAAGTACGCTGCCATGTGGAACGCAGAACAGCAGCTTTCCGCCTAAAAGGAGGCTACGATGAAGATTCATGCGTCCGGGGAGGATTATCTGGAGGCTGTGCTGATACTCCAAAAGAAGCAAGGCATGGTCCGCTCCATTGACCTTGCCCGGCACATGGGCTTTAGCAAACCGAGTATCAGCCATGCGGTAGGCGTTTTGAAAAATGGAGGTTTTCTGACCGTGGATGATGATGGGTTCCTTCATCTGACCGTCATAGGTCGGGAGATTGCCGAGAAAATCTATGAACGCCATTTGTTTTTTATGGAGCAGTTTATCGCTGCTGGCGTCGATCAGGAAACAGCGGAACAAGACGCCTGCCGGATTGAACACGCCATCAGTGATACATCTTTCCGAAAGCTGAAGGAGAAAGTACAAGGAACCGATTAGCGCACATCGGCTCCGCTCTGCATAATAAGTTATCTGCCCCGTCCGGGGAAAGAAAAAAACCGTTGACTGGGGCAGATAATTTCGTGCGCTATTTTAAGATTTGAACTCAATCGGCGGTTTTGAAGGACAATTTCAGAGCCGCCGTTTCTTTGCGTTTACACAAACTAATGACGACTTGCAGGGACACGGTAGCCGCTTGGAGGTTAATTTGCCGTGTCTCTTTTGCTTTTTCAAAGCTCCCATGATCTACATCAATTAAAAAAAGCATTGCCCCTCCTCCGGGCAAGTATAGCATTGCATCGGCATTATCGTTCCATGTGATTCAGCATAATAATGACTGTTCTTGGTGCGCCAGTTTCCCATTGCGGGAATCTGGCGTTTTTTGTTGCCTTTTTTTCGGAGATAATCCGGCTGTATACCGGTGTCGTTCCCCACCTCCATTCATCACTCGTCAATCACCCGTGAATCGAAATGGAGGTACATAATGAAGAAAATTAACCTTCGGGAACTTTATCCTGATGTTTATACAACAGACTTTTTTGTAGATGTGACAGAGGAAGTAATGGAGACTATTCGAGCAGCTGAACGTGCGGAGGCTGCGTATGAGCGAAAGATGTATCGTTATAAAGCACAGTATTCTCTGGATTGCGAGAATGGCATTGAAAATGCGGTGCTGTTGAAGCCGAAAACACCGGAGATGCTTCTGGAGGAAAAACAGCTTCAGGAGCAGGTCTATTCTGCTGTGATGAATTTACCGGAAAAACAGGCAAAGAGGATTTATGCCCGATATTACCTGGGAATGACGGTAAATGAAATTGCCGGGGTAGAAGGTGTAGACCCAAGCCGTGTCCGAGACAGTATCCGGCGCGGCTTAAAGCAGCTCGGAAAATATTTTTGATAAAGTTTCGTTTGATGCGCCTGTTTTTTGCCTTTTTTGTCAGTGTTAATAAGAAGGACAAGTTTTCCTCCTTCATCTGCACATTGACAATCGAATAGACAGCACAACAGGTACATAACCCATGTACGAGCGAATATGAAACGCCGCGAGGATGGAGCAGTCAGGGAGGTGATGAAAGCACTGCTTCGGAGCGATCTACGATTTCATAAAAGAATGGTGGCAGATTTGGCGCGATGACTACATGGGGGCTTAAAGATACTTCCTCACGGCCCGCCAAAGACTTGGGGGGAACCCTGCGGCACACGATACGAACGATGCTGCGGAGTTATGACATCCGCGCCAGCGGAGACCTGTTGTGTTCCCATCGTCAGGGGGCGTGGCAAATGTGACGAAAGCTGAGAAATATAAATAGGAAGCGTTTGCCGCTTTCTGTTCAAAATCAGATACCATGCGCTGGTGGTTTCGGCTGCCAGCGTATTCATGTGATTTTGAACAAACACGATGACAAACTTGACGGATTGGAGGAAATATGCTTTATGGAAAAACTTATTACGCGAAAAGAAGCAGCAGAAATTTTGGGTATCAGCATTGCAACGCTGGACGCGGCCCGTAACAATGGTCTTATTTCTTATGTGCAATATGTGCAGAATGGCTGTGTGTACTTTACCTCAGCGGGCCTTCAGGAGTATATCGCAAAATGCACCCACAGAGCAAAGCCAGCAGAAAAGAACGCAACTTATCGTAAACCTCGCAGAGCTGGAGTGTGAGCCGGTCCGTATCCTTGTCGAAATCATAATGGTCTGATAAAACATAGATACAGCGCTGGAGTATATTCTTAGGAGGTGGAGGAATTGGCAAATAGGAAAATAATGCTTCCTCAATATGGCACAGTTATGAAAAGAGGTGTCCTATATTATAGGACCAGAATCAAAGACACGAATGGTAAGCTCGTAGCTATCTACGCAAAAACACCTGAAGAACTATACAACAAAGAAACGCTTGCGTTGGAACAGATTGAGAATGCCACTTTTCATCGGAAAACGCCCACAGTTGCAGAGTATTGTGAAAAGTGGCTGCTGATGCAGTCGGTTCATGTACGAGCTACTACTTTGACGGATTACACCTCAAAGGTCAGGCGGCATATTATAGCGGAATTGGGAGATAAACGGATGGGTGAGGTTAGCCTGGATGATATTCAGCTTGCCCTTGTTCCGGTTTCCAAGAAATCTGCATCGGTTTATAAATCTGTGGTAATCCTTTACAAATCTATCTTTCGCGCAGCATGGAAAGCAGGATCATTGACCATAACCCGACGATTTATCTCACGACAAAAGGTGGCGGTGTTCCACAAGAGGATCGTCAGGCTTTGACAGATGAACAGGCAGCACGCCTTTTGGATGCTATCCGAGATTTGCCGCCTTATGTCTTTGTCATGATTGGTTTATATGCAGGGCTGCGCCGGGAAGAAATTCTTGCTCTGCAATGGGATTCAGTATATCTGGATACGGATACTCCATATCTGACGGTAAGGCGGGCATGGCACACAGAACACAACAGACCGGTAATCTCAGACGAATTGAAAACCAAGGCTGCGGAGAGAAATATCCCTCTTCCTGTTTGCTTGGCTGAGTGTTTGAAAGCAGCAAAGGAAACATCGACTTCGGAGTATGTGGTTTCAAACCGGGACGGCGAACCGCTGTCCTACACGCAGTTTAAGCGACTTTGGCAGTATATTGTTACGAGGACGGTCAAGGAGCGGAGCTATTATCGGTATGAAGATGGAAAAAGAGTAAAGCATACTGTCACACCTGTCTTGGGAGAAAAGGCTGCTCATAACGGAAAAGTGGTTTACAATCTGGACTTTGAAGTAACACCCCATCAGCTGCGGCATACTTACATTACCAATCTCATTCATGCATCGGTAGATCCCAAAACGGTTCAATACCTGGCAGGCCATGAAAGCAGCAAGATTACCATGGACATTTATGCAAAGGTTAAGTACAACAGACCAGATGAGCTGGTCAGATCAATGAGTTGCGCGTTTGCAAGCTGGGACGCAGCACAGTAATAATAAAACAGGAAGTAAAGCAGGAGCGAGGCAAGGATGTCTCGCTCTTTGTTTTACATCAGCCGTATCTTTGATTAAATCGAGGCTTTCTGATAAAAAGAGAGTGTAGATACGGAAACTACACATTATCAAGAAAGGACGATCAAAGATGGCAAAAAAGAAAACACAGATCCCGAAGTATGGGACCATTACATTGAAAGGAATCCAGTATTACAGAACCAGGATTACGGATGCAGATGGCAAAGAGTTGAGTTTGTATGCCGCTACTTGTGAAGAATTGTATGAGAAGCAGTTAGAGGCCCGGAAGCAGGTAGAAGAAATTATCTTTCACCGGCAGCACCCGACAGTAGCCGAGTATGGCGAGAAGTGGCTGCTGATGCAGTCGGCAAAGGTGTCTGCGTCTACACTCAGAGGTTATACGAGGGATATGACAAACTATATCATCAAACCTTTGGGAGAGATGTATATGGAAGAAGTGACTGCTGACGATATTCGGCTGGCTCTTGTTCCATTGTCAAAGAAATCGGAAGGCTTATACAATAAGGTCAATATGCTGCTCAAGTGCATTTTTTATGCGGCAGAGAGAAACCAAATTCTTGAACACAATCCCTGTGCGGGAATATCCGGTAAAGGCGGAAAACCGACAAAAAAGAAGGAGGCATTGACAGATCAGCAGGTAGCCGTGCTTCTGGATACAGTCAAGGGGCTTCCTCCATATTTGTTTATTATGCTCGGTTTGTATTCCGGTCTGCGTCGGGAAGAAATTCTTGCACTGCAATGGGATTGTGTATTTCTGGACGAGGATACACCTTATCTATCGGTGAGGCGGGCATGGCGTACAGAGCATAACAGACCCGTGGTTTCTACGGTGCTAAAGACTCCAGCGGCAAAAAGGGATATTCCGATACCGAAGTGTTTGGTAGATTGTCTGAGAGAAACGAAAGAAAATTCCATATCAGATTATGTGATCGCTGACAGCAAAGGAGAGCACTGGCTGCCTCGCAGTTCCAAAGAGTGTGGCAGTATGTCGTTGTCCGCTCCACTAAGCCCCGGAACTATTATAAGTATGTAAATGGGGAGAGTATCAAATATACGGTTACTCCAACGCTGGGTATGACCCAGAAGAATCAACCCAAAATCAAATATACGCTGGACTTTGATGTAACCCCGCATCAGCTGCGGCACACTTACATTACCAATCTTCTCTATGCGGGCGTTGATCCAAAGACAGTACAATACCTTGCCGGACACGAAAACAGCAAAACAACTATGGACATCTATGCAAAAGTGAAGTATAATAAACCAGAGGAGTTATTTGGGGTAGTAAATGGTGCGTTTCATCAGGCTATTACTGAATGAAAAAGGCCGTTTTTTATGGTCCGCACACCGGATAACTGAGAGGCAGAAAGCCGGAAAAGCCCGGAGTATCAAGGGAAAACAGCTCAAAAACTCGCGCAATACGGTCTCAAAGCTGCTCGTAGAGCACCACAGTTCTCAAAACGTTAATTATACGTTTCGGAACGTACAATTTCAAAAAAGATTTTTCGACTCCTCAGACTTCGGTCTTGGGGAGTTTTTGATGTGAATTTGTGTCAGCATTGATGAATGTCACCGGGAACCCCGGGATGTTTTCTGAAAGCATATGAAGAAGTGAATGGAAAAAGATTATATTATAAACTATCGAATTATGATAGTTATCGCGGTGTATTTGGGCATGAATGTGTAAATGAATTGATTGTAAGTCGAGTAATGGATATTTTGAGAATTCCCCATGTGAAATATAAATTGATACATGCGCAGATTATCATAGATGGAAAAGAACAGGAAACATGGCTTTCTGTTTCGGAAAACTTTCGTAAGGATAATGAAGAAAAGTTGGCATATGATTTGTATTATGATTTGCAAAAAGAAGGAAATGAATCTCCGTTAGAATTTGCAATAAGAAACAATTGGGAATTATATATGTACCAGATGTTTTGCATTGATTATTTGATTGCCAATAGAGACCGTCATGGAAGCAATCTGGAAGTGTTAAGAAATGATGAAGACGATAGTGTGAGAATAGCTCCTTTGTTTGATCAGGGAGTATCGTTATTGTTTTCAACATATGGTAATGAAAAACTTCTGGAAGAAACGGACGTGATGAGAGATTTTCCGGTTAATAATTATATTGGATCAAAATCTTTAGAGTATAATCTGTCATTGATACCAAAAGGATACGATTTACAGATTTGGAAATTAAAAAAAGAAGATCAGGATTATATTTTTAGTGGTATAAAGCATGTTTTATCGGAGGGTCATAGGAATAAAATATGGGAGATGATTTGGAAAAGGTGGTGTTTTTTTGAACAGGTACGCAATCAGGAGAAATAATAGAAATAAAATTGTCGGAATATTAAATTATGATGAGAAAGCAAAGAAATACACAATTGAGATTCCGGAAAATGTTACGCCAAAGGAAGCTCCGTTTATGATATCGTTACTTTTGAAAAAAGGTATCCGAACCATGAATTCAGATTGGAGTATGCGTTGGGTACAGAGTAGAATCATTCCAAGTAGCAGACAGAATATAGGGGAAATACTTCGTGTGAATGGAATGCGTTCATATGATGAGCATAAATTACTATTAAAAAATGAGGGGCGAAGTTGTCAGGATGAATTTTATATTGAACATATGTAGCTTTAAAGTGTAATGCGGAGTAATGTGAAGCCTTGTATTTATAATGTATTTACAGCACCAACATTTGAGAATCTGGTGAAATTAAGTATTTCCAGTTACTTAAATGTTAAGGGATGTACAATTTCAGAAGGTTATACCAGTGTGATGGATCTGTATTCAAGAAAAATCATTTCCTGGGTGTTGAGTGAGACGCTGGAGGCATCCCACGTAGTGGAATGTGTTGAAAAAGCAAACGTGTCAGAAATGTTGAAAAACCGTTGATCTTCCACAGAATCATCATCAGGAACTAGACCTTCCAAATTTAATGGCAAAACCAGTTGATAAGGCTCGCCAAATTCGGTATAATTTTTATGGTATTTTATGTATTTTGTCATACTTAATTATACCATGGATTGCGGACTCTTCGGAGTCCGTTTTTTACTTTTAGGCATAAAAAGGGAGCTATTGCTCCATAGATGTTTACTCATCTATTTTGCAACAGCCCCTCTCAATTCTTTAAAAACAGCATCATATTCCTGCGAAAAGATACTGTTTTTATTCCACAGAAAGGTGAAGTCGTGCATAATCATGAAATCAGATAGTGGGATCTGTACTAACATTCCTTCATTTAATTCTTGTTCCACTGCAGATTTATAGAGAAAAGAAATTCCACAATCTTCTTTTAACAGAGTGACGATCGTGTGGATGTTTTCGATTTCCACAAGATGTCGGAAGTCTTTGACAGACATATTTTTCAATGCCAGTGTTTTGGTCAGGATTGCCCGGGTACCAGAGCCGTGTTCTCGAATCAGGAGACGTTCAGATGTCAGGTCTCGGAGATTGTGTACTGGTTTTGAAAATGTGTGATGGACGGAGGAAACAGCAATGTATTCTTCTGTTTTGTAGACACGTGTCTCGTAATGATCACCGCTAAAATATCCTTCCACAATTGCAAAATCGATCGTTCCTTCGTGAAGATAGGTGAGAAGGGTCTGCGTGTTGCCATATCGGATGTGAAAATCCATATCCGGATGTGTTTTGATAAAACGGGAAAGAGCAGGTACGATCGCATATTCGCCAATGGTCATTGTTACGCCAAAGGTCAGAACTTTTTTTTCTTCTATACTTTCCTGCATCCGTTTTTTTAACGTATTTTCATCATTTCTCATAGTCTCCAGAGCAGAACGTAAGATTTCTCCGGCAGGAGTTAGTCTGAGCTTTTTCTTATCTCTTATAAAAAGTTCGGTACCGTAGGTCTTTTCCAGATGTTTAATATGCTGGGAAACTGCGGGCTGTGTCAGATTCAGGTGCTCGGCAGCATGTGTAAAGTTCATATCGTTGCATACAGTCAGAAATGTTTCCATGCGAAAATCCAACATAATTGTTTCTCCTTTTTCAGATGTGTTTATACTTAAACCATAACAAATATTTATTATATAATCAATACTTATAATTTTACAAAATAATAGGAGCGATTTATAGTATATATGAAAACAGGGAAAAGTAAAATGAGGAAGGCGAAAAACAGGAGGATATGAAAATGTATGATGTTATAATCATAGGAGCAGGACCGGCAGGAATCAGTGCAGGAATTTATGCAGTGAGCAGAGGACAAAAAGCACTAATTTTAGAAAAAAAATCAGGTCGGAGGACTGATTCGAAGAGTGTCCGCTGTCACACATTATGCGGCAATTGTAGAGGGGGAAACCGGGGAAAGCTTTGCAAAGCGCCTGAGGAAACAGGCGGAAAATGCAGGGGTAGAAATCCTGAAGACCGAGGTGAAAAAAGTAGAATTGACCGGGGTGGAAAAAAGGATTTATACAGAGAAAGAATGTTATTGTGCGAAGAAGGTAATTTTAGCGAATGGTACATCACCAAGAAAACTGGGGATTCCGGGAGAAATAGAACTGGCAGGACGAGGAATCGGAATGAATGCAGCAAAAGATGCAATGAAGTATCGTGGAAAACATGTATATGTGATCGGAGGTGCAGATGGAGCGGTAAAAGAAGCACTGTATCTGGCGGGGGTTGCAGAAAAAGTAACAATCATCCATTTTGAAGAAACGTTGGGATGCATTGCACAATTTTAGGAAAAAGTAGCACATACCCCAAACATTGAATTACGGCTTCACGCCAGACTTCATGCTGTGTACGGAGTGGAAAAGTAGAGTCATTGGAAATCTTGGATGAGAAAACAGGAGCAATTGAGACAATTGAAGATCCGGGATGTGGAATTTTTGTGTATGTAGGTACGGTTCCGAATACAGAATTATATAATGAGATCAGGTTGGACAATGGGTTTCTTACGACAGATGAAAATATGCAGACGGAAATACCCGGTGTATATGCAGTTGGTGACATTCGTGTAAAACAGGTACGACAAGTATCTACAGCAGTAGCAGATGGAACGATTGCAGCAATTCATGCAGCACGATAGGAGGCAAATATGGACTTTATAAAGAAAAACGGGAAGGGATTACTTTTTTGTCTGGCTTTGGCAGTGCCTTCAGCTGTTTTGGGAAAATTGTTTCCAGTTGTCGGAGGACCAGTGTTTGCAATTTTAATTGGAATGATACTCGCATTGGTGATTAAAAAACGGGATTCATTGGAAAGCGGCGTAAAATATACTTCGAAGAAAATATTGCAGTATGCCGTTGTACTTCTTGGATTCGGACTTAATTTAGAGGTAGTGATGGAGACAGGAAAGCAGTCTTTGCCGATTATTGTTTGTACCATTACAACATCATTGGTAATTTCTTATATTTTGCATCGCACGATGAATATTCCAGAAAAAATCTCTACACTCGTTGGGGTGGGATCTTCTATTTGCGGGGGATCGGCAATCGCAGCAACAGCTCCGGTTATCGATGCGGATGATGAAGAAGTCGCACAGGCGATATCAGTAATTTTTTTGTTTAATATTCTGGCAGCGTTAATCTTTCCTGCACTGGGAACAGCGCTTGGATTTTCAACAACATCTGGAGAAGCATTTGGAATTTTTGCAGGGACTGCGGTGAATGATACTTCTTCTGTAACTGCAGCAGCATCTACGTGGGACAGCATATATCATCTGGGAAGCCAGACACTGGATAAGGCAGTGACGGTTAAATTGACCAGAACATTGGCGATTATTCCCATCACATTGATACTTGCATTACGCAGGGCGCGGAAGGCTGAAACAGAAAGCGGAGAAAAAGTGTCTCTGAAGAAAGTGTTTCCATTTTTTATCCTGTTTTTTATTGGAGCAAGTCTGATTACGACAGCAGCAACAGCAGCAGGAGTACCGGCAGAAGTTTTTCAGCCATTAAAAGAACTTTCTAAATTTTTCATCATCATGGCAATGGGAGCAATTGGATTTCATACGAACGTAGTGAAATTGATTAAAGGTGGCGGAAAGCCAATTTTAATGGGAATGGCATGTTGGCTTGGCATTACCGTGGTAACGCTCAGTATGCAGCATCTGCTGAATTTATGGTAATCGTCAAAACGACAAACTAAAAAACCCAAAAATACAAAATTTTATACAAATTTCATAGAAAGTGTTGCCGGATTGTGATATAGTAGCACTATTGAATAAATTTTGGAGGTTTTATTATGGGACGTTTTGATGAGAAAATTATGCTGGTAACCGGAGCAACTTCCGGAATTGGAAGAGCGGTTGCAATTCGTGCAGCAAAAGAAGGTGCAACAGTCATTGCGGTGGGGCGCAACGAAGAGCGTGGAGCGGCTGTTGTAGCAGCAATGGAAGAAGCTGGTGGAAAAGGAGAATTCATGAAATGTGACGTCAGCAACAAAGATGCAGTAAAGGCACTTTTTGCAGAAATCCAGGAAAAATACGGAAAACTTGATGTTGCAGTGAATAATGCGGGAATCGTTGGTGCTTCTAAGACGGTAGAAGAACTGGAGGATGATGACTGGTTCCAGGTAATTGATGCAAATTTGAATTCTTGTTTCTTCTGCTGCAGAGAAGAAGTAAAGCTGATGCAGCCATCAGGTGGAGCCATCGTGAACGTGTCCAGTGTTGCGGGAATGCGTGGATTCCCTTCCGCAGCAGCTTATGTTGCAAGTAAGCATGCAGTCAGTGGACTGACAAAAGCAGTGGCAGTGGACTATGCTACAAAAGGAATTACGTGTAATGCGATTTGCCCTGCAGGAACAGATACTCCGCTTACAGAGAGAAGTTCAGCAGATATTAAGACGAGAATGGCAGAGATTGCAGCACAGGGAAAAGATCCGATGGAATGGCTGAAGAATTCTATGTTGTCTGGAAAGACAGAGACGTTGCAGAAGAAAAATGCGACACCGGAAGAGCAGGCAGCAACGATTTTGTATTTTGCAAGTGATGAGGCAAGACACATTACAGGTTCCATTGTTGCAAGTGATGGTGGATTTACTACATACTAAAATAAAACGAAACAAAGAACCTCTTGGGAGTCAGTCGGCTCCTGAGAGGTTTTTGTCTGTTTCATAGACCTTTTTTACATCAGCCCGGCATCTGAAAATTGTGCAGAAACAGATGAGAAGAGAGCATGCAGCAAAAAAAGACATGCAGAGCCGATAATCCAAGATTTCAGCAGTAGCTCCTACAATTACAGAAAGGATGCTGCTGACAGCCATCAGAATCATATTTTCAAATGCATTGATTCTGGCGCGCATGGATTCCGGAATGTAAGACTGGACGGCGGCAACACGTAAGGTGGCGCTGTTTGTTCCGAGAAAACCGGCAAAGGCACGGTTTACGAGCATAAGAGGATATGGAAGCCAAAGCAGAATAAGATCCATGCATTCGTAAAAGGTATAGACTGCAAAAGTAACGTAGAATTTTTTCTTTTTTGGAATTTCAATCCGGTACTGCACCACTCCGCCGATGGTGCGTCCTAAAAATTCAGCAATGGAAAATAAAGAATAAAGTGCGGCGGACATTCCGGGGGCGGTACGGAAAAATGCGACCAGAATGGGAGCATATCCGGAAGCGACCCCATTTGTGGCTGCCATATAGTAGTAAATAGCCTGTAATCCACGTTCTTTTTTAAAATAGCGGAGAACTTCTTGAAGATCTTCTTTCCATACCTGAAAAGAAAATGTTTTTTCACACACACGTGTTTCTTCCGTCAACTGAATTGTGTTTTCAATGAGTGCAGCACATATGGAAAATAATCCTTGTCCGATAAAAAGCCACGGCATACCGATCGTATCCATAAGTACTGCAGCCAGAGGCAGCATGATCACACGCAGTAGGGGATATAACATGGAAGAAATGGCATATCCTTTTTGTTCCATTCCACTTGGTATGATCTTTGGAAAAATACTGTTATATGCCAGTTCATCCAGACTTCCCAGTGTAGCAAGAAGCAAAGAATATCCAAGATAACCAACGTATGAAAAGTCGAAAAACAGCAAATAGATTCCCATAAGAGCATAAAAGATTCCATTGATGAAATCTCCAAATACAAGAAATGGTTTTCTGGGAAAGCGGTCCATCCAGGGAGCAACCAACAGTGGGATTAAAAAATTGGGGATCAATTGGATTGCGATTACAAGAGCAGATGCAAAGGTGCTTCCAGTTTCATCAAAAACAAGAAATGACAATGCGAAATTGCCCACAATTCCTCCCATACATCCAAAAGTTGTAGCTGCAATCAACAGAGAAAAATTTCTGGTCCATAAGGGATTCTTCATATCGTGATATCACCTCCTGTTTTTTAGTATACAGGAAGAATGAAAGAAAGAAAATAAGGGAAAATTGAGAAAATTTTATGAAAGTTTTCAGGTAAAAGACGAAAAGAAAGAGATGTTGAAAAAAGAATCCATTCTTTGTACAGAATGATATAATGGAGCTAGCAAATGAACGGAGAATAGGAACATGTTAAAGCACGAACAAAAAAATGTATGGAAAATGATAGGGATGCGGATTCGCCGGGAACGTATCAAAAGAAACTGGAGTCAGTCAGGTCTGTGTTATGGGATATGTGCAGTATCTTATCTTTCCAAAATTGAACAGGGAAAGATGGAAGTATCAGAAGAGATTTTGAAGCTTTTGCTGGAACGGTTAGAGTTACCGTGGATTGATGACAAAGAAACAAAGGATTTAGAAAGTTTTGTGGAAGCACAGTATGAATTTCTATTTACGCATCCTATACAAGAATTTTTAAAACAAAAAGAAATATTTCAAGAGAAAAAGGAAAAGTTGTATTCCAGTTCGTTGATCGCAGATGCCTGCATTTTGGAAGCAGTATATGAGAGTCGTAAAGATGAAATAGAAGAGGGATTGGAACGTTACCTGGATTTCAGGCAGCTTGCTGTTCTGCGTATGCTGCAGGGAAGGATGGATGAGGCAATCACATTGCTTCCAATTCCGTTTATGTATATGCGGGCAGGGGAGATTCTTTATGAGACAGGCCAGAATTACGCATCAGCTATTTCTTATCTGCAAATGGGCTATAATCTGGCAGCCCAGGAAGGGATGGCGATGCTGATGCTGCAGTGCCGCATTATCATCGGAAATTGCTACAGTAATCAGCAGGAACTGGAAAATATGGAGAGAGAGTATCAAATTGCTTCGCGTCTGGCAAGAGACCTACATCAGACAGAAATATTAAAGGTGATCAACTATAATCGGGCATCTACATGGGTGGCGCTTGGGAGCTATAAGAAAGCGTACGACTATTTTTCAAAAGTAGAAGAACCCGCGATATTAGATTTGCATAAGCTTGCAATCTGTTGTGAAGCGTATGGAAGAAAAGCGGAGGGGATAGAAGCTGTAAAACGCGCAGAGAGGATGGGAGAATTCGGGATGATCCAGATGATGAGAAGCAGTTGGAAGTGGAAATGTGTCGATTGGTCCGCTATCGTTTGGAACATGAGAATTATCTGAAGGAAGAGGAATATGAAAAACTTTTGTTTCCTTGTTTTGAGAAAATGAAAGCAAGACTGCCTGTTGGTTTTGCGGTATTTCATGTGCCGTATGTACTGGAGTGGTATACAGACAGACGCCAATATAAGCAGGCATATGAGATGGTGAGGAAATATGGGGGATTTATTCCTGTTTTATAGTTTTCCAATCAGCGCGTTTTAGGTAGCAAAATAGGGGAAATAATATGTTTCCCCCAATAAACGATCTCATCCTCCAATCAGGATTACAACCTTAAATGATGTATCATCATAAGAGATATCCAGTGTCCCCTCATATTTTTCGACAATATCCCGAATAGAAGAAATTCCGATTCCATGAGCAGATTTGTCTTCTTTATCAGAAATATACTGATTTTTTTGGACTACAATTTCATTGATTTTAGAATTGATCAGTTCCAGACTAAAATATCCGTTTTCCGTGTAGCGGCATTTCAATTCCAGTTTTCGTCGGTCCGGATCTTCTATTTTTTGACAGGCTTCAATCGCATTGTCCAGTGTGTTGGCAAACAGTGTACAAAGACTGACATCGTCGATATGGATTATACAAATGATGGGAGGATAACAGCAATCGAAATCAAAGCGCTTGGAATTCTTCTGTTACTGATTGCAGTTTTCTGTTTTGTATTGTTCTCTGTATATCATGTTTCTTTGAGAAAAGTAGAGAAGATTGTAAACTTAAATTAAAAATAAGTTTACAATCAAGCATCCATGCACTATACTGAAAAAAAGAAATCAGCATGGAGGCAGAACAATGAGTTTGATACAGGAAATAAAGGAACAGGTATTGCGGGGAAATCAGATTGCAAAGGCAGAGGCCTTGCAGTTATATGGGGAACCATTGGAGGAATTATGCCTTGCGGCAGACGAGATCCGTTACCAGTTTTGTGGAAATCGATTTGATCTTTGTACGATCATTAATGGAAAGAGCGGCAGATGTTCAGAAAACTGTAAATATTGTGCACAGTCAGCCTGTTACCATACAGAAATTGAAGAATATCCGCTGCTTGCAGTGGAGAAGATCAAAGAGCAGGCGAAATACAATGAAGAAAGAGGAGTCCTGCGTTATTCGATCGTAACTTCCGGAAAAGCATTGAATGACACGGAAGTGGAACATGTCTGCGAAAGCGTCCGGGAAATCCACAAAGAATCAAAGATCAAGGTCTGTGTGTCCGGCGGCCTTTTGAATGAAACTCAGTTTCGAAAATTAAAACAGGCAGGCGTCACAAGAGTGCATAATAATCTGGAGACATCCCGACAGAATTTTCCGAATGTCTGTACCACTCATACTTATGAAGACAAGATCGCAGCGATCCGCGCAGCTTGGAAAGCCGGAATAGAAGTATGCAGCGGAGGGATTATGGGACTGGGAGAGACCGTGGAGGACCGGATCGATCTTGCATTGGAAGTCCGAAAATTAGGAGTCAAATCCATGCCTGTAAATTTACTGAATCCAATTCCGGGGACACCTTATGAGCATAATCCGGTTCTTACGACAGAAGAAATGCGTCGGATCGTTGCAGTTTTCCGGTTTTTGCTTCCGGATGCATGGATTCGCCTTGCAGGAGGAAGAGGGCTTCTCCCGGATAAAGGAAGATCCTGCTTTACATCCGGGGCAAATGCTGCAATTTCAGGAGACATGCTGACAACTGCGGGAATCACCATTGAGCGGGATATGCAGATGTTAGGAGAACTCGGCTACATTGTGAAATAAAGAAACTTTGGAAATAGAGGAAAAGTGGAAGTGAATTTCATTTTTTTCTCTATTTTTCTTTACAAACAAATATTTTTTGTTATAATAAGTTAGCCAAAACTAATAAAAGTTAAATGAAAGTAATTTCAAGGAGATGAAAAATGTTTGTATTGGGTAAAGTATTAAGTACAACAGCAGTTTTACTGTGCATATTGTGTCTGGCAGCTCCGCTGAAAAAAACAAAGGCAGGGCAGAAAATAAAAGGACTTCGGATACTGCTGAAGCCGCATGTGTTATATGGCTGGCTGCTGCTTGTTATAGGACTTATGCATGGGATTATGGCAGGTAAGAACCCGGGGATGATCAATGGCAAGCTGGTATGGATGGTATTGCTTGTTCTGCTTCTTGCGGCCTGCCTGAAAAGCCGGATGAAAAATCTGTCTGGATGTTTCTGCACAGATCCTTATCTGTTGTTTTTGCAGCAGGAATCGTATTTCATATTGCGTATGCAGTGATATTCTAAAACTGCAGTTTTTGTTTCCTCCTTGTAAATCTTTCTGACTGACGTTATACTCAGAACAGAAAGTATTTTCACTAGAGGAAGGACTAAAGAGAGAATGACGATCAAACAGAAAAAAACAATTGCAATAGCAGCAACCGGCGGGACCATAGCCGGAACCGGAGAAGCGGGAAAGACGGCAGTCTATCATGCGGGAGAGATGAATGTGGAGTCGATTCTGGAGACAATCCCGATGATTCGGAATGTTGCAGATATTGAGACGGTACAGTTGTTTAATGTGGACAGCAATGAGATGGATGAAGAGAAGTGGATCACGCTGGCGAATCAGCTCAATGAGCTGGCAGCCCGTCCGGATATCGATGGAATTGTGGTCACACATGGAACAGATACCCTGGATGAGACCGCATATTTTTTAAATCTGACAGTATATACACAGAAGCCCGTAGTACTTACAGGAGCAATGCGTCCGGCCACAGCCACCAGTGCAGACGGACCGTTTAATCTGTATCAGGCAGTCTGTCTGGCGGCCAGCGATGATGCCAGAGGACAGGGTGTGATGGCTGTGTTTTCCAACACAATCTATTCCGGAAGAGATATTCAGAAAGTAAATAATTACAAGACAGATGCATTTGATCAGAACGCATTCGGCTGCCTGGGATATATGCAGGATGAGACTGCGTATTTCTTTTCCAGAAGCTTTAAGACACATACCATGCAGTCTATTTTTGCTCTGCGCAGGCTGGAAAGTCTGGCGAAAGTAGCCGTGGTTTATTTTTATGCAGGCGCAGATGAGAAAATCCTGGATTATCTGGCAGAGACCCATGAAGGGATCGTGATCGTGGGATCCGGCAGCGGTAATTATAACCGGAAATGGATGAAAACGATGGAGAAACTGGCAGAAAAAGGAACAGTGTTTGTCAGGGCATCCAGAGTGTCACAGGGAATTGTATTTGATGACAGAGTGTTTGATCCGATGGATGTCTGCATTGGAGCGAATACGTTGTCCGGGCAGAAAGCGAGGGTTCTTTTGATGCTTGCACTGACGATCACAAAAGATGTAAAACAGATTCGAAATATCTTCAATCAATATTAGAATGGATGCGGCGTATAGATTGACAAAAGTATCGTTTGTATTATAATAGATAATACAAATGATACTTTTTTAATGAAACGGAGGAACGTAAAAATGTGGATCGTGATCTTTTTAGGAGGCGCATTGCTCACCGGCTATGCGCTGTACCGCCAGGCAGTCAGAGAATCGGGCAGTAGATTTCAGTGTCGTCACTGCGGACATACGTTTCGGACAGAGTGGAAAAATCTGTTTCTTGCCACACACAGCTGGGAGAATATAAATTAAAGTGTCCGAACTGTGGTGCCGCAGATTATTGTGCAAATCTGGATAAAAAGAAGAAAAAATAAAAAGAAAGGGGACTACAGGGATGTTGATTCGATTGGATATGGCAAGTGCTACTCCGATTTATGTGCAGCTGCGCAATCAGATTGTGATGGGAATCGGCACGGGTGCATTGAAGGTCGGGGAAAAGCTTCCGACTGTTCGGCAGATGGCGGCAGATGCGGGAGTCAACACCATGACGGTAAATAAACCTATCAGCTGTTGAAGGCGGAAGGGTTTATTGAGATTGACAGAAGAAGAGGTGCAGTTGTGAATCCGGTGGAGGATACGGCGGGAGTTTTCCGGGAAAAACTGGAAGGAGAGCTTGCACTTCTGGGTGCAGAGGCAAAAATAAAGGGAATGAACGAGCAGGAGTTTCTGCAGCTGTGTGAGACAATTTTTGAGAATTTATCCGGGCAGACCGGAAGTCTCCAGTTTGGATAAGGGGAAGGACGGTGCATGATGTATGGGATACGAGATTATGATGTGTGTGATGGCTCTGTTTGTGAATCTCTTGGTCGTGGGATGTTTTGCGCTGGTTTACGGAACAAAGATGAAGTATGAAAACGGTATGCTCTTTGGGATCCATATGCCAAAAGAAGCACAGAAAGATCCGGAAGTCCAGTCATTGATGGAGCAGTATGCAGTTCGAATGAAAAAATTTTACTGGTGGAATGTGGCAGGTGCCGTACTGTCAGGTCTGCTGGCATTTAGCTATACTTCCATCTTTATGTTTGGATGGATGTTCTGGATTTTTGAGTTTACGATCGGAAGTATGGGCTTTCTCTGTATGAATCATCGGAAACTTTATGACATCAAAGTAAAGCATCAGTGGTTTGCAGCAGAAGGTGCGGACATCGTTGTGATCGATATCGGAGCAAGTGCAAAGGCAGAGGAGAAGCGGATTCCGGCAGTCTGGCATCTGCCTGCAGTTGTGATCCTGGCATGGCTTTGCTTTTTGCCGGGGATGCGAAGATGGGTACAGGAAGAGGCAGCAAATATACTGGTTCCGGGAATGGCACTGCTGACGGCAGGTTTATTCTGGGTATTGCACATCTGGACCAACCGCAGACGGTGTGACGCATACAGTGAAAATACGCAGATCAATACAGCGATCCATGTCAGGGAGAGAAGAATGTGGGCATGGATCTGGCTTGTGGGAACATATACAAGTCTGATCGGTATGGGAGAAATTCTCTGGCAGATTTCCCGTAAAGGATATCTGGATGTTGTGGATACGATCATTTGTGTCATATTCAGCATGGCAGGCGGTCTGTTTATACTTGCGGCAATCCTGTGGATGATGAAAAAGCGGCAGGAGCTTTTGAAAACAGAAGAGCCGCTTTCCTATGTGGATGATGATATTTACTGGAAAAATGGCTGGTATAACAATCCACGGGACAGACGCTGGGTGGTTCCTGACAGAATGTGCAGTTCGAACTATTCTTTTAATATGGGAAAACCGGGTGTCCGTTATCTGACAGGAGCACTGGGGAGTGTGATCGTCATCGGCGTTTTGTGGCTGGTTGTTGTGTTTTTTGGGATGGATTTTGTCCGTCCGCAGCTATCTATAGATGGAAACCAGGTGACAGTCAGAAGTGCTGAATATGGGATTTCTTTTGACAAGAAAGAGATAGAAGATGCAGAGCTTCTGGAAGACTTGCCGGAAGAAGATTTTGTGAGGATTAACGGACTTTCTGACAGCCGCCAGCTTCTTGGAAAATTCAAAGGCGAAGAGTCCGGAAAGGCGATGTTTTATATCCGGCGTGGAGAAACACCGGTTTTAAAGATCAAACTTCCGGAATATACAGTTTTTGTCAACAGTGAAGAATCCGGGAAAGTGCAGGAATGGTACGAGGAACTTTCCTCTTGATTTCATATTTTTTTCGTGATATACTTCTCCTAAAAATTTGAAGTGATTTTTAGGAGGAGTATTTTTATGGACGCAGACCCTGCAGGGAACAAGATTATTTTTGACTTATGTATCTTATTATTTTTCACATTGATGAATGCTTTTTTCGCCGGAGCAGAGATGGCAGTTGTTTCCGTGAATCACAACCGGATCCGCAGTCTTGCCGCAGAGGGCAATAAAAAAGCAGTCGTTATCCAAGGTCTTTTCGAAGATTCCACGAAGTTTCTTTCAACGATTCAGGTAGCAATTACATTTGCCGGATTCTATTCCAGTGCTTCAGCGGCGTCGAGCATTTCACCGGTATTGAGTGCATGGATGGAACAAAGAGGAATTCCATATAGTACAGCGATTGCGTCAAATGGAGTGACGCTTGTTTTGATGTTTTTTAATCTGGTATTCGGAGAACTTGTGCCAAAGAGGATCGCACTGCAGAAGGCAGAACAGTTCTGTATGATCACAGTGATGCCGATCCATTATATTTCTAAGATTTTGTCTCCGTTTATCAAACTGCTTTCTATCTCGACAAAGGGAGTGTTAAAATTGCTCCGCATGAAGACGGAAGATCAGGAAGAGATCGTTACAGAGGAAGAAATCAAAGCAATGCTGAAGATGGGAGCAGAATCCGGTACGGTCGAAGACAGCGAACGGGAAATGATCAACTCGGTATTTTCTTTCGGCGATAAGAGCGCAAGAGAGCTGATGGTGCCGAGAAGAGAAGTGTTTGCTGTGGATATTGAGGATCCGGATGAGGAGATTCTGGATGCAGTTCTGGAATCCAGACATTCGAGAATTCCGGTTTATGAAGAAACTGTGGACAATATTATCGGAATTCTTCATGCCAAAGATGTGATGATCGAAATGCGGAAAAAAACGACCGGAGAAATTGAGATCCGCGGGCTATTGAGAGATGTGTTTTTTGTGCCGGATACAAAAGATGCCGATGATCTGTTTCGGGAACTTCAGGCATCCAGAAGGCATATGGCGGTGTTGGTGGATGAGTATGGTGGATTCTCCGGAATCATTACAGTAGAGGATCTGGTGGAGGCAATCATGGGAGATATTCACGAAGAAGATGAAGTCGAAGAACCGGAAATCCAGCAGCTTTCGGATGAAGAGTACCTGGTAGACGGAGGTATCCTGCTGGAAGATTTGAACGAGGAATTGCCGTTGTCTCTGTTCTCGGAAAACTATGACACACTGTCGGGCTACATGATTGAAAATCTGGGATATATTCCAAAAGAAAATGAGCAGGCCTCTGTTTTGGCAGGTGAGTGGCAGCTGCGTGTAGAACAGGTGAAAGATAACCGCATTGCAGGGTACATGTTTCCAGGTGCATGGGGCATGTATCAGAAAAGTAATAAGTAATTATTAGGAAAAGTAAGTAACAGACGCTCTGGAAAAGGTGGATTTATATTGAATTCTAATAAATTCAAAGTTATAATAAGGCTGTATTTATAAATAGAATTCGTAATCAAAGGAGACCATCTATATGAAAATGTTATCAATCGAGCAGGAATTGAAAAGTAATTCTTATCCGGGAAGAGGAATCATCCTTGGAAAAAGCGAAGATGGAACAAAAGCGGTTGCCGCTTATTTTATCATGGGAAGAAGCGAAAACAGCCGCAATCGTGTTTTTGTAGAAGAAGGACAGGGAATCCGCACACAGGCATTTGATCCTTCCAAGCTGACAGATCCGAGCCTGATCATTTATGCACCGGTTCGTGTACTGGGCAATAAGACGATCGTGACAAACGGAGATCAGACAGATACAATCTACGAGGGCATGGACAAGCAGATGACATTTGAACAGTCTCTCAGAAGCAGAGAGTTTGAGCCGGATGGTCCGAACTATACACCTCGTATTTCCGGAATTATGCATCTTGAGAATGGAACATACAACTATGCAATGTCCATCTTAAAGAGCAATAACGGAAATCCGGATGCCTGCAACCGTTACACATTTGCATACGAGAACCCGGTTGCCGGAGAAGGACACTTTATTCATACATATATGCATGACGGCAATCCGCTTCCGAGTTTTGAAGGAGAGCCAAAACTGATTTCTGTACCGAACAGAATCGAAGAATTTACAGATCTTCTGTGGAACAGTCTGAATGAAGAGAACAAGGTTTCTCTGTTCGTTCGCTATATCGATATTGCAACTGGGGATATCGAGACAAAGATTGTGAATAAAAATCAATAATCAGAGGCAGAGTGTGGATAAAGGAGAAGAAAATGAAAGAATTAGAATTAAAATATGGATGTAACCCGAACCAGAAACCGGCAAAGATCGCAGTCAATGATGGAAGAGACCTTCCAATCGAGGTTCTCTGCGGAAGACCGGGATATATCAACTTCATGGACGCATTTAACGGATGGCAGCTGGTATCCGAGCTGAAAAAAGCAACCGGACTTCCGGCGGCGACTTCTTTCAAGCACGTATCCCCGGCAGGGGCAGCAGTGGGACTCCCTCTGAGCGATACACTTGCAAAAATCTACTGGGTGGATGATCTCGGAGAGCTTTCTCCGCTTGCATGTGCTTATGCAAGAGCAAGAGGTGCAGACAGAATGTCTTCCTTTGGAGATTTTATTGCACTCTCTGATGTGTGTGATGTATCGACTGCAAAGCTGATTAAAAGAGAAGTATCTGACGGTGTGATCGCACCGGGATATGAGCCGGAGGCACTGGAAATCCTCAAAGAGAAGAAAAAGGGAAATTATAATGTGATCCAGATCGATCCAAACTATGTTCCGGCACCGATCGAACACAAAGATGTATTTGGTATCCAGTTTGAGCAGGGAAGAAATGAGCTGGTGATCGACGATGCATTATTTGCAAATGTTGTGACAGAGAATAAAGAGATTCCGGAAGCAGCAAAAAGAGATCTGGCGATTTCTATGATCACACTGAAGTATACACAGTCTAACTCTGTATGCTATGTAAAAGACGGACAGGCGATCGGAATCGGAGCAGGACAGCAGTCCAGAATCCACTGTACACGACTGGCAGGAACAAAAGCGGACAACTGGTTCCTGCGTCAGAGCCCGCAGGTATTAGGGCTGCAGTTTGTAGACGGAATCAAACGTGCGGACAGAGACAACGCAATCGATCTGTATATCGGAGAAGATACATGGATGTTCTGGCAGATGGAGCATGGGAGAATATCTTCAAAGTAAAACCGGAAGTATTCACAAGAGAAGAAAAGAGAGCATGGCTGGATCAGATGACAGACGTGGCACTTGGTTCAGATGCATTCTTCCATTTGGGGATAACATTGAACGTGCACACAGAAGCGGTGTTAAATATATCGCACAGCCGGGCGGTTCTGTAAGAGATGACAATGTGATCGAAACATGTAATAAATACAAAATGGCAATGGCATTTACAGGAATTCGTTTATTCCATCACTAAAATGTGGTAAAATCCGTATGACGGGGAAATTTCAAGTACCCGGCATACGGATTTTTTGTATAAGAAATGATAGAAGATAAATGATGTCTGATGGAGGGAAGAAGCGATGATAATAGAAACAAGAAGCGCACAGGAGACATTTCAGCTTGGAAAAGAACTGGGCGAGAAGGCATATCCGGGGCAGGTGTTTACGCTGACCGGAGATCTTGTGTTGGGAAAACTGTGTTTACGCAGGGCTTTGCGGCCGGTCTTGGAATTACAGAGCCGGTTAATAGTCCGACATTTACGATCGTACAGGTGTATGAGGAAGCAGACTGCCGTTTTATCATTTTGACGTATATCGCATTGGAGATGTGGAAGAAATGGATGAAGTGGGATTCGAAGATTATGTGATGGGGGAAGGTGTTTCCCTGATCGAATGGGCAAACTTAATTGAGGAGATACTTCCCCAAAAACGGACGGAGATCACGATCGAGAAGAATCTGGAAGAAGGGTTTGATTATCGGAAAATTACTGTGGAGGAAACCGTTTAGGTAAATCTGTTTGCACAATTTAGAAAAACACGGTAACATAGAGGATACAAAAAAGAAAAGGAAAGGAAAGAGAATATGCGGGTATTGGCAATTGACAGTTCAGGGCTGACTGCGACTGTTGCAGTCGTGGAAGAGACTCAGACTGTTGCAGAATATACGATCAATTATAAAAAGACACATTCACAGACATTGCTTCCTATGATCGATGAAGTAGTAAAGATGACAGAGCTGGATCTGGGTACGATCAATGCGATTGCAGTGGCAGGAGGACCGGGATCTTTCACCGGACTTCGGATTGGTTCTGCGACAGCGAAAGGGCTGGGACTTGCACTGAATAAACCATTGATCCATGTGCCGACTGTGGATGGACTTGCGTATAATGTGTTCGGGTGTGAGGATATTATCTGTCCAATCATGGATGCAAGACGTAATCAGGTATATACTGGAATTTATACATTTTCAAAAAAAGCGGGAAGAAAAAGAAGGGAGGAATCTGGTAGAACCGGTTTTTCAGGTGATCAAGATGCAGATGGCGGTTTCTATTGAAGAACTGGCAGAACGGCTGAACCGCTATCGCCGTCCGGTCGTATTTTTGGGAGACGGAGTGCCGGTCTATGAAAATGTACTGGCAGAAAAACTGACTGTTCCGTATTCTTTTGCACCTGCGTATATGAACCGGCAGAGAGCTGCTGTTGTAGGAACTTTGGCAATCCAGTATTACAAATCAGGAAAATTTGAGACAGCAGAGGAGCATCGTCCGGATTATCTGCGTGTTTCTCAGGCAGAGCGGGAACGCGCTCAGCGTGAGAAAGAAGCAGAGATTATAGTACGAGAGTTGAAAGTGGAAGATTCTGCGGCAGTTGCGGAGATGGAGCAGCAGATTTTTTCGGATTCATGGAGTGAAAAAAGCGTGTTGGAGACTGTGCAGCAGAAGCAGTCTGTTTGCTTTGCGGCGGAAAAAGCAGGACATCTTTTGGGATATCTGCTTGCATATCATGCGGCGGACGAAGCGGAGATCGCAAGAATTGCGGTGCAGAAAGAAGCACGCAGACAAGGGGCTGCCGGTAAACTGATGCAGGCGCTTGAACACTATTGTGAAGAACACAAGATGGAAAAGCTTCTTCTGGATGTGAGGGAGAGTAATGAGGCGGCGCGCAGCTTCTATACGAAAAACGGATTCGTGGAGGATGGCATTCGACAGGGATTTTATGTTAACCCGCCTGAAGATGCGGTTTTGATGAGCAGACAGCTCGGTGCAGATGTCTGATGGATTTCAAAAGAATGCTTATAGAATCACTGGAAGTGCCGGAAGCAGTTCCCAGTAGGAATTGCGGCGATATCCGGCTATAATGTAGGCGTAGCAAAAAGAAAATCCGAAAATCACAGGAGGAAATTTTATGCGCCAGTATGAATTAAAAGAACGAAAAGAAATCAGTAAAATTATTTGTAATAAATGTGGAAAAGAAATTCCGGTATCCGGTGGACATGAGATGAAAGGGGTGTTCCGTGTGGACTACGAGTGGGGATATTTCTCAGAAAAAGACGGAGAGAGACATGCCTTTGATCTGTGCGAAACGTGCTATGATGCACTTCTCCAATCGTTTCTGATACCGGTGGAAATAGAGGGATGATATGTTAGATGTATGTTTGCTTGGAAGCGGCGGAATGATGCCGCTTCCTTATCGCTGGCTGACGTCGCTGATGACACGGTTCAACGGCAGCAGCCTGCTGATCGACTGCGGGGAAGGAACGCAGATTGCGATTAAAGAAAAAGGGTGGAGCTTTAAGCCGATTGATGTGATCTGTTTTACACATTATCACGGAGATCATATCAGTGGGCTTCCTGGACTTCTTCTCACCATGGGAAATGCAGATCGGAAAGAACCGCTGACTTTGATCGGACCAAAAGGGCTGGAGCGTGTGGTATCTGCTCTGCGGGTCATTGCTCCGGAACTGCCGTTTCCGATCATTTATAAAGAAATTGAAGGGGCAGAGCAGACTTTCGAATTAAACGGATATCGTCTGAAAGCATTTCGGGTGAACCATAACGTTCTCTGCTATGGTTATACAATGGAGATCGACCGTGCAGGAAAATTTGATGTGGAGCGTGCAAAAGAACAGGAAATTCCGCAGAAGTATTGGAAGCATCTTCAAAAAGGTGAAACGATCGAGACGGAAAATGGAATCCTGACTCCGGATATGGTGCTTGGACCGCCGAGAAAAGGGTTAAAACTTACGTATACAACAGATACGAGACCGACGAACTCTATCCGGGAAAATGCGAAGGATTCTGACTTGTTTATCTGCGAAGGGATGTATGGAGAAAAAGAAAAAGCAGCAAAAGCAGTAGAATACAAGCACATGACATTTTATGAAGCGGCGCATCTGGCAAAGGACGCACAGGTGAAAGAGATGTGGCTGACACATTACAGTCCGTCCCTGACAAGACCGGAAGAGTATATGGATGAAGTGCGCCGGATCTTCCCGGAAGCCAAGGCAGGAAAAGACAGAATGTCCAGAGAACTGGCATTTGAGTAGAAAGAGGTTTGCAGTATGAAAGAAATCAGAGATATCAATATATTAGCGATCGAGAGCTCCTGTGATGAAACAGCGGCAGCAGTGATCCACAACGGAAGAGAAGTGCGCTCCAATGTCATTTCTTCCCAGATTGAACTGCACAAACTGTACGGGGGCGTTGTGCCGGAGATCGCATCCAGAAAGCATATTGAAAAGATCAATCAGGTGATAGAGGAAGCTTTAAAAGAGGCAAACGTGACATTGGACGATATCGATGCAATCGGGGTAACTTACGGTCCGGGACTTGTGGGGGCTCTCCTTGTCGGTGTGGCGGAGGCAAAAGCGATTGCCTACGCAAAAAATCTTCCGTTGGTAGGGGTGCACCATATCGAGGGGCATATTTCCGCCAATTATATTGAAAATCCAGACCTGGAGCCGCCGTTTTTATGCCTTGTGGTATCCGGCGGACATACCCATCTGGTCTGTGTGAAAGAATATGGAAAATATGAAATACTGGGACGTACCCGTGATGATGCGACGGGAGAAGCCTACGATAAAGTGGCGAGAGCAATCGGACTTGGTTATCCGGGCGGGCCTAAAATCGACCGGATCGCAAAAGAAGGAAATCCGGATGCCATTCAGTTCCCAAAGGCGCATATGGATTCAGAATATGATTTCAGCTTCAGCGGTCTGAAATCTTCAGTATTGAATTATATCAATGGATGCAAGATGAAAGGAGAGTCCTATAATCCGGCAGATATTGCGGCATCCTTCCAGAAAGCGGTTGTGGAAGTTTTGGTAGAAAACTCCATGCATGCAGTAGAAAAATATGGAATGAACAAGTTTGCGATTGCAGGCGGTGTGGCATCCAACAGCGCCCTTCGCCAGGCAATGCAGGAGGCTTGCGAAAAACGTGGTGTGAAATTTTATCACCCGTCACCGATTTTCTGTACAGATAATGCAGCTATGATCGGAGTGGCTGCATATTATGAATATCTGGCAGGAACAAGGCACGGGCTGGATCTAAACGCAGTTCCGAATCTGAAACTCGGAGAAAGATAAAGGATATGAAAGAAAAAGAATTTGTAACAGCAATCGTTCTGGCAGCAGGCAGAGGAACGCGGATGGGGACCAAAATACAAAAACAGTATCTGGATCTGTGTGGAAAACCGGTCCTCTATTATTCCCTGCACGCATTTCAGGAATCTCCTCTTATTGACGAAATCCTGTTAGTGACAGGAGAACAGGAAATCGAATACTGCCGGAAAGAGATTGTAGAAAAATATCAGCTTACAAAAGTAAGAAAAATACTTGCCGGAGGGGCAGAGCGTTATCTTTCTGTCTGGAATGGAATCCAGGCAGCAGAAAATAAAGGCTTTCTCTTCATTCACGATGGCGCCAGGCCGTTTGTAGATGAGGAGATGATAGAGCGTGTGTATGAGCAGGTACAGAAAGAAAAAGCATGTGTAGTTGGTATGCCGGTCAAAGACACCATCAAAATCGCGGATGAAAAAGAGTACGTTCAGACAACACCGGACAGAAGCACAGTGTGGATGATACAGACCCCGCAGGTATTTTCTTACGATATCGTAAAAGGAGCTTACGAGATGCTGATGCGGGAACAACAGATTTCCGTGACAGACGATGCCATGGTCGTGGAACAGATGCTGAATCATCCCATCCGTCTGGTGTATGGTTCGTATGAAAATATCAAGATCACAACACCGGAAGATCTGGAGATGGCAGAAGTGTTTTTGAAAAGACGAAAAAAGTAAATGATGTATGCAAGAGGCTGGGAGTTTCCGGCCTTTTTCTTTTGGCAAAATGAAACTTTTGACCGAAAAGAACTGTATGTATAGATAGAAAGGGGGGTATGCAAGATGGTAAAAAAGAGATTGATACTTCAACTGCAACAAAAAGAAATTGCCGCATTAGAAGAAATTATCCAAACGTATCATAATTATGTAGCAAAAATTGTATATTCGATTCTTTCTTTTTATTCGACAGAAATAGATATACAGGCAGTGATCAATCAGGTGTGTTTTTTTGCTTTGGGAAAAGGCAGAACAGATAGATACAAATAAATGTGAAGACATTAAGTACTATCTGGCTGCGATTGCCAAACATGAGGTGATCAATGAAAGAAACAAATTCGTCCGCATGTTGAATTGGATGAAAATGTGATTGGAAACAGTGCAAAAGTATTTGCGGATATAGAGTTACGAGAGGTAATATATTCTGCACTTCAACAGTTGAAAACAGAATATCAGATTATATTGTTGAAATATTATTATCAGGAAAAGTTGATTCGGGAAATTGCATCAGAAGAGGGAATCCCAGAGTCTACAGTAAAAACAAAATTAAAAAGAGGCAGGGAAAAGCTGAAGGAAATCTTGATAAAGGAGTGCGTCATTGATGAAAATGAATTATAGTGATATGTTTGACTGTATTTCTGATAAAAGTGCTGAAATTTTGAATGAATATGAAGAATACGAGCTAGATACTGTTTTTTCTGCAGTTAATACTGAAAAAGTGGTAATTTCTAAGATTATGAATAGAGTACCTTCGGTAAAAAAGAAAAGTCTGGAAATGGCGAATATTACTTGCAGCGGCAATGATATTATCAGCTTCATCAATTGTATTTGCAGTGAAATATTTGCAGTTTCCAAATGATGGAGGAACACAGCTGGTAACGGAGGAAAATCGTGAATTGATAGGAGAAAGCATACAAGGAACAGCATTGGTTTATGATTCGGAAGGAAATCTTATAAACAAAGAAGATGCGGAAAGTGTATCAGGGCTCTATGATTGGGAAAACTGTCCAATGATTCAACAAATAGAGGATGAAACTGCAATTCCGAGTACATTTACAGTAATCCCAGTGAAAAAAAGAGGGACACAATATCAAATCCCAGAAGTGATGTTTACCAGTGAAGCGCTTGTGATTTTTACAAAGGAAGACGGAAGTGGATGGGAATTAAGCGAAGGTGATGAGATTCGAATTCATCTGGAAGAATACGAAACAAAGGATTTTCGGGTAGAAGGACAAATGATCGGATACAAATTGATCCATAACGGAGAATTAAAAAAAGCAGAAGATGTACGAGAAGGACTCAGACAAAATTGCATACTGTCTGCAACTGAAAAAGGGGAGTATTATCCATGTTTGATCGGCAGAAGCTCTGATATTACAACGCTGAAAAATGGAACTATTACAGTTATCGAAAAATAGAAGTGAATATATAGCGGCAGCCATAATAAAGAAAGATGCAATCAGCTGCCGCGACATTGATTATTCCTGTTCCAATTGTGTTTGTGTAAGCGCTATATTTGCGCAGTGTCATTTCTTAATTGTAGGCAGAAATTATTTGCGCAGAGATAGTTACGAAAGAAGAGTTAATGGCCATCGCACAAAAAATAAAAAAGTGAAAAAAGGTGTTGACATTTCAGATAGTATTATGCTAGAATACACATTGTCGCGAGGGCGAACAAGACAATTTAACCTGTGAAATGACAGGAAGTTTGGAGAGGTATCGAAGTGGTCATAACGAGGCGGTCTTGAAAACCGTTTGTCCGAGAGGGCGCGTGGGTTCGAATCCCACCCTCTCCGCTTGGGAAGTTCAGAATTGAATGGACTTCCTTTTGTTTTCCTTGAAGGTGCGCATGCACAACTGAGAAGATTGAGGCATATGACGACAAACGAGGAATGAGTGAGAAAAGTATAGCGTGTATAATACGCGGGCATTTTGGAGAAGTACCCAAGCTGGCCGAAGGGGCTCCCCTGGAAAGGGAGTAGGTCGTTAGTAGCGGCGCGAGGGTTCAAATCCCTCCTTCTCCGTTACTTTCTAAATGAGAAAGTACACATTGAAAACTCTGGAAGAAAAATAAAAAAGTTCTTGACAGAAGAAAGTGGATGTGATAACCTATTAAAACTGACTTGTGAGGAAGAAACACTTTCGGAACAGACAGCAAAAAGAAAATGAAAAAAAGTTCTTGACAAAAGGAAAACGGCGTGATAAAATATCAAAGCTACTTCTTATCAATAAGAACAGCGAAGAACCTTGATAATTAAACAATAGACAACAACCTTGAAAATTTCTTAAGAGAAGATTTTTTAAGAACAGCATCTAAAAGATGCACCCGTCGCATTTAATGTGACAGACAGTAAAAGGGATGAATTAGCTAGTAGTTAATTCTGACCGGAACGAACACTTTTAACGAGAGTTTGATCCTGGCTCAGGATGAACGCTGGCGGCGTGCTTAACACATGCAAGTCGA
>ENA-OQJX01000287-OQJX01000287.1-human-gut-metagenome-genome-assembly--contig:-NODE-287-length-30621-cov-2.474126_pt1 | contig 30621 bp, 34 predicted proteins | sample MGYA00242615_ERZ504782 | MGnify/ENA primary metagenome ERZ504782 (study PRJEB26092, sample SAMD00036354) | human gut metagenome | host: Homo sapiens | study: EMG produced TPA metagenomics assembly of... | reverse complement strand
TTTTATTTATAATTGAGGTAGAATTCGACAACAGCTTCTATTCCTTTACGGAAGATGTCCAACGGTATATTCTCATTAGGTGAGTGGATGGCGTTGGATTCGAGCCCGAAGCCCATCAGAACGGTTTTGATGCCCAGTACTTGCTCGAAAGTGGAGATGATGGGGATACTTCCACCCCGACGCACTGCCAGCGGTTTCTTTCCAAAAGCTTTTTCAAAACCTTTTTCGGCGGCTTGGTAGGCGGGTAGGGTGATGGGACATACATATCCTTGGCCTCCATGCATCGGAGTGACTTTTACCTGTACTGAATCCGGCGCTATGTCCAGAATGTAGTCGCAAAGAGCCGGGATATCTTGTGGTGGTCCTGGTGGGGAACCAACCGGCAGGATACCTTGGCGTATGCCTTGGATGGGAGCACGGTCTTGGACCCTTCACCCGTATATCCGCCCCAGATGCCGCATACGTCGAAAGACGGACGGCAACTGTTACGTTCCAGCGTACTGTAACCTTTCTCTCCGAAAAGTGCTTTTACATGGATAGCCTTTTTGTATTTCTCTTCGTCGAAAGGAATGCGGGCTATCATGTCGCGCTCGGCTTGGGGAACTTCTTCCACATCGTCATAGAAGCCCGGTACGGTGATACGTCCCTCTGCGTCCGTCACTTGGCTGATTATCTGGCAAAGTACATTGATGGGGTTGGCAACAGCACCGCCGAAGTGACCGCTGTGTAGGTCGCGGTTGGGGCCGGTCACTTCTATTTCCCAATAGGCCAGTCCGCGCAGTCCGGTGGTCAGTGAAGGCAGGTCTGCACCAAGCATGCTGGTGTCCGAAACCAGAATGACGTCTGCTTTCAGCAACTCTTTGTGCTCCTGGCAGAAGCTTTCTAAGCTGGGCGAACCGATTTCTTCTTCTCCTTCGAAGATGAATTTTACGTTGGTTTGCAGCAGTTCGTTGCGTACGAGGTATTCAAACGCTTTCACTTGTATGAAAGATTGCCCTTTGTCATCATCAGCACCACGTGCCCAGATATGTCCGTCGCGTATTTCCGGCTCAAAGGGGTCGCTTTTCCAAAGTTCGAGAGGTTCGGCTGGCATCACGTCGTAGTGGGCATATACCAATACGGTCTTGGCGTCCGGGTCTACGATTTTCTGTCCAAAAACAATCGGGTTACCTTTGGAGGGCATTACGAGGGCTTCATCCGCTCCGGCTTCGAGCAGCAACTGTGCCCAGCGTTCGGCGCAGGCAAGCATATCGTCGTGATGCTCGGGTTTGGCACTGATGCTTGGAATGCGAATGAGGCTGAACAAGTCTTCCAGCATTTTAGGCTCGTTCTCGGTGATGTATTTCTTTATTTCCATGGGTGAATATTATAGTTGTGTTGTTCTGTCAATCAGGTAATAATCCAACAATGTCATTGCTGTCATTGCTTCCACGATGGGTACTGCGCGTGGCAATACGCACGGGTCATGGCGTCCTCGGGCTTTCAGGGTGGTGTCTACACCGTCAATGTTCACGGTGTGTTGCTCCATCAGTACGGTTGCCACGGGTTTGAAGGCTACACGGAAATAGATGTCTTGCCCGTTACTGATTCCACCTTGTATACCGCCCGAATGATTGGTGCGGGTCTCGATACGTCCGTTATTGTTGTAGAACACATCATTCTGCTCCGAGCCTTTCTGCTTAATCCCTTGAAACCGTCTCCATACTCGAATGCTTTTGCTGCATTGATGCTGAGCATGGCTGCTCCAAGTGCTGCATGGAGCTTGCCGAATACGGGTTGTCCCAGTCCGATGGGGCATCCTTTGACGACACAAGTCACCACTCCTCCGATGGTATCTCCTTCTCCCTTTATCTTGAAGATGAGTTCTTCCATTTCTTTTGCCTTCGCCGGGTCGGGGCAGCGGACCGGATTGGTCTCTATCAGGTCGAGGTCGTATGCGGTATAATTTTCTTCAAGGCGGATAGGACCTACTTGTGAAGTGTACGCCGTGATGTGTATACCCAGCTGCTTCAGCGCCAATTTGGCCAGGGCACCCGCTACTACACGCGAGATTGTTTCACGGGCTGATGAACGTCCACCTCCGCGGTGGTCGCGGATGCCATATTTCACTTTATAAGTATAGTCGGCATGTGACGGTCGGTAGACTTCTTTCAGATTATTGTAATCGTCAGAATGTTGGTTTTGGTTCCATACAATGAATCCTATGGGGCAGCCTGTGGATTTTCCTTCGAAGATGCCGGAGAGGAACTCCACTTTATCACCTTCTTTCCGGGCGGTAGTGATACGTGACTGTCCGGGGCGGCGTCGGTCGAGCTCTGCCTGGACGAAATCCATATCAATGACTATTCCTGCAGGGAATCCGTCTATCACTCCTCCCACGCCCTTACCGTGCGATTCCCCAAAACTGGTAAGACGGAGAATATTTCCAAATGAGTTGAACATATCAAATGCTTTAAAGGTTTATATATGAGGTTAATGTGCCAATACGCTTTATAAGAAATGCTTTTGACTTTATAAAGATAACAACTTTTTTTTGGATTCGTTTGAACAGAATACATTTTTTTGCAAACAATAGTCCCTTGTGACGAAGATTTTATGCCGTATTAGGCAGATCTTAATCTTTGGGTCGCATAAATTTATTCGTTATACCCAGGTTATACTTTCGTTAAACCATTGTATAGCGAAAGTATACTGGGTATAACGAAAGTATGACCTTAGTCTAATGAATTATAATTGGTGGAAAAAGTAGTTGGTTTCCGGTACCCGGCTAATTAAAATTAAAAATAGTAATGATTATCTTTAATATGTTAGTAAAACGTACCTTAAAAAAAGAACATCCTTTTTTTAGAAAAGACCTTGTCTGGTATTCTTGAAAAGTGTTACTTTGCGCCTTTGATTTAAAATTGGGAAATTAATAGCTTCTTTGGAAGCTTTTTATTAACTAAACAAGTACTCAAAAAAGTATGAAAAAGAATTTAATTTTATTTATTTGCATTTGATCTGTTCAATGAGTTTATTCACGGCTTGTAGTGATGACGATGATGATACTTGGCAGCAAATTCCTCAGACAGAGTTGTCTGGAGATAAGGCTGATTTGACTGTCAATGGCGTGAAATCAACCTCTGGTTCTGTTCAAATGTCTGTTAAAATGAATCTGAGGGTATTTTAACCTTGAAAAATGTAATTCCAGGTTATGAGAATGTGCCTGTTAATGTTGAATTACAGAAACAATCAGGTGATTCTTTTATTTTTGCAGGTACTGCAAAATTGAATACAGCTCCAGCCATAACGAAAGAAACTGCAAGCGTTCCGGCTATCATGACTGTTGAAGTAAGCGGCACTGTTTATTTGGATGGATCTATCAAAGTTGATATGAAAGCTTCTGGATTGGGATTATATGTAGGTACTTACAATGGAGAAAAGCTGGCATTGAAATATGGTGGCTCAGTAATGGTTGGGAAAACGGCTGTTTTGAGTGCTGTGGATGGTAGCAATATGGAGCTTGTTTTGCAAGGTGTTGTTCCGGGAGAAGATCAAGTGAAGATTTCCAATGTGCAACCTGATGCTTCCGGAAGTTTTTCTGGTGAAGCTACTACGGCGGCAAATAATACGGTTAAGTATTCAGGTTCATTTTCAGCTGCTACCGGAGTGCTTTCTTTGGAGTTGAATGCAACTCTGGCAAATACATCCGATTGGGCAAAGACTTATGAACTCGCACCCTATTCAACAGTTGAAGGCTTTGAATGTATGGGAATGACATTGACCAATTATCCAGTTGCCGGAGCTCTTTATTCTACTTGGAAAGCAAATGTAATGGAAGAGGGTGTAGTAACGGAAAAACCGGAAGAATATGTTGACCTGATGACTGGCTTGTTCAGATGTTTGGGAGGAGCTTTGCTGCCACAGACTTTGCATGGTGTAACTTTGTCAGCGGATGGTAATATTACTGCCGATTATGTTGCTAAGCCCAATATCGTTTTTGAAGCGAGTTGGATGATGGGAGTCATCATGTCCGGTGCTTTTCCTGCACAAGATACAATTAAGGATTTAGTAGCGGAAAGTGGTTGGACAACTTCACCTAAGAATTTGGCCTATTGGTTCCCGAAAGATGGCAAAATTTATGTAAAACTTGATATTGCTTCCATTTTAGCTACAGTCGGAGGTGAAAATATGGGTAATCTTAGTGGAATCATAGAACAAGTGTTGAACGGTCAGCCGGCTATGATTAAAGAACTTTTGAAGACTGTTGGATTTGATTTAGACAAGGTTAGTGATGCTTCTTTTGAGCATTTGCTGGGTATGGTTAAGAATGGTTTTCCTATGGTACCGGTTTCAAAAGATGGACATACATATTTATATTTAGATAAGGATGTATTCGACCCGTTGTTCAAAATGACCGATACGGGAGAAGTTGATGATTGGGGAAGTCCTGTTTATGCATCTGATTTTACTTATATTTGGGATGCTTTGGCTGCCTCTGGCATATTGCCGGAAGAAGCTAAGGCTGCAGGAATATTTGTGCAGTTGATTGGTAACTATTGGAATCTTTCTGCTCAAACCTCAGAATTTAATTTGGGATTGGATTTGATTGCGAAGTAAACTGATTTATGCATGGAACCGTATTTTGAAGTAGTTCCATAGTATATAAAGAGTTCTCTCTTTTCAATTTGATAGAGAGAACTTTTTTTATTCTTTTTAAGCGTACTTCGCCCTTTAAATTTAAAAGATTTTATGGCCCTTTTAGAGGCTTTCAATATACTGAAACTATTAAAAATATGAAGAAAAAGTTGCTTTACTTATTTGCATTGATTTGTTCTATGAGTATGTTTACTGCTTGTAGTGATGATGATGACAAACCAAACTGGAAAAAGCTGCCTACACAAGAAATTTCTGCCGGAAACTTGGCTTTGACAACAAATACTTTACCGCAAGTAGGTGCAAGTGTCAAATTGGCTATGGTAGATGAAAATAATGGGGTGCTGACTTTGACTAAAGCAATCAGAGGTGTCAATGAGATTGAGATTGATGTAGTTGTTACAGAACAAACAGGTGGGCTCTTTCAGTATCAGGGGACGGCCTCTGTTCCGACAACAAAAGTAGTATCTGAATTGGTTAGTTCCATTGCTGTGAAAGTTAATGGTAATATAACTATGGATGGTAAAGCTAAAGTTGAAGTGACGACGGAAACTTCAGGGGATTTGGTGAAGAAGTGGTTGCTTTGTGATAAGCTTTACACTACCACGGGAACTGATGTGAAAAGGAGACCTTATGCGCCTGCCAAGATAAATTTACTTTCAACTTATAGTGGAGGTAAAACAGCTGATAATATAAGCAATTTGGGCAGTGGAATTTTGTCGGCTGTGATGGTGAAACTGCTAAAAGATGTAGAGTTCAAGGCAGACGGGAATATTGTAGCTGATTATGCACAAGAAATCAATATTGAAACAGCTGATATTGTTAAAGGTATATTGTCAAGTTTGCCTTCTACGAGCAATGTTTCCTGGGTGACTTCTCCGACAAATTTTGCTTATTGGTATGTTAGTGGCGACCATATCAATCTCGTATTGAATCTTTCAAGCATTATCAATAAGATCATGGAAAATCAAGATGGTGCTGATACTAAAAATACGGTTGCTTTAACGGAAATTCTGGAAGGATTAAGAGGAATGAAAGGTGCTGAAATAAAGGCCCTCTTGTCTGGACTTTTAGGAAATCTCGGTAGCGAAGGAATTTTGTCCAAGTTGGATCTTACAAAGATTTCGGATGCAGATGTTGAAAAGTTAGTGGGTTATCTTTTGGATGGCTTTCCGTTGAATTATGAAATATCTGAGATTACTGTATCTGATGGAGTTACAATAGATAACATTTATGTGTATCTCGATAAAGACTTTTTTGATATGCTGATGCCGCTTATTTATCCATTGTTGCCGGAATTGGATGCTTTGATAGATGGTTTGGATATAAAGATATTGGGAAGTCCGGTTGGTAAATACATTAGAACCATGTTGAATATTGAATCTATGACAGATTTAGAACAGGTGTGGAAAGAGAGCACCGTATTCAAAATAGGAATTGATATTTCATCAGGTTCTCATAAAGTTTCTAAGTAGTCTTGTTAAAATAGCGTTGCAAGCGAAAGAAGAGGGTATTTTCAATTAGCACCCTCTTTCTTTTTGACTTATGTTTTGCTGTCGAATCTGATTTTTTTATTAGTTTTTTCCTACATTTGCATATTGAATAATCAAACAGTGGAAACAAAATGACAGAAATTGAAAGACGACAGATCAATGCTTTAGTTAAATCTGAGGTGGTTCCTGCCATAGGTTGCACAGAGCCTATAGCTGTGGCATTATGTGTGGCAAAAGCTACAGAGGTTCTTGGTAAACGTCCGGAAAAGATAACAGTCCTTTTAAGTGCTAATATCTTGAAGAATGCAATGGGGGTGGGGATTCCTGGTACCGGTATGATTGGATTACCTATTGCTGTGGCATTGGGAGCCTTAATCGGTAAATCAGCATATCAATTGGAAGTTTTGAAGGATAGCACTTCTGATACCGTGGAAGAAGGAAAGCGTTTTATTGATGAGAAGCGAATCCATATATCATTAAAAGATGGCATTGAAGAGAAACTTTATATTGAAGTTTGTTGTGAGGCGGGAGAAGATAAATCTACAGCAGTCATTGCGGGTGGGCATACTACCTTTATATATATAGCGCTCAACAATGATATATTGTTGAGCAGGCAAGCAGAGGTCTCTACAGAAGCAGAGGAAAAAGCTCTTGATTTGTCTTTACGTAAAGTCTATGATTTTGCAATGACCACTCCGTTGGACGAGATTCGATTCATTCTCGAGACAGCCCGTTTGAATAAGGCTGCGGCCGAGCGTTCTTTTGAGGGTGATTACGGTCATGCTTTGGGGAAAATACTTCGTGGTACCTATGAACATAAAATTATGGGAGACAGTGTGTTCTCTCATATCTTGTCTTATACCTCTGGTGCATGCGATGCTCGTATGGCAGGTGCCATGATTCCGGTGATGAGTAATTCAGGCAGTGGTAACCAAGGTATTTCAGCTACTTTACCGGTACTTGTTTATGCAGAAGAGAACGGAAAGTCGGAGGAGGAAATTATCCGTGCTTTGATGTTGAGTCATTTGACGGTAATTTATATCAAGCAGAGTTTGGGACGGTTATCTGCCTTATGCGGTTGTGTGGTTGCTGCCACGGGTTCCAGTTGCGGTATAACTTGGCTGATGGGAGGCACATACGAGCAGGTGTCATATGCTGTACAGAACATGATTGCCAATCTTACCGGAATGATTTGTGACGGTGCCAAGCCCAGTTGTGCATTGAAAGTAACTACCGGAGTTTCAACCGCAGTGCTTTCAGCCATCATGGCCATGGAAAACCGTTGTGTGACTTCCGTAGAAGGTATTATTGATGAGGATGTGGATCAGAGTATCCGTAATCTGACAAAAATCGGTTCTAAAGGAATGAATGAAACGGATAAATTGGTATTGGAGATAATGACAAGTAAATAATATAGAATTTGAAAATTAAAGAATTAAAAATTAAAGAATTACCATGCGGCATGCTTAATACTGTGTAGTCTGGTTCTTTAATTTCTAATTCTTTAATTTTTAATTCTTTAGTGGCAGCATCCGCCTCCACATTCATGGTCGCCGCATCCGTCGCCACAGTCACCACAACCGCAGCTGCCGCAACCGCCACCCATCATACGGGCAACTTCAGCAAGCTCTTCGTTCGTAGCCGGACGGCTTTCCACCACTTCTCCGGTAAAGTTCAAATCACAACCTGCGAGTGGATGATTCATGTCCATTACAACTACGTCTTCCTTTACTTCTACTACACTTCCATTGATACGTTGACCTTCAGAAGTCATCAAGGGGATGACGGCGCCTTCCACTACACGGTCGCTGTCGAATTCTCCTTCTATCATGAAGATTTCTTTGGGGAGGTCAATAACATGGTCGTCGTCATATTCACCATAAGCTTCTGATGCCGGAATGGTAAAGTCGAATTTATCGCCTATTTGCAAGTCTTTTATCTGGCTTCAAAGGGTTCGAGTGTCATTCCAGACCTTGAGATAAACTGAAAAGGATGCTCTACGGGTGCTTCTTCTTCGAAATCTTTTTCTCCGTTTTCGATTGAGTACAGCTTATATGCTACGGTGATGTACTTGTTTTCTACTGTTTCCATTAATTTTCTATCTTTATTTAATTAGTAAATACTTGTTTTTTGAGTATTTGAAGAGACAAAGATACGAATTATTTGTTTCGGGATGTAGAGAGCCTTTGGTAATTTTCAGATTATTAAATGGTTTCAATGATTGGCAATACATTTACATTGGCTGTCTGAATGGTTCTATTTAGAACTGTTAAGTGATAAAATAGGATTTTAGGGCGATATTTTCTTACGATTATTCATGTTTATCTTATTTTTTTCTTCAATTTGTTTGGAGATTATAAAAAAGCCCTTACCTTTGCAGCACGTTTGAAACAAAAAAGAAGAATTAAGTTATGAATTTACATACATCTATTAACCTGGCAGTCCTGCATATTATTCGCGTCGTGGTGGTGGCATCAAGAGCGTGAGAAAGGTTATGTATGTATTCGTACGTTAGAAGATAATTTATTAAGCCTTTCTCACTATAGTGGGAGAGGCTTTTTCATTAAAAGGAGATTTGAAAATGAAGCATCAGTTACGCAGCTCGTTCAGCACACAAGGTCGCCGCATGGCGGGAGCCCGTGCATTGTGGACGGCGAATGGTATGAAGAAGGAACAGATGGGTAAGCCCATTATCGCTATAGTCAATTCATTTACACAATTCGTCCCCGGGCATGTACACCTGCACGAAATAGGCCAGTTTGTAAAGGAAGAGATTGAAAAGCTGGGGTGTTTTGCTGCGGAGTTCAATACGATTGCCATTGACGACGGTATCGCTATGGGACACGACGGTATGCTTTATTCCCTGCCTTCAAGAGATATCATTGCCGATAGTGTGGAGTATATGGTAAATGCCCATAAGGCAGATGCTATGGTTTGCATCAGTAACTGTGACAAGATTACTCCGGGGATGCTGATGGCGGCTATGAGGCTGAATATACCGACTGTGTTTGTTTCAGGCGGTCCGATGGAAGCCGGGGAATGGAACGGACAGCATTTGGATTTGATTGATGCCATGATTAAATCTGCTGATGACAGTGTGGGCGATAAAGAGGTGGCACAGATTGAGCAACATGCCTGTCCCACTTGCGGATGCTGCTCAGGCATGTTTACCGCTAATTCCATGAATTGCTTGAATGAACGATTGGATTGGCACTGCCCGGTAACGGCACGATTGTAGCCACTCACGAAAATCGCAAGAAACTGTTTGAGGATGCAGCCAGGTTGATTGTAGAGAATGCCTTTAGATATTATGAAGAAGGGGATGAGAGTGTACTCCCGCGCAGTATTGCTACCCGCGAGGCATTTTTGAATGCCATGACGCTGGATATTGCGATGGGCGGTTCTACTAATACAGTACTTCATTTGTTGGCTGTGGCTCACGAAGCCGGAGCGGATTTTAAGATGGATGACATTGACATGCTCTCCCGCAAGACCCCCTGCTTATGCAAGGTGGCTCCCAATACCCAAAAGTATCATGTACAAGACGTTAACCGTGCCGGTGGCATCATTGCCATCATGGATGAGCTAGCCAAGGGCGGATTGGTCGATACAAATGTCCGCCGTGTGGATGGAATGACGTTGGCAGAGGCAATCGATCGGTATAGTATTACCAGCTGATGTATGTAAAGAGGCAATCAAGAAATACTCCAGTGCGGCAGCCGGAAAGTTCAATCTGGTACTCGGCTCACAAAATGCGTCTTATAAGGAACTCGATACGGACCGTGCGACTGGTTGTATCCGTGATTTGGAACATGCATACAGCAAGGATGGCGGTCTGGCGGTTTTGAAGGGAAATATAGCTCAGGACGGTTGCGTTGTCAAGACTGCCGGTGTAGACGAGAGTATCTGGAAATTTACGGGGCCAGCGAAAGTCTTCGACTCACAAGATGCGGCTTGTGACGGTATTCTGGGTGGAAAGGTGGTCAGTGGAGACGTCGTCGTCATCACTCACGAAGGGCCGAAAGGTGGACCGGGTATGCAAGAGATGCTTTATCCTACTTCTTATATCAAATCCCGCCATCTGGGTAAGGAGTGTGCATTGATTACCGACGGGCGTTTTAGTGGCGGTACTTCCGGACTAAGTATCGGACATGTTTCTCCCGAAGCGGCTGCCGGTGGTAATATCGGCAAGATTAAGGATGGGGACATTATCGAAATTGATATACCGAACCGTTCTATCAATGTGAAGTTGACGGATGAAGAGCTTGCAGCACGCCCTATGACTCCGGTAACCCGCAACCGTGAAGTCTCCAAAGCATTGAAAGCATATGCCAGTATGGTGAGTTCCGCTGACAAAGGGGCTGTGAGGCTGATTGATTAAAAGCCCCCCTTTCCGAAAGCGAGGGGAGGAGAGAATGAAACAAATTTTTCAAGCTACTATTGAGCTTTTAAATATAATGAATAGATAAAGTATGGCTGATAATAATAAAAAGAGTAACTTTTCCTCCCTCTCCCAAGGAGAGGGTCGGGGTGAGGCTCTAATAACAGGCGCAGAAGCATTGATGCGCTCTCTGGAGCATCAGGGAGTAAAGACTATTTTCGGTTATCCGGGAGGGAGCATCATGCCGGTATTCGATGCCTTATACGACCATCGGAAGGAATTGAACCACATCTTGGTTCGTCATGAACAAGGAGCAACCCATGCGGCACAAGGCTTTGCACGTGTATCAGGCGAGGTTGGCGTTTGTCTGGTTACCAGTGGACCGGGTGCTACCAATACTATCACGGGCATTGCAGATGCATGATTGACAGTACGCCTATCGTTGTCATTGCCGGCCAGGTAGGGACGAACTTCTTGGGTACGGATGCATTTCAGGAAGTGGACTTGGTAGGCATTACTCAGCCTATCACGAAATGGAGTTACCAGATTCGTCGTGCAGAAGATGTGGCCTGGGCAGTGGCACGTGCTTTCTATGTGGCAAAGAGCGGACGTCCGGGACCGGTCGTGCTGGATTTTGCTAAAAACGCCCAAGTGGAGAAAACAGAATATGCGTCTACTAAGGTGGACTATGTCCGTAGCTATCTTCCCGTTCCCGAAATGGAGCCGGAGGCCATACGGAAGGCTGCTGAATTAATAAATGGTGCGGAACGGCCTTTGGTGCTGGTAGGACAAGGCGTGGAGCTGGGAGAAGCCCAGCAAGAGCTTCGTGCTTTCATTGAGAAAGCCGGAATGCCTGCCGGATGCACTTTATTGGGACTTTCCGCATTACCTACGAACCATCCGTTGAACAAAGGAATGCTTGGTATGCACGGTAACCTGGGGCCCAATATCAATACCAATAAATGTGATGTCCTTATCGCCGTAGGCATGCGCTTTGATGACCGTGTGACGGGTAAATTGGAAACATATGCCAAGCAGGCGAAGATTATCCACTTTGATATTGACCCTGCCGAAATAGATAAGAATGTAAAGACTGATGTTGCTGTCCTGGGAGATTGCAAAGAGACACTGGCTGCCGTTACCCAATTGCTGGAACCCGCCAACCATCAGGAATGGATTGACAGTTTCCGGCAATACGAGGAAGTGGAAGAGGAAAAGGTAATCCGTCCGGAATTACATCCGGCAGGAAAAGCGCTAAGCATGGGTGAGGTGGTGCGTGCTGTGAGTGAGGCTACCCATAACGAGGCGATATTGGTGACTGATGTCGGCCAGAATCAGATGATGTCCGCCCGTTATTTCAAATACAGCAAGGAACGTAGCATTGTTACTTCCGGTGGCCTGGGTACTATGGGCTTCGGCCTTCCGGCAGCTATCGGTGCCACTTTTGGACGTCCGGACCGCACGGTATGCGTATTCATGGGAGACGGCGGCTTGCAGATGAACCTGCAGGAACTGGGTACCATCATGGAACAAAAGGCTCCGGTGAAGATGATTCTGTTGAACAATAACTTCTTGGGCAATGTTCGTCAATGGCAGGCGATGTTTTTCAATCGTCGTTATTCGTTTACTCCGATGATGAATCCGGATTATATGAAGATTGCTTCGGCATATGATATTCCTGCACGCAGGGTAATGACCCGCGAGGAGCTGGCAAAAGCGATTGACGAGATGATAGCAACCGACGGACCGTTCCTGCTCGAAGCTTGTGTGGAGGAAGAAGGAAATGTAATGCCGATGACACCTCCGGGCGGTTCGGTCAATCAGATGTTGTTGGAATGCTGAAGTCATACGAAATTAAAGAATTTACTCTATCTATGGATAAAAAACTATATACAATCATTGTTCATTCGGAAAACTTTGCCGGTTTGCTGAATCAGGTGACGGCTGTGTTTACCCGCCGGCAGATAAACATCGAGAGTTTAAATGTATCGGCCTCCTCCATCAAGGGGGTACATAAATATACCATTACCGCTTGGACGGACAAGGATACCATTGAAAAGGTGACCAAGCAGATTACCAAGAAAATAGATGTGCTGCAAGCCCATTATTTCACGGATGATGAAATCTATCAGCACGAGATTGCCCTCTATAAAATAACGACCCCTACGCTGGAAAGAAAAACCGGAGGTGTCCAAAGTAATCCGTAAGTACAATGCCCGTATTGTGGAGGTGAATGCTGTATTTGCCATTGTTGAGAAGAATGGCATGAGTGAGGAAATAACCAATCTTTATGAGGAGTTGCGCCAGTTGGATTGCGTACTTCAGTTCGTCCGTTCGGGTCGCGTAGCCATTACGACCAGCTGCTTTGAGCGTGTCAATGAATATCTGGCGGACCGTGAAGCAAAATATCGTCAAAGTAAACACCAGGAATTATGATGAGCGAAAACAATAAGATAGGTACCTACAAGTTTGTTGCCGAACCGTTTCATGTCGACTTTACCGGACGGCTGACAATGGGAGTATTGGGCAACCATTTGTTGAATTGTGCGGGTTTCCATGCCAGCGACCGCGGTTTTGGCATCGCGACTCTAAACGAGGACAATTATACTTGGGTATTGTCCCGTCTGGCTGTCGAACTGGATGAAATGCCTTATCAGTACGAAGATTTCTCCATTCAGACTTGGGTGGAGAATGTCTATCGCCTTTTTACAGACCGTAATTTCGCTATCATCGATAAGGAGGGCAAGAAGATTGGGTATGCACGTTCCGTTTGGGCGATGATTAGCATGAATACCCGTAAGCCGGCAGATTTGCTGGCTCTTCATAGTGGCAGCATTGTAGATTATGTTTGCGATGAGCCTTGCCCGATAGAAAAACCTTCGCGGATAAAGGTGGCCTCAAAGGAACCGGTTGCTGCTTTGGTAGCCAATACAGTGATATTGACATTAACGGGCATGTGAACAGCATCCGTTACATCGAGCATATCCTTGATTTGTTCCCGATAGAGATGTATAAGGAGAAGCGCATCCGTCGTTTTGAAATGGCATATGTAGCCGAAAGCTATTATGGGGATGAGTTGACTTTGTTCATGGATGATGCCGGTGAGGGCGTTTACGATGTGGAGGTGAAAAAGAATGGCAGCGAAGTGGTCTGTCGCTCTAAAGTGATATTTACAGAGAAATAAATAAATTTATCAACGTTGGCGTAAGCCACAAATAAAAATTAAAACAAAAAATGGCACAATTGAATTTTGGCGGTGTTATTGAGAATGTAATGACCCGCGAAGAATTTCCTTTGGAAAAAGCACGTGAGATTTTGAAAGATGAAACAATTGCAGTAATCGGTTATGGCGTACAAGGCCCGGGCCAGGCTTGCAACTTGCGTGATAACGGTTTCAATGTGATTGTAGGACAACGTCCGGGCAAGACATACGAAAAGGCTGTGGCTGACGGATGGGTGCCGGGTGAGACCTTGTTCGGCATCGAAGAGGCTTGCCAGAAAGGTACTATCGTCATGTGTCTGTTGTCTGATGCGGCTGTAATGTCTGTATGGCCGACTATCAAACCTTACTTGACTCCCGGAAAGGCTCTTTACTTCTCTCATGGTTTTGCTATTACCTGGAACGACCGTACCGGCGTGGTTCCTCCTAAAGATATTGATGTTATTATGGTTGCTCCCAAAGGTTCCGGTACTTCACTTCGTACCATGTTCCTCGAAGGGCGTGGCTTGAACTCATCATATGCCGTCTATCAAGATGCTACGGGTAAGGCTTTTGACAAGACGATTGCACTGGGTATCGGTATCGGTTCGGGATATTTGTTCGAGACAACTTTCATCCGCGAAGCCACTTCCGACTTGACCGGTGAACGCGGTTCATTGATGGGTGCTATCCAGGGATTACTGTTGGCTCAGTATGAAGTATTGCGCGAAAACGGCCATACTCCTTCTGAAGCATTCAATGAAACAGTGGAAGAGTTGACTCAATCTTTGATGCCATTGTTTGCCAAGAACGGTATGGACTGGATGTATGCCAACTGTTCTACTACGGCACAGCGTGGTGCGCTGGATTGGATGACCCCGTTCCATGATGCCATCAAGCCGGTTGTACAGAAATTGTATGCAAGTGTGAAGTCGGGCAACGAAGCCAGATTTCTATCGACAGTAACTCCAAACCCGATTATCGTGAGAAGCTGAATGCAGAATTGAAAGCCTTGCGTGAAAGCGAAATGTGGCAGACAGCTGTTACAGTTCGTAAACTTCGTCCGGAAAACAATTAATCAGCTTTATATAAATAGGTGAAATACCCTCTTCGGTGTTACCGGAGGGGGTATTTCTTTATTATTGATTCCCTATATTTTGAATAAACTCCAATAGCTTCCGGTAAAAACCGTGATGTTTCAGCGTCTCTGCCTCTCCCAATATCACCAGCTTCATACGTGCCCGGGTGATGGCTACATTCATTCTCCTTAAATCATTCAGGAATCCTATCTGTCCTTCTTCGTTGGCACGGACAAGGCTGATGAAGATAACATCGCGCTCTTGCCCTTGGAAGCCATCCACCGTATTTACAGTGAACAAGCTGCGATAAGGCTTGAGTGAAGCGTCTGCCTTTATCTTGCTGCGGAGATATTGCACTTGTGCCTTGTAAGGGGAGATGATGCCGATGTCTATTTTTTCTTCCAGAATGCGGTTGCCACCGATACGGTTGATGTAGATTTTCAGTTCTGATAGGAGCAGGTCCGCTTCCGCCTTATTAATGCGTCCGAAAGTCTCTCCCACAAATTCTTCTTTGAAATCCATTTCGGAGGTGTCAATCCAGTGGATGGGGGTATCCCAGTCCAGGATGCCCCGGTAACGCACTTCGGGAGCGGCTTCCAACTCGCCATTATAAAACCATTGGGAAGGAAATTTCATGATTTCCTCGTGCATGCGGTATTGTACTTTCAGCAAAGAGACAACGGCAGGTTTGTTGGACACCACTTTCTCCATCAATGTTCGTTCCAGACCTCCACGGGCGGCTTCGTAGCATTTTATGGTGGGCGGAAGTTGGCAGTGGTCACCCGCCAATACCACGCGGTCTGCTTTTCGGATAGCTATCCAGCAGGCAGCCTCTAAGGCCTGGGCTGCTTCATCAATGAAAAGGGTGCCGAAACGGCGTCCGTTCAGCAGCCGGTGATTGCTGCTTACTAGCGTGGAGGCTATGACATGTGCCCCATCAAAAAGCTCTGCATTGATTTGTATTTCCAATGCGGTGGCGCGGTCGCGCAGGCGGCTCATACGGTTGCGTACTCCTTCGCGTTCGTCATAGCTGCCACGGCGGGCACGGCTGCCCAGTTCACGGAGATTTTTCCGGATGCTCCACAGCTCCGGATAAAGCGGATGGTTCTCGAAACGACGCTCGTAGGTAAAGGAAAGCATCTTGTCGTTGACACGGGTCGGATTGCCGATACGCAGGACATTGACGCCACGGTCCACAAGTTTTTCCGAAATCCAGTCGACGGCAGTATTGCTTTGGGCACATACCAGTACCTGCGGTTCCCGATGCAGGGTTTCGTAGATGGCTTCCACTAAGGTGGTCGTTTTTCCGGTTCCTGGAGGACCATGTACAATGGCCACGTCGCGAGCACACAGCACTTTGTTTACAGCTGTTTCCTGCGTGGAGTTCAGCCAGGGAAACCGTACGGGATAGAGCTCTCGGAAACCGGCTTTCGAGGTTCCCAGCAATATGTCCCGCAATTCGGCCAGGCGGTTGCCTTTGGAGCGTAACGTATCTTCCAAGGCTTCGAACATGGTCCGATAGGATGTTTCGTCGAAATAAAGTTGCACGCCGAGGTTGTCCGTTTCCTGCACTTCCATCACGGCACCGGCTCCGGGCATTATCGCTACCATCCGTGTCTCGTCGGCATAGCTTACGGTAGCGGTGAAGTTCATATAGGTTATTTTTCCATCGGCAGACTGGCGGAAAAAACATACGGGACGGCCGAACTCAAAATTATGTTCTATATCGGTATTTTCTGTGTGTGTAATTTCTATTACTAATTGATTCAGTGAATTATAGTAACTTCGTCCCGGAGTGGCAGGATACCAGCAAAGTCCCCGTTTCACTTTCCGGGCAACCCCCATGTTTTCGGTTTGGCGTTTGAATTCCTCTTTTTCGTATTCGTATTCCATGCGCAGCAAAAGTTGTTGCTGCTGGAGGTGAATAATAGGACTATTTGAATCTTGTTCCTTCATGGTTGCAAAGGTAATCATTCTTCGCTTCCGACAGAAAAAATGCTTTATTTTGTTAAACTATTCAGCCTTTTTATTTGTTTATGATATTAATTTGTAATCTTTACAATAATGAAAAACTAAAAAATAGTGGTTATGGTATATGATTTAACGATGCTCAAAACGTTTTATGCCGCTTATTCGGAGAAGATAGAACGCGTACGGAACGTACTGCGGCGTCCGATGACTTTAGCAGAGAAAATTTTGTATGCTCATTTGTATGATGGGGATAAAGTGAAGAACTACAGACGGGGAGAAGACTTATGTGAATTTCCGTCCCGACCGTGTGGCCATGCAGGATGCAACGGCTCAAATGGCCTTATTGCAATTTATGAATGCAGGCCGTGAGCAGGTTGCCGTGCCTTCCACTGTGCACTGTGACCATTTGATTCAAGCATATAAAGGTGCAAAAGAAGATGTTGCGACTGCTACGAAGACCAACGAGGAGGTCTATAATTTTCTCCGTGATGTTTCTTCCCGCTATGGCATAGGTTTTTGGCAGCCGGGAGCAGGCATTATTCACCAGGTGGTATTGGAGAACTACGCATTTCCGGGTGGAATGATGGTAGGCACGGACTCTCATACGCCCAATGCCGGAGGTTTGGGCATGGTGGCCATTGGTGTGGGTGGTGCCGATGCGGTGGATGTGATGACTGGCGATGGAATGGGAATTGAAAATGCCGCGTCTGATAGGCGTACACTTGAAGGGTAAATTGAGTGGCTGGGTAGCTCCCAAAGATGTTATTCTGAAGTTGGCGGGTATTCTTACTGTAAAAGGGGGAACCAATGCCATCATTGAATATTTTGGACCGGGAACCGCTTCATTGTCTGCCACTGGAAAGGCTACCATCTGCAATATGGGGGCAGAGGTGGGGGCGACTACCGTCCCTTTTCCCTTACGATGAGCGCATGGGTACTTATTTGAAGGCTACCGGACGTGAAGAAGTGGCAAAAATGGCTGCTTCCGTAGCTGCCGACCTTCGCGCCGACGACGAAGTGCTGGCAAATCCGGAAAAATATTACGACCGCATCATTGAAATAGACCTCTCGCTATTGGAACCGTATATCAACGGGCCCTTTACGCCGGATGCAGCAACACCGATATCGAAATTTGCCGAGGTAGTGATAACCAATAACTATCCCCGCCGGATGGAAGTCGGCCTGATAGGGTCGTGCACCAATTCGTCCTATCAGGATTTGAGCCGCGCAGCCTCCCTTGCCCGGCAGGTAAAGGAAAAGAATTTGAAGGTTGCTTCCCCGCTGATTGTCAACCCCGGTTCGGAGCAGATACGTGCTACTGCTGAACGCGACGGCATGATTGCCGCTTTCGAAGATATTGGCGCAACGATAATGGCGAATGCCTGCGGACCTTGTATTGGCCAGTGGAAGCGCCATACTGATGACCCCGGACGCAAGAATTCCATCGTCACCTCTTTTAACCGTAATTTTGCCAAACGTGCCGATGGAAATCCCAATACTTTTGCTTACGTCGCTTCCCCGGAGATAACGATGGCACTGACCATTGCAGGCGACCTCTGTTTCGACCCCTTGCGGGATACGCTGGTCAATGCCAAAGGAGAGGTTGTGAAACTGTCCGAACCGGTCGGTGAGGAATTGCCGGCACACGGATTCATCGGAGGACAAAAAGGATATATTGCTCCAAACAAGGGACAGACGGAAATTACGGTCAATCCTCATTCACAGCGCTTGCAACTGCTGACTCCCTTCCCTGCCTGGATGGCATGGATTTGCTGGACATGCCTTTATTGATTAAAGTACAGGGGAAATGTACCACCGACCACATTTCCATGGCAGGGCCATGGCTACGTTTCCGGGGACATTTGGAGAATATTTCGGACAATATGCTGATGGGGGCTGTCAATGCTTTTAATGGAGAGACGAACAAGGTTTGGAACCGCTCCACCAATACCTATGGAACAGTGTCAGGCACTGCGAAGCTGTATAAGTCCGAAGGTATCCCTTCCATGGTCGTTGCCGAAGAGAATTATGGTGAAGGTTCCAGCCGTGAGCATGCTGCCATGGAACCGCGCTTCCTGAATGTACGCGTCATTTTGGCGAAAAGTTTTGCCCGTATCCATGAGACGAACTTAAAGAAACAAGGCATGTTGGCGCTGACCTTTACGGATAAGGCCGATTATGACAAGATTCGGGAACGCGACCTGATTTCTGTCATGGGGCTGAAAGATTTTGCTCCGGGACGCACGTTGAAGGTGGTTCTTCATCACGAGGATGGGAGTAAAGAAAGTTTTGAAGTACAACATACGTATAACGAACAGCAGATAGCCTGGTTCCGGGCCGGTTCTGCACTTAATGCAAGATAGAATATGGAAAAAATTACTGTACCTTTTATTACCGGCGATGGAGTGGGAGCAGAAGTGACCCCATCCATGCAGGCTGTCGTGAATGCCGCTGTCAAGAAATCCTATGGTGACCGGCGTGGCATTGAATGGAAAGAAGTGCTGGCAGGAGAACGTGCCTTTCACGAAACCGGTTCCTGGTTGCCGGACGAAACCATGGAAGCTTCCGCACCTATAAGGTGGGCATCAAAGGTCCTTTGACAACTCCCGTCGGCAGAGGTATCCGTTCCTTGAACGTAGCCTTGCGTCAGACGCTTGATTTGTATGTCTGCCAACGTCCGGTACGTTGGTATAAGGGCATTGTTTCTCCACTCAAAGAGCCGCAGAAGGTGGATATGTGCGTATTCCGTGAGAATACCGAGGATATTTATGCAGGCATCGAATGGGAAGCCGGAACTCCGGAGGCTGAAAAGTTCTATCGTTTTCTCCATGATGACATGGGGGTGACAAAAGTCCGTTTTCCCGAAACCTCCTCGTTTGGCGTGAAGCCCGTTTCAAGAGAAGGAACAGAGCGCTTGGTGCGTGCCGCCTGCCAATACGCGCTTGAGCATCATCTGCCTTCCGTGACCTTGGTACACAAAGGAAACATCATGAAATTTACGGAAGGCGGTTTCAAGAAGTGGGGGTACGAGCTGGCAGAATGTGAGTTTGGTAAAGAGCTGGCAGAAGGGCGTCTGGTCATCAAGGACTGCATTGCCGATGCATTCTTGCAGAACACGTTGCTTATCCCCGAAGAATATTCCGTGATTGCCACGTTGAATCTGAACGGCGATTATGTGTCCGACCAACTGGCTGCATGGTAGGCGGCATCGGCATTGCACCGGGTGCGAATATCAACTATAAAACGGGGCATGCCATTTTTGAGGCTACTCACGGGACGGCTCCGAACATTGCCGGGAAAGACATTGTGAATCCCTGTTCCATCATCCTTTCCGCTGTGATGATGCTTGAATATCTGGGTTGGAAGGAAGCAGCCTCTCTTATAGAGAACGCCTTGGAGCAAAGTTTCACAGAAGCCCGTGCTACTGCCGACTTGGCCCGTTTTATGCCGGGTGGCGTCTCGCTGTCCACTTCGGCTTTCACCCGGGAGATTGTAAGGAGAATAGAAAATGGGAATAACGAATAAAACGAAACGATTATGAAGAAGGAGTATCTGATTTACAAGCTTTCCGAAGATTTGAAGGAAGCTACCCGGATTGAGAATGAACTGTTCAGGAAGTTTGATGTGAAGCGCGGTTTGCGTAATGAGGACGGCACGGGAGTCTTGGTGGGGTTGACCAAAATAGGCAATGTGGTCGGCTATGAACGCATCCCCGGTGGAGGCTGAAGCCTATTCCCGGCAAATTGTTCTACCGCGGTTATGATGTGGATGACTTGGCACACGCCATCATCAAAGAGAAGCGTTTCGGTTTTGAGGAAATTGCCTACTTGTTGCTTTCCGGTCGCCTGCCCGACAAGGAAGAACTCTCTTCTTTCCGTGAACTCATCAACGACAACATGCCGCTGGAGCAGAAGACCAAGATGAATATCATTGAACTCGAAGGAAACAACATTATGAACATCCTGGCGCGCAGCGTGCTCGAGATGTATCGTTTTGACCCTGATGCAGATGACACTTCCCGCGATAATCTGATGCGGCAGAGCATTGAGCTTATTTCGAAATTCCCGACCATCATTGCGTATGCCTATAACATGCTTCGCCATGCCACCCATGGCCGTTCACTGCATATCCGCCATCCGCAGGAAAACCTTTCCATTGCCGAGAATTTCCTCTATATGCTGAAGAAGGACTACACGGAGCTGGATGCCCGCACGCTCGACCTGCTGCTGGTTCTTCAGGCCGAGCACGGTGGTGGTAACAACTCCACTTTTACCGTACGTGTCACTTCTTCTACCGGGACGGATACTTACTCTTCGATAGCGGCAGGTATCGGTTCCTTGAAAGGGCCGCTTCATGGAGGTGCCAATATCCAGGTTGCCGATATGTTCCACCATCTGCAGGAAAACATTCAGGACTGGACGAATGTGGATGAGATTGATACTTACTTCACCCGCATGCTCAACAAGGAAGCCTATAACAAGACCGGCTTGATATATGGTATCGGACATGCCGTCTATACCATTTCCGACCCGCGCGCCATTCTGCTGAAAGAGCTTGCCCGCGACCTTGCCCGCGAAAAAGGGAAAGAACGCGAGTTCGCTTTCCTTGAACTGCTCGAGGAGCGCGCCATTGATGTGTTTGGCCGTGTGAAGAATAATGGCAAGACGGTTTCGAGTAATGTGGATTTCTATTCGGGCTTTGTTTACGAGATGATTGGGCTGCCGCAGGAAATCTTCACGCCTTTGTTTGCCATGGCACGTATTGTCGGTTGGTGTGCACATCGCAATGAAGAATTGAATTTCGAAGGCAAGCGTATTATCCGTCCTGCCTATAAGAATGTTTTGGATGAGGTGGCTTATGTGCCCATTAAGAAACGGTAAGGATTAGACTTGTATCTTTTAAATCGTTCCATCACGGGGAAATCGTTCCACCATGGTGGAACGATTTTTTCTCCATGGTGGAATGAAATTTACTCCATGATGGAACGATTAGATTTTCGTATCTCTACTGCTTAATCTTCTCAGTAAAAACACTGGTTTTTAGCATTGAAAAACAATTAATCCGGGGAAAACGATTTGTTTGTTGTGAGTTTTCTTTATCTTTGCTTCGCATAAATAAAGAACTATGAATCAGGAAACTTTTCAGATATTTCTGTGGGTAATGAGTGCTGTGGCATTGGTTGTCTTTATTGCACTCTATTTTGTCAAAGCGGGTTATGGCATGTTCCGTACTGCCTCGTGGGGAATCTCCATCAATAATAAACTGGCGTGGGTGCTTATGGAAGCGCCGGTATTCATCGTCATGTTTGGGTTGTGGGGGAAGAGTGGAGCGGGATTTGCCGTGCCGGTATATTTCTTCTTCCTGCTGTTTCAGTTGCACTATCTTCAGCGGGCCTTTATTTTTCCGTTCCTGCTGAAAGGTAAAAGCCGGATGCCGGTAGCTATTATGGCGATGGGTATCGTCTTCAACCTTTTGAACGGGATGATGCAGGCGGGCGGTTTGTTCTATTTCGCTCCCGAAGCTTGTATGCCGATGGCTGGGCCTATTTGCTGAAACCTCATGCCTTGTTGGGAATCATTCTGTTTTTGCGGGTATGTTCGTCAATTTGCATTCCGACTACGTGATACGCCATTTGCGCAAGCCGGGTGATACGAAGCACTACCTTCCCGGAAAAGGACTTTACCGATATGTCACTTCTGCCAATTATTTCGGTGAGCTGGTGGAATGGACGGGGTTTGCCATACTCACAGCTTCCCCTGCCGCTTGGGTGTTCGTCTGGTGGACGTTTGCCAACCTTGTTCCCCGTGCCGATGCCATTCACCGCCGTTATCGGGAGGAGTTTGGCGATGAGGCGGTAGGAAAGCGCAAACGCATCATCCATTTCTTTATTAATGGAAAATGGAAAGTTGAAAATGGAAAATGAATAATTCATAACTTATAATTCATAACTCATAACTCATAACGATGGAATCCAAGTTATTCACACCCGTCACTTTCGGACCGTTGACCTTGCGTAACCGTACCATCGTTCGGCTGCTTTCGAGAGCATGTGTCCCGGAAACGCTCCGTCGGACATGTTGCTCGACTATCATCGGTCGGTAGCGGCGGGAGGTATAGGTATGACTACTGTTGCTTATGCGGCAGTTACTCAGAGCGGCCTGTCTTTTGACCGCCAGTTGTGGATGCGTCCCGAGATTATCCCCGGACTCCGTAGCTGACTGATGCCATACATGCGGAAGGGGCTGCGGCAGGCATCCAGTTGGGACACTGTGGCAACATGTCCCATAAAAGTATTTGCGGTTGTATGCCCGTCGGCGCATCTTCCGGATTCAATCTTTATTCTCCTACCTTTGTGCGCGGACTTCGTGCCGATGAGCTGCCGGAGATGGCGCGTGCATACGGACGCTCGGTGAATCTGGCACGGGAGGCCGGATTTGATTCTGTAGAGATTCATGCAGGGCATGGTTATCTCATCAGCCAGTTCTTGTCCCCGTCCACCAATCATCGGAAAGACGAATTCGGGGGCTCGTTGCAGAACCGTATGCGGTTTATGGATATGGTGATGGAAGAAGTGATGAAGGCTGCCGGCAGTGATATGGCTGTGCTGGTGAAGATGAACATGCGCGACGGTTTCCGTGGAGGGATGGAGCTGGACGAGACGATGCAGGTGGCGCGCAGGCTGGAGCAGTCGGGAGCACATGCGCTGGTCTTGAGCGGTGGGTTCGTCAGTAAGGCGCCGATGTATGTCATGCGGGGCGAAATGCCTATCCGCAGCATGACGCATTACATGACCTGCTGGTGGTTGAAATACGGTGTACGCATGGTAGGCAAATGGATGATACCGAGCGTACCGTTTAAGGAAGCTTATTTCCTGGAAGATGCCTTGAAATTCCGTGCCGCCTTGAAGATACCGTTGGTTTATGTGGGTGGCCTGGTTTCCAGGGACAAGATAGATGAGGTGCTGGATGACGGCTTCGAGGCTGTGCAAATGGCACGCGCTCTGCTCAATGAGCCGGGGTTTGTCAACCGCATGCGTGCCGAAGAGAATGCACGTTGCAACTGCCGGCATAGTAATTATTGCATTGCCCGGATGTATTCCATCGAGATGGCATGCCATCAGCATTTGAAGGAGGAGCTTCCACCTTGTCTGAAAAGGGAGATAGAAGAAAATCGAGCGAAAGGCTGATTTTTAGTTTTTAATTTTCAATTTTTAATTATTAAAGTGAATTTAGCTGTTATAACCGGGGCAGACGGTGGCATGGGCATGGAAATTACCCGCGCAGTGGCAACTGCCGGCTATCAGGTCATCATGGCATGCCGTGACCCCCAAGCTGCCGAACCCAAGCGGCAACTACTGATGCGTGAAACCGGTAATCCGCGTATTGAGACTGCTCCCATTGATTTGGCATCTCTGGCTTCAGTGGCCGCATTTGCAGAGCATCTGTTGAAGCGGGGAGAGCCGTTGGCGTTGCTGATGAACAATGCCGGAACCATGGAAACGGAACGCCGCATTACCGAAGACGGACTGGAACGGACGGTGAGTGTCAATTATGTAGGGCCTTACCTGCTGACCCGCAAGCTGCTACCATTGATGGGAGAGGGGAGCCGTATTGTGAATATGGTATCTTGTACGTATGCCATCGGTCATCTTGACTTTCCGGATTTTTTCCTCCGGGGAAGGAAGGGTGGCTTTTGGCGCATTCCTATATATAGCAACACGAAGCTGGCATTGACTCTGTTCACCATCGACTTGGCCAGTCGCGTCAAACACAAAGGTATTGTTGTGAATGCGGCCGACCCGGGGATTGTGTCTACCAATATCATCACCATGCATATGTGGTTTGACCCGCTGACAGATATACTTTTCAGGCCTTTTATCCGTACTCCCCGTAAGGGAGCTGCAACAGCTGTCGGCTTATTGCTGGATGAGGATGCCGGTAAACGTACGGGGACATTGAATGCCAGTTGCCGTCCCAAGTCTCTTTCGGAGAAGTACACCCGGCATGTACAGATGGAAGAACTGTGGGAGAGGACGGAAAGTATAGTGAAAAAATGGTTGATAAAAACAGAGAAGGCGCATATGTCGCCTTCTCTGTTTATGGGGTATCTGAACTGTCTGTCATTAGATAGACAGTTCTCTCAATACATTTACAAGGTCTTTCTTGATGGGTTTGTCATTCTTGATGGCCTTCGTGAAGGGAACGTATACCACTTCATCGTGGTCAATGCCTATCATGACATTGCGCTGTCCTTCCATGATGGCGTCGATGGCGGCTGCGCCCAGACGGCTGGCAAGGATACGGTCGTGTGCCGTAGGGCTACCGCCGCGTTGCAAGTGACCGAGGATGGTTACGCGTACGTCATATTGGGGGTATTCGTTCTTTACACGCTCTGCATAGTGCATTGCACCGCCGGTCAGTTCACTCTCGGCTACCAGTACGATACTGCTGTTCTTGGATTTCCGGAAACCGTTCTTGATGAATTCTTCCAGTTGGTCCACTTCCGTACTGAATTCCGGGATAATGGCTGCTTCTGCTCCGGAGGCGATGGCGCCGTTCAGAGCGAGGAAACCGGCATCGCGTCCCATGACTTCTACGAAAACAAGCGCTCATGGGAAGTGGCTGTATCACGGATTTTGTCCACAGCATCCAGGATCGTGTTCAGCGCGGTGTCGTAGCCGATAGTGGTATCTGTTCCATAAAGGTCATTGTCGATAGTTCCCGGCAGCCCGATACAAGGCACGTCAAACTCTTGTGCAAAGATACGAGCACCGGTCAGCGAACCGTCGCCTCCGATAATCACTAAGGCGTCAATGCCTTCTTTCTTCATGTTGTCGTAAGCAATCTGGCGGCCCTCGGGAGTCGTGAACTCTTTGCAGCGGGCTGTCTTCAGGATTGTACCACCCAGCTGGATGATGTTGCTGACATTTTGGCTTTTGAATTCTTTGATTTCGCCGGTTACCAGACCTTTGTAACCTCTATATATACCTTTAACTGAAAGTCCGTTGTAAATAGCCGAACGTGTCACGGCACGTATGGCTGCGTTCATTCCCGGAGCATCACCTCCTGATGTCAAGATACCAATGCACTTAACTGTTCCCATAACAATCTTTTTGTTTAGTATTAATAATCATGATGAAAAATAGATTTGGACTATTTTTTCATGCCGCAAAGATAGTAAAAAGCTGAGGCGGTGACTAATAAATTACGTTAATTTGCTGTTCCAAAAGGATGACAAACTGTTATTTAAGTTTTGACTTTATGGCTTCTGAAATTTCTTCCATCAGCCATTTGGGGGTGGAAGTGGCTCCGCAGACACCGATGGAATTGGCACCGGCTAACAGAGAACTATCTATTTCTTCGGCACTGTCTATCAAATGTGAATTGGCATTGACTTTTTTACACTCACTGAACAGCATCTTGCCGTTAGAGCTTTTTTTGCCGCTGACAAAGAATATTAAATCATGGGAAGCTGCAAATTTCCGGATATTAGGTATCCGGTTTGCCACTTGTCGGCAGATAGTGTCATAGGACTCGAAAGTGACTTTCGGTGAGATATGTCCCTCTATGTATTTCACAATGTTTTGAAATCCGTCCAGAGACTTTGTGGTCTGGGAGTAGAGACGGATGTCTTTGCTGAAATCCAGTTTCCTTGCCTCTTCCTGCTTTTCGATGACGATGGCCTTTCCGGTGGTTTGTCCTACCAGACCCAGTACTTCGGCGTGTCCATTTTTGCCATAGATGACAATTTGCTTGTCGCGGTTGTCTTCCTGGACGTACTCTTGCTTAATCTTCTTTTGCAGGCGGAGTACGACCGGGCAGGTTGCGTCAATGATTTCTATATTGTTGCGGCGGGCAATGTCATAAGTTTCAGGGGGCTCTCCATGAGCACGCAGCAGCACTTTGGCGTTGTGGAGGTGGTTGAATTCCTCATGGTTGATGGTAATCAGCCCCATTGCCTTCAGGCGTTCCACTTCACGGCTGTTGTGCACGATGTCTCCCAGACAATAGAGGGTTCCTCCTTTCGCCAGTTCCTCTTCTGCCTTGTTTATTGCGGTGACAACTCCGAAACAGAAGCCGGAGCCTTCGTCTATTTCTACTTTTGCCATATCCGGTTCAGTTCTTCTCCTTTATAACCCGTTCGAATTGTTCCGCCAGCCATTCCTTTTGTTGGGAAATGCTCAGGTGGCTGTTGTCCAACAATAAAGCGTCAGAAGCTTTGCGCAGCGGACTTACATCCCGGTTTTGGTCAATATAGTCCCGTTGTTTCACATTTTCCAGAATTTCGTCAAAGCTGGCTTCTTCCCCTTTGGCCTTTAGTTCGTCATAGCGGCGTTGTGCCCGTATCTCGGGGGTGGCGGTTACAAAAATTTTCAGCTCGGCATCCGGAAAAACGGTAGTGCCGATGTCGCGCCCATCCATAACGATACCCTTGGCCTTGCCCATCTCTTGTTGCTGTGCTACCATAGCTTCGCGTACGAAATCCAATGTTGCAATGGGGCTGACACGTGAAGATACTTCCATGGTACGGATTTTGTTTTCTACATTTACCCCGTTCAGGTAGGTATCTGGGCGTCCGGTTTCGGGGTTCAGGCGGAAAGAAATATGTATATCCTTTATTAGACTTTTCAGTTTTTCGGCATCTATGCGGTCACCCTGGAAAATACCATTCTCTATACTATATAATGTTACTGCCCGATACATGGCACCACTATCTATATATATGTAACCGATTTCGCGGGCGAGGTCTTTGGCCATAGTGCTTTTCCCGCAAGAGGAAAACCGTCGATTGCTATTGTTATCTTTTTCATGACTTTTATGCTATAGTTATATAGGTATAACACCTGCAAACAGAAAATTTCAATATTTCATTTAAAATTCTTGCCAAAGATACGGTATTTTTAAAATATCTCGTTACATTTGTGGCACAAAAGCACATGGAGGTTTTTGAAGGATTAAAAAATGAAAATGGAGCGCCTATTGTGTAAAAAAAAACAGCAGAGCGTGAACATTCTTGGGAAAAGTGCTATATTTGCCCCAAATGAGAAACACTAAAATTATATTATAAATTATGGAAATTAAGAAATCACCTAAGGCAGACCTGGAGAGTAAGAAGTCGACTTGGCTGCTTGTCGGTTATGTAATCGTGCTCGCTTTCATGTTTGTTGCGTTCGAGTGGACAAAGCGTGACATCAAGATTGACACGAGCCAGGCTATTACCGACGTATTTTTTGAAGAGGAAATCATCCCTATTACAGAACAGCCGGAGCAGGTTACTCCTCCGCCTCCCGAAGCCCCTTCAATTGCAGAGACGTTGACTATCGTTGAAGACGATGCTGACGTGGAAGAAACGGCCATTGTATCTTCTGAAGAATTGAACCAGGCTGTGGAAATCAAATATGTTCCCGTAGCAGTGGAAGAGGAAGAACCGGAAGAACAGACTATTTTCGAGGTGGTAGAACAGATGCCTGAGTTCCCGAATGGTGGTATGGCTGGTTTGATGCAGTATTTGAGCAAGAATATTAAATATCCTACTATTGCACAGGAAAACGGAACTCAAGGCCGTGTAACTGTACAGTTCGTGGTTAATAAGGACGGTAGTATCGTAGATGCTAAAGTTCTGAGAGGCGTTGACCCGTATTTGGACAAAGAAGCTGTCCGCGTGATTATGGGCATGCCGAAGTGGAAACCCGGTATGCAGCGTGGTAAACCCGTTCGTGTTAAGTATACCGTGCCTGTAATGTTTAGATTGCAGTAATAAAATATCTATAAGTGGGAGAGGCTGCCGGAATGCAGCCTCTTTTCATTATCCGCTATTCCCTAAATTCTGAAAATGCCATGTTTACAGCTTCCGAGCTTTTAGAAAGAATAAATTCTCATATTGCAGAATTGCAGTTTACCCGTACTCCTCAAGGTTTATATGCTCCCGTTACCTATGTGTTGTCCATGGGCGGAAAAAGAATCCGTCCGGTATTGATGTTGATGGCCTACAATCTGTATCAGGAGGATATTACCCGTATTTTTAACCCTGCAACGGGGATTGAAGTGTATCATAATTATACTCTTTTGCATGACGACTTGATGGACCGTGCAGACCGTCGCCGTGGTAAGGAGACGGTACATAAAGTTTGGGATGACAATGCTGCCATCCTTTCGGGGGATGCAATGCTTGTATTAGCTTATCAGTTTATGCTCAATGCCCGGTTGAACACCTGAAAGAGGTGATGGATATATTTAGCCTGACTGCACTGGAAATCTGTGAAGGACAGCAGCTGGATATGGAGTTTGAACATCGGAAGGATGTGAAGGCAGAGGAGTATCTGGAAATGATTCGTCTGAAAACTTCGGTATTGTTGGCTGCAAGCTTGAAGATTGGCGCTCTTTTGGGAGGGGCTTCTTCTGAAGATGCGGAGCAGTTGTATGATTTTGGCATGAACTTGGGTGTCGCTTTTCAGTTGAAAGATGATTTCCTGGATGTTTATGGCGATGCTGCCGTCTTTGGAAAGAATATTGGAGGTGATATTCTGTGCAATAAAAAGACCTACATGCTGATAAAGGCTTTTGAACATGCGGATGAGGAGCAGTTGACCCGCTTGAATGCTTGGGTGGATGCTGTTGCATTCAACCCGGAGGAGAAAGTTGCTGCGGTGACGGAACTGTATAACCGGATTGGCGTCAAGGAACTGTGTGAGAAAAAGATGGAAGAGTATTGTGAACGCGCAATGGAAAGTCTGTTGGCGGTGAAGGTGGCAGATGAAAAGAAAGAGGAATTGAAGAACCTGATGGCTAACCTGATGCATCGGGAAGTATAACTTTAAATCCGGGAGAAAATGCCTTATAGAAGATTGCCTAATACAGATCAAGCGAGAATACGGGCGCTGAAAGCAGTGGTCGTCAAGGGTGATATATGTAATGTGTATGATTTGGCCGTATCTTTGAAGGCGTTGACTGATGCGCGGAATTTTCTTACAAAGTTTGAAGCTGCGCAAGCTTATTATGCCGACTGTTTTGAGCGGCAGGCTCGGGCGGGACGTAAGCATCAGGCTAATGTAAAGACTGCCCGTCTGTATATTTCTCATTTTATCCAGGTGTTGAATTTAGCTGTCATCCGTTCTGAAGTGCGTATTGCTCATAAGGAATATTACGGTTTGGACACAAGCAACAATAATGTGCCTGATTTATCGACAGAGCCTGCCTTGGCAGAGTGGGGGCGTAAAATCGTGGATGGGGAAAACAAACGTATATCCCAGGGAGGAATTCCCATTTATAACCCTACGATTGCAAAAGTGAGGGTGCATTATGATATTTTCATGGATAGTTATGAGAAGCAAAAGAATCTTCAATCTTTGACAGCCCGCAGTTTGAACACCTTGGCTTCGATGCGTGCAGAGGCAGATGGTTTGATTTTGGATATATGGAACCAGGTTGAAAAGAAATTCGAGGAGGTCACTCCCAATGAGAAACGTTTGGATTTATGCCGTGATTATGGAATAATCTATTATTACCGTACCGGTGAGAAACGCAAAGAGTAAGTTGAAGAATGAGATTGATTGATTCACATTCCCATCTTTTTTTAGAAGAGTTTGCAGAGGATTTGCCTCAAGTGATGGCTCGTGCCCGTGAGGCAGGAGTCACGCATATTTTTATGCCCAATATCGATAGTACCACCATAGGACTATGCTTCGGGTGTGCCGTGAATATAAAGGGTATTGCTATCCGATGATTGGATTGCACCTACCTCTGTGGGTGCGGATTATGAAAGGAGTTGGAAATAGTGGCCGGGAGCTGGCTTCACCGAATGAATTTGTTGCGGTTTGGCGAGATTGGGTATGGACTTGTATTGGGATTAAGACTTTTCTTAGAG
>ENA-OQJX01000283-OQJX01000283.1-human-gut-metagenome-genome-assembly--contig:-NODE-283-length-30826-cov-2.545295_pt1 | contig 30826 bp, 31 predicted proteins | sample MGYA00242615_ERZ504782 | MGnify/ENA primary metagenome ERZ504782 (study PRJEB26092, sample SAMD00036354) | human gut metagenome | host: Homo sapiens | study: EMG produced TPA metagenomics assembly of... | reverse complement strand
CTTTTAAGAGCCTTGTTTAATTTTAATTTTCAACTTTTAAATTACATAGTATCAACCCTTAAAAACTAATGATCATGAATTTCCCGACTAATGTAAAGTACACCAAAGAACACGAATGGATTCGCCTGGAAGGTGATGTAGCCTATGTAGGTATTACCGATTATGCACAAGAGCAACTGGGTGACATTGTGTTTGTCGACATCCCGACCGAAGGTGAAACATTGGCTGCCGACGAAGTGTTCGGTACCATCGAAGTAGTAAAAACCATATCAGACCTCTTCCTGCCCGTAACCGGTGAGATTCTGGAGCAAAACGAAGCCCTTGCCGACCAGCCGGAACTGGTAAACCAGGACCCATACGGCGAAGGCTGGCTCATCAAAATCAAACCCGCCGCTGATGCCGACTTCGACAGCCTGCTGGATGCCGAAGCCTACAAAGCGCTGATAAACGAATGAAATGAAAGGATTAGGGGTTAGCGATTAGCACCGGACGGAATGATAGCGCAGTCCCTAACCCCTAATCGTTAATCCCTAACCCTTATAAAATTAACCCTTTAATAATTTAAAGATTCATGTCTCCAATCGTTAGCATCATCATGGGCAGCACTTCCGACCTCCCCGTTATGGAGAAGGCCGCACAATTGCTCAATGACCTGCATGTACCGTTCGAAATGAACGCTCTCTCTGCTCACCGCACACCGGAAGCAGTGGAGGAATTTGCCAAGAATGCCCGCCAACGCGGCATTAAAGTGATTATTGCCGCTGCCGGTATGGCTGCCGCCCTGCCCGGCGTCATTGCTGCCAATACCACACTGCCGGTAATCGGGGTTCCCGTAAAAGGGTCCGTACTCGATGGCGTAGACGCCCTTTACTCCATCATCCAGATGCCTCCGGCATACCAGTAGCCACCGTTGCCATTAATGGTGCCATGAACGCTGCCATCCTTGCCGTACAGATGCTGGCACTGAGCGATTCCTCATTGGCTGAAACATTCGCCGCCTATAAAGAAGGGCTGAAAAAGAAAATAGTCAAGGCAAATGAGGACTTGAAGGAGGTGAAGTACGAATACAAAACCAATTGAATTTACGATTGATGATTTACGATGTACGATTGAAATTACTTCTTGGTATCTTCAATCGTACATCGTAAATCATCCAATCGTAAATCTTTTAATCCTTTAACTGTAAATATCATCGTGGATCTATTTAACTATTCCCGACGGGAAACGTCAGAAGTAAACATCGGAGCCACCCCTATGGGCGGCTCCAATCCTATCCGCATACAAAGTATGACGAACACCGCTACGCAGGACACAGAAGCCAGTGTAGCGCAAGCCAAACGTATTGTCGATGCCGGAGGAGAGTATGTACGCCTCACGGCCCAAGGCATCAAAGAGGCTGAAAACCTGATGAATATCAACATAGGCCTACGCCAGGACGGATATATGGTGCCGCTTGTCGCCGACATTCACTTCAATCCGAAGGTAGCGGACGTAGCAGCACAGTATGTAGAAAAAGTCCGCATCAATCCGGGAAACTATGTGGATGCAGCACGTACTTTCAAACATTTGGAGTATACCGATGAAGAGTATGCCCAGGAGTTGCAGAAGATACACGACCGCTTTGTACCCTTCCTTAATATCTGCAAGGAGAACCATACTGCCATCCGCATCGGCGTGAACCACGGTTCATTATCCGACCGCATCATGTCGCGCTATGGCGATACACCGGAAGGCATGGTGGAATCTTGTATGGAGTTTCTGCGCATCTGCGTGCAAGAGAATTTCACGGATGTAGTCATTTCCATCAAGGCATCCAATACAGTGGTCATGGTAAAGACAGTACGCCTGCTGGCAACCGTCATGGAGCAGGAAGGTATGCGATTCCCGCTGCATCTCGGTGTAACGGAAGCCGGAGACGGAGAAGACGGACGCATCAAATCGGCCTTGGGCATCGGCGCCCTGCTGGCAGACGGCTTGGGTGACACCATCCGGGTTTCCCTGAGCGAAGCTCCGGAGGCGGAAATCCCCGTAGCCCGCAAATTGGTGGACTATATCGTGCAGCGCCACGACCATCCTTATATCCCCGGAGCAGATGTGCCGGAATTCAATTATCTCTCTCCCACCCGCCGCGAGACTGCTGCCGTACACAATATCGGCGGAGACAATCTGCCCGTGGTCATTGCCGCACGCCTGGACGGGGACATGGACTTCAACCCGCAATTCGTGCCGGACTATATCTATACGGGACGTTCCATCCCCGAACAACTTCCGGAAGGCATGCAATGTATCATCGATGCCGATGTCTGGATGGAGCACAGTAACGGCGGAACGGAACCGGACAATGCCTGGCCTGCCTTTAAAGGAGACCAGCTTCCTTTCCTAAGCAGCTGCGGCGCTTCTTTGAAATTCCTCTTCATCACGTATATGGGATTGAATGACGAAGCCATCGCCTGCCTGAAGTATCATCCGGAAGTCGTATTGGTTTCGCAAAGCAATCATCCCAACCGATTGGGAGAACAACGCGCCCTGGTACACCAGATGATGAAGGAAGGCCTGAAGAATCCGGTAGCATTCTTTGAACACTACGCAGAGAGCGAATTGGAAAATCTGCAAATCAAAGCGGCGGCAGACATGGGAGCACTCATCTTCGACGGTCTGTGTGACGGTATCCTTCTCTTCAACCAAGGAGAAACCATAAGCGGCAAAGTAGTGGATGCCACTGCTTTCGGTATCCTGCAAGCCGGACGTGTACGTACCAGCAAGACCGAATACATCTCTTGTCCCGGCTGCGGACGCACCCTCTACGACCTGGAAAGTACCATTGCCCGTATCAAGGCAGCCACCGGCCATCTGAAAGGACTCAAGATAGGAATCATGGGATGCATTGTCAACGGTCCCGGAGAAATGGCCGATGCTGATTATGGCTATGTAGGCGCCGGACGAGGCAAAATCAGCCTCTACAAGAAGAAGGAGTGCATCGAAAAGAACATTCCCGAAGAAGAGGCGGTGGAAAAGCTGATAGAACTCATTAGGGACAATGGCGACTATATAGAGAAATAAAAGAACTATAATATGGATTATCAGAAAATACTGAAAGGTATTCATCAAGAAATAGAGCCTTATGCCACTATTGGCAAGCAAGCTGATTACATTCCGGCACTCGCCAAAATCAATCCGGACCAGTTCGGAATGTGCATTCACACCATACAAGGCGAAACCTTCATGCATGGAGAAGCTACTACCGGCTTCTCCATACAAAGTATTTCGAAAGTATTTTCCCTTGCCATGTGCCTAAGCCTTGAAGGAGACAATCTATGGAAAAGAGTGGGTAAAGAACCCTCGGGCACTGCTTTCAACTCGCTAGTGCAACTAGAGGTAGAAAAAGGTATTCCCCGAAATCCATTTATCAATGCCGGCGCCATTGTGATGACCGACATTCTATTGAGCCATTTAAAGCATCCAAAAGAGGAATATATCCGTTTTGTCCGTTCACTCAGCAGAAACAACCAGATTGATTATAATGAAGAAGTAGCCCTATCCGAACGCGAAAACGGCTACCTGAATGCGGCAATTACCAATCTGTTGAAATATCATCATAACATAAACAATGACATAGAACGCGTACTCCGCTTCTATTTCCTGCAATGCTCCATAGAGATGAGCTGTTATGATTTGTCTAAGGCATTTTTACCTTTCGCCAACCATAAACAAGCCTTTGCGTTCGAAAACATCACTCTGACCTCCTCTCAGGTAAAAAGGATCAATGCCATCATGCAAACATGTGGTTTTTATGACGAAGCCGGAGAGTTCTCTTATCTAGTAGGCCTTCCTGGAAAAAGTGGTGTAGGAGGCGGCATAGCTGCAGTTTATCCACTGCGTTATTCAGTCGCAGTATGGAGCCCAAGACTGAACCAGAAAGGGAATTCCGTTATGGGCATCAAGGCTTTGGAACTGCTGACCACACAGACACAGGAATCTATTTTCTGAAAAATTTCAGCGTAGATATTTATCAAAGTCCACCTCTTTGAACTTAAAGTTATGATGTTCGGAGGGGTGGTAGGCTTTATTCCAAGTCGAATAGGTCTTCACATCTATCTCCCTTGTCTTCCGGTTAAAAGTTACAATGCGTAAGTAGCCCTCACCTCCCAATCTACTGCCTTCCACACCACGCTGATAGTTTGCCAGCATCTGATACACTTTATTTCCCTCTTTCCCTATAGAGACCAGCGTGCCGACTCCGCTTTTCAAGACATGCCCACAAAAGACAGCTATCACATTGCGATGTTTGAGAAGCAATTTCTCCCAGATTCCAGCACCATCGTTCACTGTGCGCCCAGACTCTTTGCCGATGCCATATCCTTGAGGGCGCCACCAGTCTTTCCCGTCATGCAACGTACTGTCACAATACAAATAGGCGTGTGTATTCAATATGACAAGCTTATCCGGATGAATACCCACTATGGAATCGGCCCATTGCAGAGCCTCATCAGAAGGCCCGAATTCCAGATTCAAGACCAGCCAATCGGTATCGCCCGACCTAAGGTTTATGTAATAGTTATCCAATGTCTTTCCATCCGCACTGCCTCCCCAATAACTCTTCTGCTTATAGTCAGAAAGAGGGAAATACTTGTTGGCCATTGCAGTGTTATGCACGTCCGAAAACTTACCGGGCTTACTGCCAATATCGTGATTTCCCCATACGACAGAATAAGGTATTCCTGCTTGGCTGACACGATGAAAAGCTTTCTGCATATATGCCCATTCCACCGGAGAATTATCTTGTGTCAAATCTCCCACTTGGAACACGGCATCTATTTTCTTACGGTTGGCAACCAACCAGTCCACTTGCGAATCGAAGACCTCCGGACATTGCTCCAGATAAGTCTGCGTATCCGGCAATACCACAAAAGTACTTACCCGACCGGAAGTGGTGCAAGAAGTTAAAAAAGCGCCCCCTAAAAAGAGCGCTCCGATAACAGACAATATTCTCATCATTTTTTCTTCTGATTAAACAGCCACTCCATAAAATCAGGATAGTTGAAAGCCGGATTCCAACTACCATGATTACAACCAGGAAATTCAATATATTCCACATCGGCACCAATAGCTTTCAAGGCCCGATATGCTGCACGCGATCCTTCAGGAGTTACTACATTATCCGCATCTCCATGAAAAATACGAAACTTGACCGATTTGCCAGCCTTCAACCGTGCCGGATTCACTGTTCCACAAACAGGTATTGCTGCCGCAAAAATCTCCGGATAGCGGACAGCCATGTCAAATGTACCCATTCTCCCATAGAAAGTCCCATAACATAGATACGGTCTTTGTCTATCTGCGGCATGGCCAGATAGAAATCCAACAACTCTTTCAACGTACGGAAAATAGGAGAAACAGGCACTTCCAACGGCATATCTGCCGGAGCAAAAGATGAAGGGCGCTCCGTATATGCCCAATATCCGGTTTCAGGACACTGCGGAGCCAAAATAAACGCCGGATACTTTTCGCGGTTTACAGGATTAAGCCACATCTGCCCACCATGAACCAATTGTTTCTCATTATCATTGCCACGCTCTCCGGCACCATGCAGGAAAAGCACCAAAGGATACTTTTCATCAGGTTTCATCACCTCTGGACGCAACAAACGATACAACAATGTATCTCCACGGGAAGAGATATAAGTTTCCTTTTGAAAGGTTTCTTGTGCAAACGAAAACAAGAAAAAGAATAATCCACAAAGGATGCCGATTATACGTTTCATCTTATTATTTATTTTACATGTTTAACTTCCGAACGTAAAGATACACCATTTTCATTGAAAGCCTCCACACAAAAATAATAATCCTGATCAGCAGTAAGGGTTTTCATCAATAAATCAGTCTTATCATAGACCATCCAAGAGCTGTAAAGTTTGTCCGGTGCAATGCCCCAAAGTATGTTGTAACCTTGTGCACCTTTCACAGCCTCCCAACGGATGGAGATGTCACGACGGTCTGCTTGGCGGTCAAGTACCAACTTTTTGGGTTGTTGCGGTGCCTTCCCCGTACCCAATCCAAAGACGCGAAGTTCAGATATAGCCAGATTCGGTGTCGGTATATCTATATTTTTATAACGGATATAACGGGCAGACTTGGGTAATGCCAGTTCAACATAATCATTCGGAGTATCCCTATAACTTTCCTTACGGTCCACCAATATATCCCAATTCTCACCATCAAGAGAACCTTCGATGAGATAACGGTGATGGAGTCCTTCGTAGCGACCGTACATATTACTTTGATAATCGTGATAGTTTATCTGAACAGCATACACATCAGCAGGTTTCTCTAAATCAATCATCACCCACTGCCGTTCGTCATTAGCCTCGGCAAGCCAAAAAGTTTTAGTCAGTTCATCCGTCAGGCATCTGCCTTAAATTCGTCTTTTGTAGTAAAAGCCGTCACCGGCTTGCCATACGAGAGCAACATCCAGCCACGGAACTGTCCAGCCTTGCCCGGTACGGTAGGTGCATAACGGGGATAGTCTCCGAAACGGGTATCTACATACATAATGCCATCTTTATCAAACCCTGCCGGAAACATACAAAGGCGACGTTCCCAATTCACATTGATAGAGAGTGACATCGAAGCAAAATGCCAATACTGCCCCCCAGGACCAAGCACGGTACTTCCATGTCCGGCACCGTTCATATAACCACCCGGCTTGTAGGACACCGGATTATGCTTTTGGTAAGTATAAGGCCCCATCGGATAATCGGCCACATAAACACCATCGGCATAGACATTGAATTCCGTTCCCGGAGCACCGTATTGCATATAGTATTTCCCATTATGCTTCGTCAGCCAAGGCCCCTCAATATATCCGCCCAATACAGTATCCGTATGGTTTTCACCGAAACGTTCCCAGCCATGTTTAGGCATATCCAAATTGAAGAGTTCTTTCGTTTCTCCCTTCTTGATGAAACGCCGGTTCTTGTCCAGTTCCATTCCCCTGATAGGATACACATTGGAAGAACCCCAGAACATATACGCTTTACCGTCATCGTCAATAAACAAATCGGGATCTTGCAGATTATGCAAAATTGCCGGAACAGCTTCCCAGTTTCCTGAAGCCGGATTATCCGTATAAAGGATACTCATGGAACCGGAAGGATCACCGGTCACATAAAGTACCGAATCTTTGTAATTATGTGCCGCCGGAGCATTACACCCTTGCGGATACCAGTTCCTGCCCGGACGTACAAACTCCCAGTTCAGCAAATCCCTGGAACGCCAATAACCGTGTGAACGGGTAACAAACATATAATATTCACCCCGAAACTCCACCACGCAGGATCGGCACCGGAACGGTAGGAGATACTCTTATCCGAATTATAAATCATATACGTGTAATCGATATTCAAAGGATTACAATAAGTATCCATACGCATGTCCTGTGCAGAAAGGAAATTCGCCAAACACAACAGCAGCACCAGACCACTTAATCTTTTCATCATATTATCCATATTTATATTATTATACTACAGCCCTACCTACGTCACAAAGTTTCTACAACAATGGTCGTACTGATTTTATCAGGAGCGTCTAAAGGTAAAGAAAATATATGATTGTCTCCCATTTTGTCTATAGGTAAAGAAGTTTTCTTCGCATCAATCAATAAATAGGCCCGTTTTATCCCAGAGCCAAAATCCGGGACAAGAAGTTTGCCGTCTTTCGGCCAATATTGAGTAAAAACATGCAAATAAAGAAACTGTTTACCGTCCACTTCTTTTCTGGTAGCTCTTCCCCAATCGAGTTGGCTAACAAACGGACTCGGTATTGTACCATAAATAGCTCACTGTTCACCTTCATCCAACTGCCGACTTCCTCCAAGCAATTGATGCTTTCAGCAGGGAAAGTACCATCTGCTTTCGGACCGATATTCAATAGATAATTCCCCCCTTTACTGGTAATATCAATCAATTTTTGAAGAACATCCTCTGTAGTCTTCCAGCGTATATCATGGGCAGCATATCCCCAATTGTCATTCAAGGTCATACAAGTCTCCCAATCTGTACCATCTCCATTGGAAGGCATATCAGGTATGCTTTGTTCCGGAGTTTTAAAATCACCCGTCAGCTTATCCTCCATTCGGTCATTAAAAATTAAACGTTCCGTACCAGGTATGTTCTTGATAGCTTTCATCATACGATATTTAAATTCGGGAGCGCTGCTTGCTCCCATATCCCACCAAATAAGATCGACTTTATAATCATTTATGATAGTGTGTAAATGAGGGATAACTATTTCATCCGTATATTTTGCTTTGTCTGCATAGGAAGCTTCCCGATTAGGCGCGTCATTTTGCGGAATCCATCCCATCCCCCCGGATTATTCCAGTCCAATGCCTGCGAATAATAAAAACCTATTTTCAGACCGGCCTTCCTCGCTTCATTCACCAGCTCTTTCAATATATCCCTGCGGATATCTGTATCTTTAAAATAGTATGTCCCACAGGTGTATTTAAAAGTGCAATGCCATCATGGTGCTTTGAAGTAATGACAATATATTTCATCCCTGCCTCTTTAGCCATCCTTACCCATTCTTTAGCATCGAATTTTTCTGCTTTGAAATCCTCCTTTGCCCGCTTCAGATACTCATCCCTGGGTATTTGAGCCGCAAACATTATCCATTCGGCATATTGCCTCTTTTATAAGGTTTGCCTGTAGTTGGGTCTGTCTTTATACTCCCATCGGAAGATACCCATTCAGGACGATAGCATGAATAGTAATCTTTTATCATGCCGTCAGCCTCTATCCAAGGATGTTTTTCATTTGTCTGCAGAAACGTGGGTCCTGTATAATGCCCACCTAATGCAGAATAAGGCCCCAATGGACAAACATCCCAAAACGGCTTCACGCCACCACGCCATCCGCTTATCCTTTTGCCTTTTTGTCTCAGCGGTAGCTACATAAAGTTTCTCGCTCTCGCGACTGAACTCTCCATGACTATTCCTAGCCTTCACTGAGAAGAAGTAAATATCAAACGAATTCAGCCCTTCCACTGTAATGCGATTTTCTTTAACAGTCTTATATAAAGTATCTTCCTTGTAAACCTCATAACTTACAGCCTCTACTACATTCTCCCAAATAAGTTCTACGCTATTTGTACCTACACGACTAGCCTTCAAATGACAAGGTATGCGATTGGTAAATGGATCTTGTTGAGCAGACAACATTACACAGCCTACTACTAAAATGATTAATAAATAGATTCTTTTCATTCTAAACTTCATTTATACGTCATAATAATATGCACTATTATTTGCACAGAGATTCAGGAACATCATATTCTTCCTGCAGGCGGGCAAGTTCCGCTTTCAATTCTGCAGCAACCTTCTCCATCCCTTTTTCACCATACAAATTATGCATTTCTGCCGGGTCCTCCTTCAAATCATAAAGTTCCCACTTGTCATCCACATAAAAATGCATCAATTTATAGCGCTCCATCTTGACACCGTAATGTGCACGGACACTATGAAAACCGGGGAATTCATAATAGTGATAGTAAAGTGACTTCCTCCAGTTTCGTGGAGTATTTTCTCCCTCTACCAACCGACGAAATGACACTCCCTGCATGTCTTCAGGAATCTCAATTCCACACATATCGAGAAAAGTGGGAGCGAAATCAATATTTTGAGTTAATCCTGTTACCTGCGTTCCAGGCTTAATATGTCCCGGCCAGCTCATTACCATCGGCATACCGAAAGACTCCTCGTACATAAAACGTTTATCAAACCAACCGTGCTCGCCCAGATAGAACCCCTGGTCTGTAGTATAAACGACAATCGTATTTTTATCCAATCCGGTACGCTTCAAATAATCCAATATTTCTCCTACACTCTCGTCCACGCTTGCCACACAAGCCATATAATCCTGCAAATAACGCTGATATTTCCATTCTGCCACCTCTTTGAAAGTACGCTGTTTCGAATAAAATTCATTGTTCCGTTCACGATAGGCATCCATAAAACGGCGGCGCTCATCCGGCTCCATCGTACCAAGAAAAGCATGAGCCACGGGTCGAATAGCAGACTGTCGCTATTCATACCCGCAACCATCTTCAAGTCGTGACCTTCGTACATATCACGGTATATATTCATCTTCTGCATTTGTGCCGCATAACGTCCTTCGTATGCATCATAATAATTGTCGGGTAAAGGGAACTGCGTGTGTTCGTACAAATGATAATGCCGTTCGGCAGGCACCCAATTACGGTGAATGGCTTTGTGATGCATCATCAGGAAAAAAGGTTTATTCTTATCCTCGCGCCCACTCATCCAGTCTTCACAATATTGAGTGATGAGGTCAGTTACATATCCTTTATGCCGAGTGGTATCTCCCTCGGTAATAAAATACGGATTATAATAATCTCCCTGATCATTCAAAATCATCCAATGGTCAAACCCGGTAGGCTTTGAAACAAGATGCCACTTGCCGATAATGGCTGTTTCATAACCGTTTGCTTGCAATATCTTCGGCAGTGTCTGCTGCGAACCGTCAAATCCTTTATTTCCATTCCTCATAAAACCATTCTTATGACTATGCTTACCAGTCAGTATGGCTGCACGACTGGGACCGGAAATGGAATTGCAACAGTAATTATTCTGAAATACCGCCCCTTCATGCCCAATACGGTCAATATGGGGAGTAGGAGCTATTTTACCTATGGGATGTCCATATATACTCATTGCTTGTCGGGCATGGTCATCACTCATGATAAAAATAATGTTAGGACGCCTGTTTCCTATTCCTTGTTTCTGTTCTTGTCCTTGCATCCAAACCGAAGGAACAAAGGGCAACAAGGCAATTCCCCAGGATAGTTTATTTTTCATGTATTCATTATTTGTTGTAATTTATCAAAGGCGTAACACCGCTTTATAATTTACTGATTATCAGTACAGTTAGAATACAGTGCATTCAGTATACGACTGAACCCTATTCAGTATACGACTGAATGGCATTCACTATACGACTGAATCAGGTTCAGTATACAAGTGTTTCTTGAGCCCTTATGATTTGTAAATAATGCAGAATAGAATTAGACGAGTGCCTCTTTACAGTTTCAAAGTAACCAATACGGGAGCATGGTCGGAAAGATAGCCATTGTCCGGCTTATCGCCAACTGTGCGGTAACGCTCCACCTCTACAGAAGCATTTACGAATATAAAATCTATCAGCCTGCGCTTCTCCACCGGAATACGTCCGAAGTCATGAAAGCTCCATGTCGGTCCGTAAACGACCTTTGCCGTGGAACAAGCGTTCCTCATTCCACCTTCCGTCAATATAGTGACCGGCTCGGAGTCTACCGTTCCATTAAAGTCTCCAGTGATAATTACCGGAAGCTCTCCCGCTATTTGCTTTATCTTCTCGAGTATTAACTTAGCGCTTTCTCGACGTGCCACCTCACCTACATGGTCAAAGTGGGTGTTGAAAGCAGCTACTTTCCTGCCACTCACCTTGTCTTTCAACACAGCCCAAGTCACGATACGCTCGCATGCCGCATCCCAGCCTTTCTTTCCGATGGAATCGGGAGTCTCACTCAGTCCGAAATCTCCGTTCTTTAAAAGCTCAAAACGCTCTGTCTTATAAAAAAGGGAGCAATATTCGCCTTTCTCTTTTCCATCTGCACGACCTACGCCAAGGGCAGTATATTGAGGAAGACGCTCCTTCAAGTCATTGAGTTGATTCTTTACCACCTCCTGCATGCCCACAATGTCCGGAGCATAATAAGCAATCATCTGTGCTGCATTATCCTTACGGTATTTCCAGTTATTCATACTGTCCGCTACATGATCCAGACGGATATTAAACGACATCACCTCCACCTTAGCTTCCGGTTGCTTGCCGCACGAGGCGACAAGCAATACGAAAGCAACCAATACACTATTGAAAAGCACGTTTTTCATGGTTATAATCCTTTTTAATCTATATAAAATTTACCAAAATCAAATCCTGCCAAACCTAATCAGCCTTATTCAAATAAGGAGACGTAAAGCCTAATCTCTTCAATCCTTCTGTACATCGGGATGACTCATGAAAAGCTTCCAAATTAAACCGGTGCGATAGTTCTCTATCATCACAATAATCGGTCCCTGGTCAATGGCAAGATACGAAGGCGCAAACCAATCCTCAGTCAGATTAAATGCATCTTTGAACCCATATTCACCCCAAAGACGGTCACCCAGTTCTTCATAGAAATAGCGCATGGCCTCCAAAGAATATTCCGGTGTATAAGGGATGGATGAAAGGGCCGCAGTAGGCGTAATCACGCCGCGATCATTTCCGGGGCTATGGCCGAATAGCCTTTATCACCGTCACTGGCTGTCAATCCCCAGCATTTCTCACCGTAACCCTTATATCCCTTCGGATTGTCGATACAATAGGCACGGTTAATCAAGGTATGGGCCTTCATTTGTTCCTCGTAGTCAGCATAGCGGTCCTTCAAGCCATGCGGATCAAGCCCCATGTAAGAGTAATGAGTAAAGAACAAAGGACCGCCCTTACCGTTATCGTTTCCGAGAGGAAGCCTGATGCCATAATACTCCCGACCATTCAGAAAAGTATTCGCATTGACCCAGCCTTTATGATAAACACTCTCGGCAATCGGATAAGTAGGAGAAGACGCACCTAAAATATAAATAATGTGGCACTCGTTATGACCTTTAATCTGATGGTTCATCGCCCACCCGTTATAGGGTGACCAATGCCAATACATCACATCTTGCCCCTGAGTGAAAAAATTCCACTCTGCTTGGCGCCACAGATTATTAATCATTCCCCGGATACGGTTTTCCGTCGGATTATCCTTTATAAAATACTGATGGGCAGCCAACAAACCTTCGAACATGAAAGCGGATTCTACAATATCGGCTCCATCATCCTTACGGCTGAAAGGAATGGTCTTACCGGTTTTACCGTTCATCCAATGTGCCCACATGCCGTGATAACTGTCGGTATTCTTGTCGCTCAAGAAACGAACAATCTTCAGTATACGTTCAGCACCTTGTTCACGGGTGATAAACCGCGTTCTATGCCGACAATGATAGCCATCACTCCGAATCCCGACCCACCAATGGTAGCTGTCTCGGCACCACCGTTACTCCGTTCATGCGCCAATCCGGATTCAGGATGGGCAAAATCCCAAAAGTAACGGAAAGTTTGCTTCTGAACGAGGGTCATAAGTCGTCGTCAGAAAGCCGCTTCTGCTTTTTCTGTCCCGAAATCAAATTAAAAGGGTATAGCAAAAGTATCAAATATATTAATATTCTCATCATAATCATTCTTTTAGTTTAAGCACGGACTCTGAAAGCCAAGCTTCTTCAGTCCTTGTTGGATTTCCGGTATAGACATAAATAAATTCCAAAGGAGACCTGTTCTATAATTCTCTATCATACAGATTATCGGCCCTTGGTCAATGGCTATGTACTGAGTATCGTACCAATCTGCCGTCAAATTAAAGGCATCTATAAAACCATAATCTTTCCAAAGTTTGTCTCCCATCTTATAATAGAAGAAATGCAGCGCTTCCATTGACTCCTCCGGAGTATAAGGAAATGCAGACAAAGCAGCTGTTGGAGCAATGACCCCTTTATCATTAGTAGGTGAATGAGCTGAATATCCCGTATCGCCGTCACTTGCCGTCAACCCCCAACAAGAAGCGCTATAACCCGTATATCCTTTAGGATTTTCCTTACAATAATTGTAATTAATCAACGTATGATTGCGATTTTGCATCCAGTAATCGGCATATTGGTCTTCCAGTCCTTGTGGGTTAATGCCTAGAAAAGAATATTGAGATAAGAACAGCGGTCCCCCTTTATCCGAACCTAAAGGAAGAGTGATGCCATAATAAGATTTTCCATTCCTGATTCCTCCATTTTTAGCCCAGCCCGCTTCATATACAACTTTATCGATAGCATGTGTTGGAGACGAAGCAGCAAGTATATAAGTAATCAGACACTCATTCCATCCTCTTATTGCCAGGTTCTTCTCAAAACCGTAATCGGGACTCCAATGCCAATATAGTACATCTTCACCATTTTTCCGGAACCAAGTCCAGTCAATAGCTTCCCAAAGACGGGTTATGTCGGCACGCAACCTGCTTTCTACTTCCGTATTTTCCTTGAAATAGGCTCGAGCGGCAAGCAAACCTTGAAATAACAAGGATGTCTCAACCAAATCGGCACCGTTGTCTTTCTCACTGAAAGGTTTGGTTGCTCCCGTTGCGCCATTTATCCAATGTGCATAAGCACCATGATAAGCCGTACATTCCTTATCAAGAAAAGTAACTATCTTCTGCACTCGTTCAACAGCTTGCTGACGGGTAATAAAGCCCCGTTCAGCAGCTACCAGCATGGCCATCACGCCAAAGCCGGTACCACCGGTAGTAACGACATCGCCCGAAGTAGTACGTTCGCGCGCCATTCCGGAATATTCATGCCCAAAGTCCCAGAAGTACTTAAAGGTCTGCTTCTGTACCAATGTCAACAAGTCCTCATCAGGGATACGCTCAAACTTGTCTGTATCATCCATTCCTGTCTTAATCATACAAACCTTGCCATTGGAAAGCAGTGTCCCGGAAGTGGATTTCACCCCCGGATTGACAATCAATTTATACGATGACAAGACTTTAAAGCCTCCCTTAGGAGTCACCGATACTTTTTTCTCTTGCAGGAACTCATAATCGCAGCTTACAGGAAGCTCCTCATGTTTCAAAGCAATATTGTTACGGGCTGAAGCCTCATCTACAGCATCCGAGAACTCCAAAACAATGGCTACATTGGGAGCAACATTCTCAAATGTCTGTTGGTTTTGTTGGTCACCCACAATGATATTCTTCAACTCGAAAGGCTGATTCACTTCAGGTTGATTATCACCACTGCACGCAACCAACAAAAGACATACTATGAAATATAATACTTTCATCCTATCATCAGATTAAAGTGTAGCTTCATTCTTTTCCAGAGTAAATACTCTGAATTTCGGTTGCCGTCAACACCTTGTCATATAAGCGGAACTGATCAAGCTGACCGGGAAAGTTCTTTGCCCAGGTTTGTGCTCCTGCACCCGAAGTAAGACTCGGAGTAATGCTGAACTGAAATGCACCAACAGCCAAAGAAGCGCCTACATTATTAAACTTCAATTTCCCACAATCTGGCAATTCTTTGGTAAAGACACCCTCACCATTACGATAAACAGTAATGGTAGAAGTATTGCCATCATACACAAAAGCCAGATGCACCCATTCGCTACCAAAAATATCATCTATTTTTGCCTCAACCCATCTTTCATCATTCTCTTTTGCTGTCTGATTGAAGATATGAACCTTGAAAAATGCCTGAGTCTCGCTATTATTATTCTCCAAGAAGATGTCGAAGTTGCCCCAGAATTTAATAGAGTTAGGGATAGAGAACAAACCTTGCGCAGAAGTATTCTTAGTGGTTCTCATCCAGAAAGCTACAGTCAAATCACCGATAGTGGGCATGTTATTTTCCAATATAGAAGGAGTCTTGGCCAAAATGTAAGCATTCTCAGCACCTTGATAGGCCATGCCAGCGATTCCGTCTTCCGCAAACTTGGCATTACCGTTATCTGCTACCAAAAATCCCCATTCACCTTTATCCCGAATGTCCTCTTCATCAAAAGGAAGATACATCTTCAAAGGGGTAGTAGGTACTTCACCTGTACTCTTAGGGTAGTCGAAAGCAGGATGATCCATATCCTGAAAACAAGACTGCATACACAATGCAAACAGGCAAGAAGCCACAGATACTATATATTTTTTCATAAGTAGTTAGTACATTTATAGATTAATAATTGGGATTTTGAACCAATACACCATTCGACTTGTCAATTTCGTCTTGCGGAATGGGCAACAAAGCATGTCTGTCTTGATAACCGGTCTTGCCTGCCGCATGAAGTACCTCTTTAGCAATACCCCAACGAACCAAGTCGTAGAAACGGTCGAACTCCATACCTAACTCAACACGTCTTTCATGACGAATGGCCTCACGCAGTTCATTCTGGTTGTTGGTCGTCACTTCCGGTAGAATTCCGATATTATTGCCACGAGCACGAGCGCGCACCATCTCCAAATAGTTACGGGCAGAAGATAAATCACCCAATTCACAAGCAGCTTCGGAAGCCATTAATACCACATCAGCATAACGTATCAGACGAATATTTACCCAATATCCTCCCTTTGTGAATTTCAAACGCATCGCCGGGTCCGTATATGCCTTCTTGTTAAAGTATTTAGCTATAACATCAGCATTCGAAATAGGTTTCTCACCATAAGGCTTGTTAGCAGGTATGGACTCTGGATCGTCCTTGCCGTTGCGTATAAAATAAAGCAAAGTTTCGTCTTTTCTCGGATCTCCCTCTTCAAAAGCATCTGCCAATTCTTGAGTAGCGGTGTGTTGCCCCCAACCGAGATTCCACTCGCCTGCGCCACGTACACCCTGAACGGAAGCAAACTGGCTTCCTATGTCATTAGAACCTGGTTGTGATTCTGTTGCCGTACATTGCAATTCAAAAACAGATTCACTACAGTTTTCACCTTTTTCTCGGAATATGTCTTCATAAGGTGTTTTCAGATTATATAAACCGGAGTTAATCACTTCTTCAGCGGCAGCCTTCATATTCCCCCAGTCATTACGCATCATGTATGTGCGTGCATGAAGAGAACGAGCAGCTCCCCAAGTGAGACGACCTACATAAAGTTGCTCCCACGTTCTGGGCAGACTGTTTTCGGCTTCCGTAAGGTCAGAATCTATTAATTCATATATCTTTGCCACAGAAGACTTTGGAACATTTGCCTCAGCTGCATCATAAACTTTAAAGTCAATCAAAGGCACTTCACCAAAAGCGCGTACAAGGTTGAAATAACAGAAAGCACGTACAAACAAAGCTTCCCCCTTATTGACGAGGTCACCTTCTGTCAATGACGGATTTTGGCTCATCTCATCAAGCAAATCATTTACCTTATGTATCAATGAATAGTTATCATTCCAATAACTCTTAATCATCCCATTACTTGCCAAATATTCAAAGTCATCGAACATCTTGCCGGTAGCAGCTCCATCGGACAATGTACTTCCTTTCTCTGCGTCCTCAGAACGCATACCGTGGATTGCCAATGCAGTATTGCCGCTTGTCAAATGAAAACCGCGCAACTTGGCATACATATTAAAAACCTGTGTTTCATAAGTACCACCAGTCAAATCATCCTCTGTCTGTTGTCCAAGCGGTTTTCTATCAAACATATCCTCACACGAAGTTAGTGCAAAGCTTACTGCTAAAAATGCTATATAATAAAATATCTTCTTCATAGTCTGTCTCTATATAATTTTAGAAAGTCAAATTAAAACCAATCGTATAAACTGTAGGCATAGGATAGCCTCCACCATCAATACCAAACGAAATAGCACTTCCGCCCACTTCCGGAGTATATCCTCCATTACGGCTCCAGGTCTTGGGATTCTGCACATTGGTATAAAGACGCAGTGACTGTACCTTGATACGATTCAACAGTCGTTTGTCAAAGTTATACCCCAATTCGATATTACGGATTCTGAAGAAACTGCCATCTTCGATGAAATACGTGGAAGCCTCCTGATTTATTTTGTGTGAAGGGTCGAGCAAGGGCTCCCAATTGGAAGTGCCCTCTCCATGCCAACGATTCAATTGCTCTGTGCGATAATTCAGTTGTGCATAGCTACTGCTTCCCCAATTACGGTAAATTTCATTTCCATAAACACCCATCATGTCAACAGTCAGGTCCAGATTCTTCCATCCCAAATTAACATTAAAACCGTAAGTAAAATCAGGAGTTGGATTACCTATCATTGTACGGTCATTATCAGTAATTTTGCCATTACCGTCAACATCAGCAAATTTCAAGTCACCCGGTGTTACCGAGCCAACCGAGTTAATCGGAGAGAAACGGATGTCGTCTTCGTTCTGATATACACCCTCAACCTTGTAACCATAGAAATAGCCAATCGGATAACCTTCGGAAACACGTGAGGGACCACTGATAATATTATAGTCTTTGTTTACCAGTGAAAGCACCTTGTTATCAATAGTGCTCAAATTAGCACCTAATCCATATCTCCAATCTTCCCCAATCTTGTCGTTCCAAGAAGCACTAAGTTCAAAACCGCGATTGCGAATCTCACCCACATTCTGTAATCCGGGAACAGTACCTGCAATACCCGGAATGGAAGTCAACATATCTTTTGTTGTTTTGTTATAATAAACCGGAGAAAGCTGCAAACGATCATTGAACATATGCATGTCAAAACCTACTTCCCATGAATAATTACGTTCCCATCCCAAAGTAGGTGAAATCAGTTTGTTGGGGCCTTTACCCGCAATGATATTGTCACCGAACACAGCTGAACCCGAACTAACAATGGTGCATATGCCGGATAACTGGAACCAGTATTCTGGCTACCCAACACACCCCAAGAGCCTTTCAACTTCAAGAAGTTAATTACATTCTGGTTCTGCATAAACTTCTCTTCGGTCATTACCCAACCGGCACCGAAAGAGTAAAAGTTGTCCCAAGTATTACCTGTCTTATAGAAAACAGATGAACCGTCCCTACGGAAAGAAGCATTAAGTAAATAACGATTCTTGTAGTTATACAATGCTCTGAACAAATAAGACATGGTAAATCTGTCACTCTGAGAACCGCCATTAGTTGCCGTAGATACATCGTCGATGGTAGAGAGCCACCATCTGTCCGGGTCGTCGCCCACCAAAATGCCGTAGCCCGCAAGCTGGCTGCGTCCACCACTCAAACTGGAAGACTCATTGTAATTGGTTGTAAGACCGGCAGTCAATGTCAATCCATGATTGCCAAACTGTCCGAGATAAGTCAACACATAGTCAGACTGTGCAGCAAGAGAGGTAGACTTGCTTTGGTTCACACTTTCTCTTTCAGTCAACCGTTCTTTCCCCCCTCCACATCGGGATTATAAACATAAATCAGCGGAGAATATGAACGTCCCTGACTGGAAGCATAGTCCATAGAGAAAGTTGCTTTGAACGTAAGGTTCTTCAGAATATCTATCTCTCCGAACACATTACCTGCCACGCGATAGTTTTCAGACTTGTTGTGAGCACCGCGCAGCTCTGTTTCAATAAGAGGATTCCACACTTGTGCACGCTGGAAGTCGGGCAGCGTATGTATCAGTCCCGATTCAAGGTCATGAGTAGGAGCAATAGGAGCAGCCTTCAAAGCACCATCCACACCCTTTGCATCAGGATACTTGGCACGAACTCCATTAAGCTGGAAACCAAAACGCAGGAAATCGGTTACGCTATATTCACTGTTCAAGTTTACGGTAAACTTATTGAGCTTTTCCGTTTTAATGGAACCTTCTTCCATGACGTAACCCAAACCCAAATAAAACTTACTCTTATCCGTTGCACCCGTAATGCTCACATTGTTATTGGTCAGAAAACCTGTCTGGAATATCTCATTCTGCCAATCAGTATTACCAGTCCATTGAGTATAATCATAAGGGTCGCTTCCTTGAGATATCAACTGCTCGTTGTACAGCATCTTAAACTCTTCGGCATTCGTCACACCTACACGGTCATAAATAACCTTCCAACCCACTGAAGAGTTGATGTTGACCATCGTCTTCCCTATTTTTGCCCTTTTAGTAGTAATGATGATTACACCATTGGCACCACGCACACCGAAAATAGCCAAAGAAGAAGGGTCTTTCAAGATTTCCATAGATTCAATATCCGCAGTGTTCAGATAATTGATATTGTCCGTGAACAGTCCATCTACACATAAAGGGGTTTGAAACCGTTAATGGAGTTCGTACCGCGAACACGGATTTCAGGGTCTTGTCCTGCACGACCCGTATTCACCACCTGTACACCGGCAACCTTACCCTGTATGGATGCCAGTGGATTGGTAGAAGGCTTAGAGGCAATCTCGTCCGCTTTCACAGTAACGATAGAACCGGTCAAGTCGCGTTTCTTGGCACTACCATAACCAACTACAACCACCTCATCAATGAGCTGGCTGTCCTCTTCCATCTTCACATTGATAGTTGAACGCCCATTTACGGCAATCTCCTGCTCACGCATACCTATATAACTAAAAATCAAGGTAGCATTAGATGCCACATCAACAATCTGATATTTACCATTTATATCAGTAATACTACCTTTACTCTCCTGCCCTTTTACACGAACAGAAGCACCGATAACAGTTTCGCCTGTCTTGTCCGTAACGACACCCGAAATCGTAATTTTGTTCTGTGCCATCGAAGTAATGGCAAACAATAACATCACACATGTAATTAGTAGATTTTTCTTCATTTTGTATTGATTTAAAATTCTTTTGCAAACATACCGGAGAAGTTGATATATGTCAAAAAACAAGCTACCACAAGAGTACCACAGTTCACCGGAGGTACATCATTACTACTACTGTATAACATAAACGACAGATTATAAGGAATATAAAAGTACAATAAATATTTAGGTACTATTCATATATATAGAGCAAGAAGATAGAAAAGCAAAGGGGGCTTTTATCCTATTCTGAAGTTTTTTATCCCATATTCAAGAACGTCATACCTTTCACTGCCTCAAAGCCGACCATAAGATTTCCATAACCGATTGCCATTATACGATAGATTATATACCAAGCAAATACTGCAAAACGTTTGCAGTGAAGATGTAGACAATATGCAGCAACAATGCCATCTCAACGCAGTGGCTCGAATGCTGCATATTGCCGTCTTGAGAATCAGTTAGAGTAACTTGAACGCTGCTTTCTTTACGTCCTGGCTATTTCTGCCAATCATCACCTCAAAGTCACCGGACTCGCATACAAAATCAAGATTGTAGTTGTAGAACTTCAGCAATTCGGGAGTAATCTTGAAAGATACTTTTTTAGATTCACCGGCTTTCAGGAAAATCTTCTCAAAGCCTTTCAACTCTTTCACCGGACGGGTTACACTTCCCACAAGGTCACGAATATAAAGTTGAACCACTTCTGCACCGTCTCTCTTGCCGGTATTGGTCACAGTCACGGTAGCAGTCAGTTCGCCCTTATCCGTCATGCTAGTCTTGTCCAAAGACACGTCGCTATAAGAGAATGTGGTATAGCTCAAGCCGAAACCAAAAGGATAAAGCGGTTCATTGTCTATGTCTATATAGTTGCTGCGGAATTTCTGGAACCATGCACCGTCGGCAAGAGGGCGGCCCGTGTTCTTGTGGTTGTAGAACAAAGGAATCTGTCCCACGCTCTTCGGGAAAGTCGTAGTCAGCTTCCCACTCGGATTCACATCACCAAACAGTACATCACCGATGGCAAAACCTGCCTCACTGCCCGCAAACCATACATTCAGAATGGCCGGCACGTTTGCCTGCTCCCAGTTCAGTACCAGCGGACGACCGGTAAACAGTACCAGTACCACTGGTTTTCCTGTTTTCAATAATTCTTGTAACAGCATGCGTTGGGTGTCGGTCATTTCAAGATTCGTGCGGCAACTGCTCTCTCCACTCATTTCCGAAGACTCACCGAGCGCAGCCACAATAACATCCGATTTGGCAGCCACGGCAAGAGCCTCGTCCAGCAACTCCTTGTCCGAACGATTGTCACGGTGTAAAGAACGTCCGAACATAGTGGCACGTTTCTCATATTCGGCATCACTCATCAAATTACAGCCTTTCGCAGTCAATATTTCGGCTTTATCGCTGCTACCGCCTTCAAACCTTCAGCCAAAGAAGTTGCATTCTTCAATACAGCAGCCACACTCCAAGTACCCGGCATATTACTGCGGCTGTCTGCCAACGGACCTACACAGCAATAGTGCCTTTTTTGGCCAGCGGAAGCACATTACCCTCGTTCTTCAACAACACCAAGCTCTCCGAAGCAATCTTACGCGCAACAGCACGATGCTCTTTGGTAAAGATTTGCTTCTTGGCACGCTTCACATCACAGTATTTATAAGGATTATCGAACAAGCCCAACTTGTACTTAGCTTCCAAAATACGGCGACAAGCCGCATTAATTGCTTCTTCTGTCACTTTTCCTTCTGTCAATGACTTCTTGAGCGTACCTACAAATGCATCGCTCACCATATCCATATCCACACCTGCATTCAGTGCCAAGGCGGCAACAGTCTGCGTATCGCCCATACCGTGGTCGGTCATCTCAGCAATTCCAGTATAGTCTGTCACCACAAAGCCGTCAAATCCCCACTGCTTACGCAGTATATCCGTCATCAACCACTTGTTTCCAGTGGCAGGAATGCCATCGACCTCATTGAAAGAGGCCATCGCACTGCCCACACCGGCATCAACCGCCGCCTGATAGGGCAACATGTATTCATTGAACATGCGCTGATGACTCATATCTACTGTATTATAGTCACGTCCTGCCTCACCGGCACCATACAAGGCAAAATGCTTTACACAAGCCATGATTTCATCATTACGGCTCATATCCTTTCCCTGATAACCACGTACCATGGCCTGCGCAATGGATGCTCCCAGAAACGGGTCTTCACCGTTGCCCTCGGACACACGCCCCCAACGGGCATCACGGCAAATATCCACCATCGGACTGAATGTCCAGCAAATACCGTCGGCGCTGGACTCAATGGCTGCAATACGTGCCGATTCTTCAACCGCCTTCATATCCCATGTACACGACAATCCCAAAGGAATGGGAAACACCGTTTCATATCCATGAATAACATCCATACCAAATAAGAGAGGAATACCCAAACGACTTTCTTCAACCGCCTGCTTCTGTACATCGCGGATACGTTCCACGCCTTTCAGATTGAAAAGCCCGCCCACTTCACCGGCACGAATACGTTTGGCCACATTACTACTTTTAGCCTGACCGGTCGTAATCTCACCGGTAACCGGCAGATTCAACTGACCTATTTTCTCTTCCAGGGTCATCTTCTTCATTAAATCGTCGATGAAACGATTCATATCGACCGGAGATTTCTGCGCATACGCACTAGCGGCAGTAAACACCAACAAGACTAAAAATGATTGTAACTTGAAAAGTAAATGCTTCATGTCTTTCATGCTTTTAATTTATAGAAATATTATTTTGCTGCAAATAAAAGAAAAGCATGCGACAACCTCCACATCCCGCACTACAACAAAAGTACACCCATCACTAAAAACAAAAGAGGAAGTACAATATTAGTACTTCCTCCATTAATATTTTACTGTAAAACAGTCATTTAAAATTTATAAGGAAATCAGTCAAACTTTCTTCCGGAAGCAAATTGAATTTCTTACGTAACCGGTATCTCGCAGCATCAACCCCACGTGTAGAAATGTTGAGCAACTTCGCTATCTCCTTTGTCGGCATATTCAAGCGGAGCAATGCACAAAAGCGTAAATCTCCTGAAGTCAAATCAGTATATTGAAGTTTCAGATTCCGGAAGAAATTTTCATGTATACGGTCAAAATTAGCTTGAAACATTATCCAGCTCTCTTCATCAGACACTATATTATTGTTAACCAAAGCGAGAAGCTTATCCAAATTCTTACGACTATGCTGTCCGGACAACTTTTGCTTCTGTATCTCCTCTTTCAATGAATTCAAAAACTCCTGATGAGCGATATTCATCATTACCACGCTGGACAATTCTTTGCTTTTAAAACGCAAATCGGCCTCAAGCTGTTCCTTTTCCAACTCGATAATCTTCTTCTCTTGCCGTTCAAGCTCTGCCTGATGGGCTACACGCTGCTGCTCAATCACACGATCCTTCTTTTTCTTCACAAAACGATAAACAATATATTGCAGCAAGGCCAGCAGGCACAACCCTATCAGAATGTAGCTTCCCACAGCCCAATAAGACAAATACCACGGAGACAAAATCTCAAAGGGAAACTCTACCGATGCCAAAACTCTACCAGTATCATATATCTCCGCCCGAAAAACATAACTTCCATAAGGAAGACGGGCATACTTTTTCTGCAAATTGCGTCCATCGGGTATCCACTGATCAGAATACCCTTCCAACCGGTATCTTACTTTATAAGTATAATCGTTATAAACCGGATAGCACAATGTAAAACTCACTGTATTAAACTCATGTTCGACCTTGACTCCCGACTGCACGACCAATGTTTTCCGTTTATCACTGAATTCCTCAGTAACCTGCATCTCTGAAATCCATAAAGAACGCCTAGTCTGAGATTTATATAACGAGGAACTATCTGTTTCAATACGGGCAATAGCATTATTCAAGCAAAGATAGGAATGATTATTTCTCTTGTCATAAACCACGCTTCCTCGTTCTTCCACAGCCAGACCGTCAAACAAAGAATATGGAATCCGAAGTTCGATATTGAAAGTATTTATCGCACACTTCACCAAATACACAGTCCTGTCGCCCACAAACCAATAGTAATCTCCGTTCGCATGACTCACAGTCTTGATTCCCTTCAATTCCATCAATTGTTCATTCATTGTTTCATAGGGAACAATCGAATCAGTCATATCTTCGTAAGTATAGAAATATTCCCCATTAGAAAAACTACCCGACCATTGATTTTGAACAAAGTAAAACTCCCACCTTTCACTTCTCCCAAACTCTCATACTTCCGCACATCCTTTACCTGCTTCATATCCGAATCAATCCGAAAGCGATACAAACCATTCCTTAAATGTTTCGCCCAAATATTCCCTTGATGGTCCACTTCTATATGACGAATCATGTGACTGAACCCACGTAAGGACCGAGTAAAGCAATACTCTCCCGAAGCAGTCTCCGTATATAAATTCAGAAGCGCATAAGCTCCCTCCAACAAAAAAGAATTGTTCCTTCAATTCAATTTTTTCCATACACATCCCTCCTTTTACATCAGATGCCAGCTTTGATTTCAGTCCTGATATAAGGAAAGTTCCCTTGTTGTGCCCGCAGAAAATCTGTTTTCCCCATTCATCGACGAACCACGCTTGTTCTTCCAAACCCGGAACTAATTCAGTCTTTCCATCCCTAAGCCAATAAAGTCCTTGATTAGAAGCAATATAAGCTTCATTTTCCCTTACCAAAACATCATATACCATGCCTATTTTACGAAATGGAGGTTCATAATAATAGATTAAAGAATTGTTGTGTATATAGGCAATACCTTCATCCAAAGCTGTCCATATATTGTTGTCATCATCACAATACAATCTCAAAACAGTATTGTTCTGTAGTTTATTATCCGTATTGACCTTCCAAATCAGCTTTCCCTTTTTATCCAACGCATATATGCCATCGGATATTGTGCCAACAACGTAGCAACTATCTTTGGTCATCACCGCACGATTAATGGTATGCTTCTTGAATATATCATCACATTCAGTTTCCCATTTTTCTACCCTCCCATCTCGATACAGGAAACCTCCCTGATTACGGGTAAACATTAAAACCGCATCATCATAAGGGAGCCCGGCCAGGACATCACTATCTCCAAATGCTTTTCTGGGAATAAGTTCTTTCATTTCCCTACCGGCAAAGACATAAAGTCCACCGTTTATTCTTTGAGAATAAAAAGTATTTCCAACCTGGAACAAATTCAGTGGAAGGTTCTTCATTCGAATACCTTCTACCGAATTTCCATTATAAAAAAAGAGAGAACCGAATGATTGAAATACAATTTCTCCTTGAACGCAAGCAATATCCCAGATTTCGTCATTATGAAACGCAAAATCTTTCACCTTATTTTTCAATGAATGATATTCAAGAGTGTCATAAGGAGTACGGACAAAATAACCGAATTCTTCGTAAGAGCCTACATAAATTCTTCCATCTTCACTGATATATATAGCACGCACAATTCCTTTTGTCGGTAATTCATACAGCCGCCAAGCACTTCCATCAAATTCCAACAGCCCACTGTTATTACCGAAATACATCACTCCTCTTTCGTCTTGAGCAATGGCCCAATTCTGAATACCGGCATTATAATCCGACACCGAATAGTTCCTCACTATAGGAGAAAAAGGTATGGGTGAAGCTTGCAGCAAACTACTGAAAACCAAAAACAAGAGAAACGTTATTGCAATTCTCATGAGTACTGTTTATAGGTATTTACCAGCAAAGATAAAGCTTTTTGCGTTTTCGTAAAAACAAAATCGCAGATTATCCTCTTTTATAGAAAGATAACCCGCGACAACTGATAACTCACTTTATTAATTTTCAGCCGTTTTCTGTTTTCCCAAAGGAATAGAAACCCCCAAGTAAGCATTGACATTCTTCGTATTCTTGCCAAAGAACATATAGTCTGTTCCCGCAAAGAAAGGACCCAGTTTCAGTGCCAGACCGAAGGTTTTACCGGCTCCTTGAAGTACGGAATAGCTGGCAGCTACATTGAAAGCATTCGTCGGACGGATGCAGGCAGAGAAAGTCAGCTCATTCAAAGTTTTCGGTTTGGCAAAACGACCGGTATACAAGGCACCCACTACCAGCCAATCATTCAGTAAGGCATATTCAGCGCCAAGAACCATTGTAGAAGTCAATCCACGGGTACGGCTCTTCTCAGAAGCCTCCTCCGTCTTGAGCTGCAACATGTCATAGTTAAGAATCTCGCCGCTGTTCACAATATTCATGAACTCCTGCTGCGAGGCCGGGTCAAGAAGATCATAAGTCTGCTCTGCATTGGCTCGCGCTATACTGGTATTCGATTTAGACCATTTGATAAAACCCAAATCAAGAACTGAAGCAGAAAGTGTCAATTTATCCAGTAACTTGTAAGATACTCCCAAATCAATAGCCCCACCATATCCGGCAAAACCGAAACTGCCAAAATCGATTTCATCGATATAATCGCCACTCTCATTCTCGGGAAGCTCCAACAGCTTTGACGAGTTCTCCAAAGTTGCATCCACTTGAATGGAAGCTTTACTCGTCATTCCTGAAGAACCGACAGAAGGAGTTTCCACATGAATCTGGTTGATGTTCAGCTTTAAGTTACCAATACCCAACAGCATCTTCACCTTACCGCCTACAGCCAGCCGGTCTGTTATATTCCTTGCAAAGCCAAGGCCGACTTCCGCATAGGAATTTATCTCAAGCTTCTGTCCATTAATGGTTTCGTTAATACCCAAATAGTCAGAAATATTGTCACCAAACTCCCGGCTGCTCATGTTATTCATAAACTGGAACATGGTTTTCGGTATGGCGGCACCGATATCATTACGCAACCCCACATTGACTGACCAGAAGCTCTTCCCTTTATACCACCCGGCAGACAGAATGTCGGTACTCAAATTCAACATTCAAGTTATTGGTAGCATCCAGTCGGTTCATAAAGTCATTGCTCATGAAATAGTCGCTGTCATCACTGTTCTCAATAATGTCCATAATATCCCTATACCCCAGGGAACTGGAGTTGACGGTAGCATTCAGCGAACCTATCACGGGAATATTCAGATAACCGCGTCCCGGCATCAAGGCCGGATTGAGTTGCATACGCTGGTTACTTCCTTCCATAAAGTAGGAAGTGCGTAGGAACTGGGCTTGTCCAGAAAGAGAGAAGCAAAGCAACAATACCACAGACAGCCATACTTCAGAGAATTCAATTGTTTCATAACCTTGTCAATGTTTTCATTTTCACCTGCAAAAATATAAAACAAGTTAATACCTTACAAACAACTTAACCGGATAGTCGTGTATAAAAGGCTTATACAGAGACTATCCGGTATAAATTAAGGAGCAAATAAAAGAATCCTCTTAAGAGTGTCCTTATACTATTTCATCATAGACATGCTCATTTGCTCTCGTAGCGGTACTCAGAAAAACCGGGGCTGTCTCCTTTCTTTGTTGCAGAGACATTGACGTCACTGCCGGAGCACTCAACATTTCCTTATATTTTTCCGGAGCAGTGAGTATCTTTACAGCCTCTTTCAAATCATCATCATCTTTCAACTGCTGGATAATGCTTCCACGCTGGAAATAATAACGCTTGATGATTTCTACCGCAATCATGCTCTTGATGTCCTTGGAGAAATGGTCAAGGTCACGGTCCAGATTATGCGACAATTTTTTCTCCAGCGCTTCAAACTCTTTCGAAGCATCAGTCAGATAGCCCTCAAATTCGGCCATCTCCTTCAGGTTCTTCAGCATCTTCTCTGTCTGCTGGTCGTATTTGAAGTCCGCCTTTTTCACCATCGCCTTGAAGTCCGCGTAATCGGCATCTGTAATTTCAAACTTCTCTGCTGAAGGAATGGTAGGATGTTTCAAGCAATAGTCCGTAGCATAATTGAAAATAAGATTGTCATTGACAAGATAGAACAGAATGTTGGGCAGCTTCTCCTGCTTCACCGCAATGTCCGGAGTCACGCCTCCACCATCACGCACTTCACGTCCGGCAGCCGTATGGAACACGGTAGTAAGGCTGTCCGGAATACGTCCCACACTGCCGTCCTCATTCCGGTGCTTGTAGTCGATAGCCTGCACACAACGGCCGCTAGGAATATAATATTTGGAAGTCGTCAGCTTCATGGTACCACCGTATGGCAACGGACGGGTGGTCTGCACCAATCCCTTACCGAAAGTACGGTTACCGATAATGACCGCACGGTCAAGGTCCTGCAAAGAGCCTGCAAGGATTTCTGACGAAGAAGCCGTTCCGCCATTGACCAGAACAGCCAAAGGAATTTCCAGATCCAACGGTTCACGCAATGTCTTGTAGGTATTGCTGGCTTGCTTAATCTTACCCTTTGTCGTCACAAGTGTTTTTCCGCGAGGCAGAAAGAAGTTGGCTATCTCTATAGACTCATCCAGCAAGCCACCCCCATTGTTCCGCAAGTCAATCACCAACGAAGTCATCCCCCGCTTCTTCAAGTCCAGAAAAGCCTGCTTGAACTCCTTGGAAGGATTCCCCGAGAAGGTGCTGAGATTGATATAACCTATATTATTATCCAGCACCGTATAATAAGGTATGAACGGCAATTGGATGGAACGGCGCACAATGTCGAAATCCAACGGTTTCTCTGTACCGGGACGTTGCACTTTCAGCTTGAAGCTGGTACCCACTTGTCCGCGAAGCATCTCGCTGACTTCCTGGTTGTTCTTTCCGGCAAGGTCTTTTCCGTCAATTTCCATCAAAATATCTCCGGCTTTCAGGCTACATCGGCAGCAGGCATATTCTCGTATGGCTCAGATATCATGGAACGTTTCAGTTTCGGATTCCAAGTAATCACAGAACCTATACCACCATAGGAATTCTTCAGCATCTGCTCCAATTCGCTTTGGTCATCTTCCGGATAATACTCCGTGTAGGGATCCAGCGAGTAGAGCATGGCATCAATGCCTTCACGGATAGTCTTGTTCGGATCAATCGTATCCACGTAAAACATATCCAACTCTTTCACAATGGAATTGAATATATCCAGATTCTTTGCTATTTGGAAACTGCGGCTATCACCACTCTTAAACCCCCAAAAACAAACGGCTCCCGCTACAATCAGCAAGGTAACCATCCAGCGTATCTTTAAAATTCTTCTCATAATTATGATAATGTGCTAATATGCCAATGTGCCAATGTGCTAATAACCTGCAGCGTAATAGCGAAACAAATATTGCGCAGCCAATTAGCACATTGGCACAATCAGCACAATTTAATTAATTTAATTAATAAAATTTCTTCCTTGATTTTTTCCCATTGTGCAGCCTGAAGCTCTGTACCCACCACTTGTATCACATCTTTGGAGAGAAGGGAGCCTATCTTGCCACATTTCTCCAGCGAGTAGCCACACGTCAGTCCATACAAGAAACCTGCCGCAAAATAGTCGCCAGCTCCTGTAGTGTCCACCACTTTCTCTACCGGAGCCGCTTGTACCTGCACCATCTCTGTACCTTTGCGAATCAGAGAACCACGGGCACCCACCTTTACAATGGCTATGCTACACATTTTGGCAATGATGTCCAATGCTTCCTCCGGTTCCTTACCCGTAAAGGCCTTTGCCTCTTCCTCATTGGCAAAAACAATATCCACATATTTGTTGACCAACAGAGAGAAAAATTCAAGGTCTCCTTCTACTATATTGTAGCTCGCCATGTCCAAACATACTTGTAAGCCGGCCTCTTTAGCCAGCTCAATGGCACGGAGAATCATATCATGGTCTTGCACCAGATACCCCTCTATAAATAGGTAAGCATATCCTTTGAACATATCCAGCGAAAGATCTTCCGCCTTCAATGTAGAAGCCGCCCCCAAATAAGTGCCGAAAGTACGCTCCCCATCAGGAGAAATGAAAGTAGAGGCTACACCGGACGGAAGGGTAGTGGAAAGCAATAAATTCGCCTCTGTCCCACGTTCCAGCAGGCTATCCCGGAAAAGTTACCGTAAAAGTCATTGCTTACTTTTCCGATGAATCCCGTACCCGCACCAAGCATGCCATTGCCCGAATTGCGTTTCCGGCAGAACCTCCGTTAGCCAGGTGCGTCTTCATCCGGCTGAAATACTCACTAATTTTCAAGAACTTATCTTCATCAATCAGCGTCATGCTTCCTTTCGGAAGCTGCATCTCCGTCAAAATATTATCATCTTCAATGATTGCCAGCGCATCGACCAAAGCATTGCCCAACCCAATTATTTTATCCATCTTCGATATTTTTTTTGCAAAGATATTGCATATTTCAAAATATCCTATTACTTTTGCAGCGCATTTGAGAAAAAACAACATTCTTCCTTAGCTCAGTCGGTTAGAGCATCTGACTGTTAATCAGAGGGTCCTTGGTTCAAGTCCAAGAGGAAGAAGCGAAAAACGTTGATCAT
>ENA-OQJX01000281-OQJX01000281.1-human-gut-metagenome-genome-assembly--contig:-NODE-281-length-30999-cov-2.741157_pt1 | contig 30999 bp, 30 predicted proteins | sample MGYA00242615_ERZ504782 | MGnify/ENA primary metagenome ERZ504782 (study PRJEB26092, sample SAMD00036354) | human gut metagenome | host: Homo sapiens | study: EMG produced TPA metagenomics assembly of... | reverse complement strand
ATTATCAGGATGAAGACAAGAAGACTTCTGTCAATAGGAAAAGGAAGAAGGCTGGCTGGAGTGACGAGTATCTAACTAATTTGATAAACACCTTTATTAAAGCGTTTTAACTCATGCGTTTTCCCTGGTTGCTTAAGACTAATCTATAAACGCAAGTTCCGTTTATAAAAATGCAAGTTTTGTTTTTATAATCAAAAGCTTCATTTATAAAAACAGAACTTGCGTTTATAGTTTATAATAAGTTGATTGTAAGTTTGGTATTAAAAGAAAGGAAGTTTACCCTTAATGCGGAAGAACTTTGCTATTAATAGATTGGGAGGCAACTAGTGCTACTTTACACTCGTTCAGTTATCTATTGGAATAACTTCCTGCATATAAATAGCATCCAAGCTCCAAAGAGCAGCATCATTCGTGCTGATGCTCGTACATTCATCTAATGGGGACGGTACTTCCGGCGGAAGTATGGTAGTGATGCGGAAAGGCGGTGCAGGTGTATGTTCCAACCGGGTAAACAAATCTTTCCAGCTTCTTCAGCCATTTGGGTATTACGCAAGTGATAAGCTGCGTAAGCCATCAGGCGGGAGACACGAAAACGGCTATGGCTAAGTTCCCATGCTTTCTTCTTGTAACGTGCAGCATGGTCAAGCCAGGCATCTTTCCATTCGGGTATATCAATCATACGCATCATTTCATTGGTTATCTCAAATCCGCCCATGATCGTCATTAAATGGTTGGTTGTTTCCAGTTTGGGGTCACATTCGGTTGTGATGATCCCTGTTGACGGATCAAATCCTAGAGCTTTGGGACCGGTAAAAAGGCGGTTAGGCAGAGCGGCAATGCTTTTCATTCCTGCTATTATTTTATCACGATAAGTTGTGTTACCTGTGCGCTCCCATTCTGTCATCCAATTACCGGCATAAGCCAGCCAGTCGGGACCGATACGCAAACGGGCGGGAGCGGTACAAGGATATTCGCTGCGAGGTTGGGCCAGGCGCATAGGGTCCAGTTCATAGAGTTTGTGGTCGGCATCCTTCACTTCAGTCATTAAATCACCGCAACGTTCGTCCGTAGTAAGGTAATAGTAGAAACGGTTCCAGGCGGCCTGGCTGATTCGCGCTTCTTTTGCTCCGCATCCCCAATGACTTACATTATGCCGACTGCCTAATCCGGCATTGGGACCGATATGATAGACATCCACTTCACCCGTATGACGCGTCATAGCTTCTGCCATACGCCAAATATCAATACGCCCGGTACGCAGGAAATTATACCATAGCCACATATTAGAAGCCAGTTCCGTATTGTCCCAGGCAAATCCTCCGACATCGTAACGCCAGGTATGACGAACGGGTCATAAGCGTGCATCACATCACCATAATTCCAGAAACCGTACCATTTGTTTTGTTCGATTGCTTTCTGATAGAAGTCAATGTAAGCATCCAAGCGGTCTTCTACACGAGTACGGAATGGAGTAGTACGGTCAGGGAGACTCCATATCCCGAAAGCTTGGCGGGCATGAAGATAATTCGGGGTTGGCAGTAACAGACTAGGGCTAGAAAATTGTTTGGCATAATCAGCAAAAGCCTTTTTCCCGGTATATCCACTTTGTGGGATCAGTGTAAACGTAGTTGTACGGGCAATGCCGTATGGCGTATTCATGCCTCCTGAACATCTTCATAGCTGGCATTCAGGTCATGAGCTATACGATCATAATGCCGCAAATCCATAGGTTCGGACTCCGGGCTCCACAACCAGGCGGTAAGGGTAGCTACCGGGTTCGTGCGTCTGAAATTTCAATAGAAGAGGGATAAGACTGCCAAAAGTCATGCATACAAAGTCCTAATCCTCCGGTAATATCTCCAACAAAAGTATATCCATCGCTACGTGTGCCGGAAAAGGTTCCTATCCAGGGATTATCGTTATTGGCACGTTTACGAATGGAGAAAGCATCGGCAGTGAGTTGAGACAGACGGTAATCATTCCATGAAGCCCAGTTATCGAGCAGAGAGCGGTTCTTTTCATCGAAAGATTCATAAGGTGGAATACGTTTGCCTTCCATTTGCTGTTGTTGCAGGGAGGGTTCATCTGTTGACTTCTGTTGTGCATCTTTCTTTTCATTACTGTTTTTCTTATTATCTGTCTTATTTAAAGTGAGTATGCGACGCCCTACCAATGGTTGTACCGGCTCGCTCCACACTCCTCCATCTGCACACGAGAAAGCAATATGACGATTATACAGAGCTTCACGCATAGGAACGTCGAAACGGATACCTAAACTACGAATGAAATCTTTCTTCTGATCTCCGTCATAGACGAAACTATGTACCATTTTGATCTGTTCACTGCAACCATAAAAGTAGAGACGTACCACAAAAGGAAGCCACTCACGGTTATTCCATTTGTTCATATCAGAGTTATTCGCATAGTTCCCTTCCTCTTCAGAGTGATTCGTATCAATCTCCTTATTCCTGTTCCGATGTATCCCTTCCAACTTTACAAGTGCCCGTACAGAGCCCAGACGTTCTATGGTTACTGATTTTATTTCTCCTATGTAACGAGTAAAAGATATTTGAGATGTATTTTCTTGAATCGGCTCGCTTTGAGTATTACAAATCAGACGCGCTTTCTCTCCTACTTTAGTTCCTTTATATAATAGACTATCAATCAGGAAATCTCCGCGTTGGGGAATAAATACGGAAATTACCCCTGTTTCAATTTGAATATTTTCAGGCGTTTCAGTGATTGCAATAGAAGCATCAGGCTGTTTATTGATAGTTTTTGCTTTCCGGGGGGCTTTTTCTAATGTCAGTCTTTCTGTTCCGGCAGGAATGACTCCGGCAACTCCGCTCCATTTCACGGAACCATCCGGCCAGTAAGCCAACGGCCAAGTATCTACCGGAATCTCTTGATTTCTATCTGTTTTTAGTCGCAATGAAGTTTCAGGAAATAGGTAGCCTTCATCAAAAGGAACTCCGAAGCTTACAGCTTTGTCTTGTTCAGGAGTATTGCCGATCCAATGTAAAGGAACAGTAGACGTTTGGGATGGCAAACATTCGTAGCGGAAGTTTGTAATACGGGTACGGGATAAGGTGGTGCGAAAGCCGAACCATCCTTCTGTCAGAGGTTCGGCATCGCGGAAGTCCACCAGTCTCTTGCCGTCTATGTAATAACTAACCCTATTATTTTCATTTGTTATCTTAATGTGATACCAGTGATTCGCTTTTAGCAAATGTTCGGTATCTGTATATTCTTTCAGTATGGCAGGACGTACCTTGGATCTGTGATTCCTGCTTCATTGCCGTCATAACGACGGAAGCGTGTAGTAGAGTTATAGTTTCCACCATATCCCATGTAATAGAGTTGCAAAGAATAACAATTCAGAAAGATTCCGCTACGCCACTTCTCACGTTTCCATATATTATCAGGATGTTTGGGGTCCGAAGCCATCCAAAAGCAATTCAGGTCACTCAAGCGGTCTCCTTCTTTTTCTACAACTACACACGCATCATATTCAATGGTTACCCGTCCGCTCATCTTTTCTTTCCTCCATAAGGTAAGGCCTTTAGGAGACAGTATTTCAGCGGTATCACCCTGAAATGTCACTTTATAATCCGGAGATTCCGACTCTACCTTCCAATATTTATGAAACTGGCGGGCGTTGAGGCAGGAAACTTTATTGTTTTGTGCGTTTGTTCCCAAAGTGATGAAGAGGAACAAAAGGATAAAGAGTTTTTTCATATGTATATTTGCTATCTCACCTTACAAAGGTAGGGAGAGCCGTTCAATTAAGAAATAGAATATTATCCATATATATGGCGATTCGTTCAACTATGAAAAAAGAACAACCCGACAGTTAGCCGGATTGTTCTTTTTCAACAAACTCATATCAAATAAGAGATTTCTTATTCAAAAACCTTTTTATTCTGCTTTTTCAAAGTTTCAGCACCTACATAGTAACCTAAGTTAGTTCCCTGGTTATATCCCATATTCTGCATCGCTTGAGACATATCATAATTATGATCGGTCATCAAGTGAGGAAGACGGAATTCGGTAGGATGATTCGTGGAGAATATATAAATAGATTTCATGTCACTTGAACCCATTATTACTTCTTCACGATAGTCACCGAGAAAATCACCATAGTAACAAGGATTGTATTTGGTGCTATGGTTACCGTCATTGCTACCGTAAGTTCCAAAATATACCAAACGAGTCTTATTCGTCTTGTTTACATCAGGGTTCTCTTTATAGCTCACGACACAAGCACGGTCCAGCATTTCTCTTGTCGGCTGCCCGCTCCAATAAATGGCTACATTATACAAAACTCCACCACCAATACCTGTAGGATATGTACTGGATACCAATCCACTGCCACTACAACTGAATACCCCTTCCTGCAAAGAAGACCAGTACTCAAAATTCGGGCTATCCGGATCGATATCTGCCACAATACAACGACCGACATCAGTAGTCGAACCCGCTCCATGGCCGGTAATCAAGCCACCATCTCTTGCATCAATCACTTGACATCCATAACCGTGTCCTTGTCCATTATAATTGCCCGGTTCTTCAAATGAAGCAACAATTTGCAATCCTGAACGGTCTTTTATAAATTTGCCAACACATAAACAGTCACCATGACCGTTTCCGGTACACCACAATTCGCTTCCATCATCATCTATAGCCGCAGAACCATACAAGATTTCATCTTTTCCATCATCGTCCAAGTCCGCTACACGAAAACTATGCGAACACATGGACAACCATTTTGAAGAATGTTCGGCTGTATCAAACTTCCAACGGGTTTCCAGTTTATTCCCTTTCAAATCGAGTGCCCATACTTGCCAATTATGATAAATACCTCTACTGATGATCAGACTGGGGTTGCTTGTTCTCACTCCGGTCGCTTCGTCAGGTATACCATCCAGATAAGCCACCCCGATAAAGAAACGGTCCATGCGGTTTCCGTAATCATCTCCCCAATATTCACTCCAATATTTAGCACGCGACGCTTTTGAACCACTTCCACCACGAGGAATATTATCCACCCGGGTAATTTCACGTCCATCATATCCACGGCAAATAGAGATATATTCGGGACCTTCCATTATCAAACCGCAAATTGTATTAATACTTGCTCCCGAATACCAGCCCACAGCGTCAGTCTGACGAATTCGATAATCGTTCACATTACCATAAGCATCGGTAATGACCTTACCATCCCCAAACTTTGTACCTTCTGAAGAGCGGAAAGCTATTTCACATAAACCATCTCCATCAAAATCGTATAAAATATATGAAGTATAATGTGAACCGGAACGAATATTGATTCCCAAATCAATTTGCCACAAAAAAGTACCATCCATCTTATAAGCTTCCAACAAGGTCGAACCATTATTCCATCCCCCTGGTTGGCACCATCATACGGTTCTCTCTTCACCACAATCTCCAATTCACCGTCACCGTCCAAGTCACCTAGCTGAATATCATCAGGAGAATATGTAATCGACGCATCGGGTACATTCATGTTTAATCTAATCTCATGATAAAACTTTTCTGCCATTTCAGAGGTAAAGGTATAATCGCAAAGCGTTTCAGCCTGATTGGCAAGAGTGACCCGGTATACATTCGTTTTTGATACATCAATATCCGCATCCACCCAAGAAGTAGTATTCGAAATAGGTTTCTCATTCAATTTCACTTCCGTCTCGCCGTCTACCGACTTATAAATATCAAAAGCAACATTAGACGGATCGGTCTTCAGTAATCTCCAGCTAATCAATGCGGATGATATGCCGGAAGAGTTATTGGCGTCAACATTTGGTGCCGGGTCGTAACTAACCCACATTGCACGGCTACCCGTTATAACTTCAGTAGGCAGAGGCGGCAACTCCTCTTCCGTCTGATTGCCATTGTTCACTTCAACGACGGGGTCATTATCCGAGCAGGCAACTATGGCCAGCAGACAAAACAGCCCCAGTATTATATAATGTTTCTTCATTTCTTTCGTTTTTTTATTCTATAAACATCCGTTCTATGCAAGAATATCCTATCACTATTCATCAGCATTCCGGTTGTGGGTTACCACCCCGGATTCTGCTCCAAATTAGGATTCTTAGATTTTTCACTCTGCGGAATCGGGAAGAAATACATCTTATCATCCCAACTTCTTTCTTTTACCTTACGTTCATACGTATAAGTATCATCCCATTCTTCGTAATCTTCATTTCAACAATGTTCTTGAAATGTTTGTCACCCTCCTTCCAACGACGTACATCCCAAAAACGATGTCCTTCAAAGGCCAATTCTACCATACGTTCATTCTGATATTTCTTCCAGAAAGCATCATTGGTCATCCCTTGAGGGAATCCGGGCATCTCGGCACGCGTACGAACTACTTTGATAGCATCCACAGCCGAAGTTGTAAATTCATTATCCGTTGCATACGGACTACCCAGATACTTATATACAGCTTCCGCATAATTCAAATAGAACTCTCCAAAACGGAATGTAATCCATGAATGATAGGTCTTTGAAGCTGTACCGGCACGTAAGTCTACTGCCGTCTGACAATACTTCTTCAGATAATAGCCAGTCGGAGTTCCGCCACTCAAAGGCTCCGCATTTAGTCCGCCCTGATAGGTTTGCAGAGGAACAGTATTCCAGTTAGGCCACTTTTCGTCCCCATTCTTGGCAATAGTCAGATAGAAACGAGGGTCGCGGTTGGTATAATAAGGATTAGCAGGATCATAGTTATCCAACTCGTCCGGACGCAACCCTGTATCCTTCATCTCATACGCATCCACCAGTGTCTGTGTGGGACAGTTTCCACCTTTACAATTTTCCAACCCTACCGGGAAGTTATATCCCTCAAAAGAATTAGTGGTAGTAGTGGCACGACGGAGAAAAATCAATTCATTAGTAGCGTCATTGTAATTGTCCTTGCTCCAAAGTGATGAATAATCCTCCACTAAGAGTTTTGCCTTTTCAGCAAACCCATTACTGTCATCTAAAATTTCCTTATTGGCTTTAGCTGCACGATACCACAGTTCTCTATTATCAGTCGGATTAAATAAAGGACTTGCCGCATACAATGCTGCACGAGCTTTCAAGGCCAATACCGTTTTACGGTTGGCACGTCCTGTTTCCGCCGGACTACTAGGCAATGCCATATCTCCCAGTTTACTGTAATCGACGATAATCTTATCTTTAATATCATCACATTCGGCTATGATATAATCAAAAATCTCCTGTGCCGGTCTGCGCGATAACGTATTCGATTCTTCGGCTGTTAATATATGGTCGCTAAACGGCACATCTCCATATTGCCGTACCAAGTTAAAGTAGAAATATGCACGAAGGAAACGTACCTCATACTGGTAATTGGTATAGCGGAACATCTGTTGTGCATAATCACTGTTCAAAGCCAACTCGGGAAATGTCAGTCCGGTAAACTTCTCCAGATATAAATTACAATTGGCTATCCCTTCATAACAGGACGTCCACATGCTACTTTTAGCATTCGACGGACTCCAAGAACCATTGTAAAAGTCTTCAATCTGATTTCCCGAATAAGCATATTCGGACTCATCGGTAGCAGAACCAAGAATTGCCCCGCTATAGTTTCCAAAGTCCACATCCATGGACAAATAGATATTTGTTATCAGCCCTCCTACATTACCGAAGTTGAGCTTCACAAAATCCTCATCATAATTATTGTACTCATGATATTCCATCTTATCTGAGCAGGAACCGAGTGCGGCTACACACATCATTCCGTAGATAATGTTTTTCAGTTTCATTCTTTCGCTTTGTTTTTATGATTAAAACCAAATCGTAACACCGACTACTACACTCTTATTCAGCGGAGTCGCTACACCATAACATTCCGGATCTGTCACATCAATATGATCTGAACAGAACAAGTCTGTTCCTCTGACATATAACTTGGCACTCCCCAATATCTTAGTCTTCTTCATCCATTCTTCCGGAAATCTGTAATACACCTCCGCGTTACGTAACTTCAAGAATGACCGGTCCGCCAACCAAACTGTATTAGCCTGATAGTTATTGGCATTACTCTGTGAACTCAAACGAGGATATTTGGCATTTTGATTTTCCGGTGTCCAACGATTCTCATAATAATGAGTAGAAAGTGTCGTATTATTTATCAACGGCCAAAACATACTCTTCGTATTCAAGACAGCAGAATAGTTACCTGTTCCCTGAAACATTACATCTACTCCAATCCCTTTCCATTCGGCTCCCAAATGGAAAGAATAATAAATTTCCGGAGCCGTCGTACTATAACCGATAGCTGTTTTATCATTGGCATCAATGATTCCGTCTCCATTCACATCTTTATATTTTATGTCTCCCGGCACTACCGTACTAAAGTTTTGCGGAAGGCTGTTTGCTATATCTTCTTTATCTTTGAAGAAACCTTCAGCTACCATTCCATATACTTGTCCCAACCGATTTCCTGTTTGCACAAGATTCTTATACAAACGCGGTTCTTCCAGTTGTTCCTTAATTTCATTCTTATTCCAAGCAAAATTACCGCCAAGGTTGAACACTACATCTCCTAACCGTTTCGTATAGTTAAGTCCTAGTTCCACGCCATAGCTATCAACGATTCCGGCATTCTCGAACGGAGCATCTACGCCCAACACATCGGTATATTTTCCTTCGGAAGAGACCCAAATATCTTTTCTCCGTTGGTAATAGCTTCTGCCGTCACGTCCAGTCCATTGAACAACACGGCATCAACACCAACATTGTATTTATACGCTTTCTCATGTGTCGAATTAGCAGTTGCCAGGCGCCCGATAATAGTACTTCCGAATTCAGAGTCGTAACTACTGTTAAACTTATATTGCGTACCGGTAGTCGTATAAATCTGATCCCAATAGTCATATACGGTAGTACTTCCGTCTTTAGGCAGATAATCAACATTGATCACTCCAAACGAAGCGCGCAATTTCAGGAAGTTCACCCAAGACACATCTTTCAACCATTTTTCTTCCGAAAGCACCCAAGCAGCAGAAATGGTAGCGAGAAAGCCCATTTATGCCCCGGTGCCAATAAACTGGAGGCCGAGCCAACCAATGCCAGATCCAAATAATAGCGATTAGAGAAACCTACATGATTATACCAGGATACATTTTGCCGATAAATAGTAGTGTTCAATCCGTATGAATCACGATACTCATAATCCCATTTGAATTGAGAATACACATCCCACTTCCGAAACGAGCGATTGTAATCGACACTACCTGCAAAGTTAAATTGGCGCGCCCAGTTGTCAATACCTGCACCCGAACCCATTTCACTGGATTCGCCACCTGAAATGGCAGTATAAAACGGACCGTTAGTTGTCCAGCTTGTTGCATAACCGGCATACGTATAAGTCTTGCTATGGTCTTCCAGAATATTGGAATAGTTGTCATAAGCTAAACGAAAGTTTGCTCCCAATCCTTTCAGCAAACCAGATAAATCTTGTGACAAGGTAAGGTCGGCAAACAAACTGCGAGAGTGTCCTTTAGAATAAGCAGCTCCCTGCGATTGTGCGACAGGATTCGATGTTCCCGCCCAAGTAGTACTTCCTCCCCAACTGTCATCTTCCGTACGAACCGGAAAAGCTGCAGAAGGAATCGAATAAATCATATCCCATAGGTTAACCGAAGCCCCCGGAATCCGAGATTCGGACAAGGTACCGAGAAGATTCAACTTCAATTTGGTAGTGGCGGTTAAATCAATATCCAGATTTGTACGCAAATTAGCACGTGAATACATATTCTGTGTAGAATATCCGTCATTTGCATTCGGGGTTTTGATAAACCCTTTGTCTGTTAATAAATTCGCCATAGTATAGTAGCGGAACTTTGCTCCTCCCCCACGGAATTCGATCGTATATTTATTAGAAACTCCTCTGTCTTTAAAGGTTTCATCAATCCAGTTCACATTAGGATAGAGATAAGGGTACATACGGGAAGCCCCTCCACTACCTACTCCATTACGGAAAGCATCGACTTCTTCCGGAGTATACCGAGCTCCCAACCTTCATATCCACGCGCTTCATTCACTGCAGAAGCATACGTAGCTGCATCTACAAATTCCGGACGTCGAGACTGAGTGTTAATGATATGATCATACGTAAAAGTTATCTCTTTTGTTTTGTACTTACCACGCTTTGTAGTAATCAAGATCGCACCGTTCACCCCTTTGTATCCGTACAATGCCACAGCCGCGGCATCTTTCAGGATGGAAACGGATTCTACTTCTTCTGGGCTCACCAAGCTCATGTCTCGTTCCAAACCGTCAACCAGCACAAGCGGTGTATACTTGACAAGCTCTGCAAACCACGTACATAAAAGGTAGGATCTGCCATTAAACCTGTACTAGCTGCATTCTGCAAAGTAGTAAGACCCAATCCATATCCATATAAAGAATTGGATATATTCCGGGAAGACCGCTTATTAAACTCTTCATTATAGGTGGTAGAAACAGCTGCTGTTGATTCATGACGATTGAATGTCCGGTTAGCTCCCACATCAATAGTCTGAGCTGCATATCCCATCACAATAGTCATCGGACCATCAGCCTTTACCACAACTGTGGTAGAGCCTTTGTCGGCAGAAAAGACACTCAAGCGTTGTCCCTTCTCGACCGCAATCTCGAATTTACCATCTTTATCAGTTTCAACCCGGGTCTCCACTGCGCCACCTTCCACATTAACGGACGCTCCATAGACTGGGTTTCCCGATTTATCAACAACAATACCTATAATGTTGTTGTCTGTATTCTGCGCTCTGACCGGAATGCTCAAACAAACTAGTAAAGCCAGTATCAGAATCTTATTTTTTCTCATATAAATCAATATTCAAGTATTGTTTTAATCTATTTCGCTGTCTCACATTACCAACCCGGATTCTGAATCAATCCATATCCTTTGTTAATTTCCGTTTGCGGGAATGGAGAAAGATACCATTTGGGATCAAATCCGTATGTCCACCACCGACGGACCGGCTTGGATAACTCAAACCTTTCATATTCAAAACGAGTAGGCTGCAATGCCCCCTTGTTCTTATCTCCTTCATTCCATTTAGCATTTCCCGTTATACGATTACCGGTATCATCCAAACGATAGGCGAGCAACCCGTGCAGGCGCTTCTCGAAACGATCGGCACGCTTGTAACGGACAAGATCAAAGTAACGGCTATCTTCAAGCCCCAATTCCCGAACACGCTCGCACAGCAATTCTTCCAATAAGGCTGCTTTGTCAGAAAGTAAATTCTTATCTGTAACACACTCCGCCAAATCTTTCTTCAATCCTACGCGGGCACGTACTATATTCATTTGGTCAATAGCACCCCGGTGATCATTCTTGGCTTGAAGCAAGGCCTCTGCATAAGTTAAATAAATGTCAGATAAACGAAGATATACCCAATGCGTATACTGACGTTGGTACTCTGTTCCCAAATAATATTTCATATTTTTATAACCAGTCGCATAGTTACCTGATTCAAGTGCAGCATTTTGTCCTTCATCGTATCCTCCGACCCACAATTCATAAGGTAAACCGGACATTGTTCCTGCACTCCAGTCTAACATCTTCGGCAATCCGTTTACCATGCAATGCTCATACAGACGAGGATCACGGTTAATACGATTTCCGACAATAGTTGTTCTCCATTTTTGAATGTTCCGGTCAGGAACATTGCATCCAACTTACCTTCTGTTTCCGTCTTTTTCCAGTCAAACGGAGTACCGTCGGCCCATGGGAACATCTCCACATATTCCTGTGTAGGCGGATATTCGGTACGACAAAGTGACGGAACAGCCCAGGAATGCCACATATAAGAACTTGAGTTGAAAGCGTCCGACATATTCGTGCGGACAGAATGCAAGACCTCCTTGCTGTTCTGACGAATATATCCCATACGATATGCCTGCCGATACTGTTCCGGTGTTTCTTCCGAAGCCTTATTCAGGCTATATCCGCCTTGACTCTCCAGCTCTTTAAAGAATGCTTCACAAGCCTTCAAACAGTTATCCCAAAGTTCCGCATGGTAGCCGCCGTACCATACCAGATGCTGCTGTTCAGCCTCTGAGTTTCCTCCTGCATATCCGTTGACATCGTTAAACAACGGAGAAGCGGCAAATTGCCAGATTTTGCATTTCAATGCCATCGCACCGGCCTTTGTCCAGTGTCCGGCCTTGCTGGCAAGATCGGCATCAGCATAAGCCCACACCAATCCACCGGAATTGATAGCATCATCCAACATCTTTATCATGTAGTTAACAGTCTCCTCTACCGTAGCACGGGGGATTTCATAACCTGACTCCGTACCGGTGAATGAAGCATATAACAATGGAAGACCTCCATAATGACGGAACATATCAAAATAGCGTGCCGCAATCAGGCATTTAGCTTCTGCCACCAACTGAGTTTTTTCAGTGCTATCCATGCCCGGCACTCTATCTATATTTTCCATTAACAACCAGCACCAGCGCACTACTTCCCATACCATTTCCCGTGTATATGGGAAAATATTACCACGCGTGCCATAGTTGGCATTGAGAGAACCCAAATAATACTGCTGATATACAGTTGCGTCACTAAAATAAAGTGACCAGCAGTCTGTTAGCGCATCCTTCTTTCCTAAATAAGGACTGGAAGAATCAGGAATATTACCGTTACTGTCCGTATTATAAGGTAATCCGTAATACTGTCTACTGTAACAGGTATTCAAAAATTGGCGCGTATATTCCGCACTATTGAACACTGTGTCAATAGTAGCATTTCCGCCCGGTGCCTTATCCAAAAAAGAGTTTCCGAATTTAATTTCGTCCACACATGAAGTGGAAACCAAACAAACCGCCGCTCCCAACATCGCACCGATGAACCATTTATTTTGTAATTTCATTGTATCTTTCCTTTATCTATTTTAGAATCCTAATTTCAAGCTCAACGTATAAGTCTTGGACAATGGATAAGAAGGTGCATTAGTAGCTCTTGCCTCCGGATCACCCCACAAATAAGGTGTAATCGTCCACAAATTATATCCTGCAAAAGCCAACTGACATGTATTCAGTCCAAGTTTCTTCATTAATGGGAAGTGAAAATTGTATGCCACCTGAAGAGTTTTCAAACGCAAGTATTTGGCATCTTTCTCATATAAAGTGGAAGTAGCATAATTATTCTTTGCATTATCAATGGTAGCTCTCGGATACTCCGAAGATTGTGACGGATTTTCCGGTGTCCATGTATGATCCAGATGGTATGCCAACAATCCTCCCTGCTCGCTATTGGAAGATGAATAAAACGGTTGACGAAATACATCCGAAATCATACGACTTACATTCCAGGCCCCTGTCCATTGAGTACTTATTTCCAGATTCTTCCAACTGAATCCTAAATTAATACCTAGCATATATTCAGGATCGTCTGTAAAGCCATAGTCATAACTTGCATCATTTGCATCAATCTTACGGTCACCATTCAAGTCAACATATACTGCATCTCCATTTTGAAGAATACTCTCGTGAGTGGGGAACGGACGATTAAATGTCTGCTCATATAGCGCAGGTGTATCCTCATCATAGAAGCGCCAGAAAACATATTGACTACGCGAACCGATACGGTGTCCCTTCTGATATTGATATAAATTATTCTGCGGTGCTTCCTTCTTTTCAAGAATCTCATTCTGATTATAAGAAAGGTTAATACCCGCCCAATAACGGAAATTATCGCCAATCTTATCGTTCCATTTTAAAGAAAGTTCCCAGCCCCAACTGTCTACACTTCCTAAATTTGAATAGGGAGTAATGAACCCTAACATTCCCGGAGCTGTACCGTCACGCAAAAGGATGTCATTACGACGTTCTTTATAATATTCAAAGGTTGTTTTCAGACGGTCATCAAGGAAGTTAATATCAACACCATAGTTCCGTTTCAGAGCTTTTCCCATGTCACAGCAGGGTTATTCTTAGCTACCTCACGCGCACCCAGACTAACAGTACCATTATCTGTTCCGAATCCATATCCCCAGGCGTTAGTTGCTCCTCCACTTGCCGTTACACGATTTGCCAAGTCACCTAAACCGACATTATATGGATCAGCCATATACATAAACCGCGATCCTCCAATATTATCGTTACCTACCAAACCGACACTGGCACGTAATTTCAAGAAGCTAACCACCGACTTCAAAGGACGGAAAAACTTCTCTTCACTCATCACCCAACCTATAGAACCAGCCGGGAAATAAGAAAAGCGCAAATCGGACGCAAAGTTTTCCGAACCGTTATAACCCACATTAAACTCTGCCATATAGCGGCTCTTCCAATCATAAGTGACACGTCCGACTAATCCGACATATCCATGAGGAATGTCCGAATATAATTTCGGATAATACTCTTTCTGTTGATTATACAAAACTAAGGCTGTCACCGTATGATCACCAAAAGTACGATTATAATTAAAGCTGGCTTCCATATACCAATTACGTGCTTTGCCTGTAGTATACGAATACTTCACATCTGTATTCTCTCCAAACTTACGATAAGCAATACTACCGTCATCCATCAATACAGGAGTGTATGTAGCAATAGACCCACCAGAACCGACTTTATTAACTGTAAACGAGCTGTTATAAGATCCCTTCACTTTAAAAGAAAGTCCTTTAGTCAAGAAGTCCATTTTTTGATCCAGAATCACATCCACATTCAGCGAATTGTTGCTGGTTTGGCTGAATCCATTTCCATAATATCCCATACCTGTACCTCCAGTAAATGGTAATTTCAGTCCGTCTGAATAAGTCTCATCGCTCGAATTTACTAATTTTCCGTCTATGATTCCCGGACTGGAGAAAGGAGTAGCATAATACATATTTTTAATCAATCCGGAAGATCCCTGACTCGTACGCGGTTGATCTGAATTATTCACATTACCACTAATATTGAATGACAAAGTAGTCGTTTTAGTGACATCCATATCCAAGTTTGTACGATAGTTAAACCGACGGTACTGATAGCTTAAATTATAAGGAAGATCAAACTCACTAAAAAGTCCTCCTTGCGTATAAGCACCTGCAGAGATGAAATAACGTACTTTATCTGTTCCTCCCGAGATGTTCAGATTATGCTGGCTCTGAAGCGTAGAGCTTTTCATAATATAGTCAGCCCATTGTATATTTGGGAAACGAATAGGATCGGAACCATCTGCAAATTTTTGAATCACGCCATCACTAAATAAGGCAGATTTGCCATCACCGGACATCATTTGATTATGAAAACGGGCATAGTCATAGGAACTTGCCTGTTCTACCATTTTTGTAGGCATCAATACAGAAGCAGAAGTAGTAAACGAAATTTTCGCCTTTCCTTCCTTTCCTCGTTTAGTTGTAATCAAAATGACCCCATTTGCTCCACGAATACCAAATACGGCTGTTGCCGAAGCATCTTTCAAGATAGAAATGGATTCAATTTCATTCGGGTCGATATCACTCATACTTTCACGATCCACACCGTCTACCTGAATTAACGGTGAAGAATTTTCCCAAGTAGCTTTACCACGAATAAAAATTTCAGCGGCATCCGCTCCCGGCTCACCGGAATATTGTACGGTAGTCAAACCTGTCATCTGCCCTCCTAATACATTGGAAACCGAACCTACAGATACACGGGTCAATTCTTCTCCCTTCACACTAGCGATAGCTCCTGTCATGGTCACTTTCTTCTGCGTACCATAAGCTACGATTTCCACCTCTTCAAGTGCTGTCACATCCTCTACCAGAATGACTTTCATGTCATTTTTCGCTACTACTTTTTTATCGGTATAACCTATAAAAGATACTTTCAATTTCGCACCGGGACGTACATTTATTCTAAATACACCGTCAATATCGGTAATTGTACCATTAGATGTTCCTTCCGCAAGTACACTTGCTCCAATTATCGGTTCGCCTTGGCTATCTACTACTGTTCCTTTTATAGTACTTTGCTGCTGTACAACTTCGATGGCTGCCGAAGCTGTTTGCAATCCCCATGCAGGTGCAAAAGTTGCTATAGTGAAAAACAGAGCGACAGGTAAGGTTGTCCCCTTTATAAAGTTTTTCTTATTCATATATGTATATGTTCATGATATAAGTATAATTTTAACGGACTTTATATACCGTCATTATTTTAGAATGCAAGCATCATACGGAAATAACCGGCACGCGAATCACGTTCACAAATTATGTGATATCTTCCACCAGCCATACCGTGTGTCCATTGGTTGGCTGGAGAACGCTGTGTGCTACTCCAATAGTGTCCACTGTTAGTTCCTGACTCGACAGAGGTCATCTCATCACCATTTACATTCTTGAGACAACGGTTAATAACACTCAAATTCTTAGCGACTGTATCCCAACACATTATAGAGGGCAAATACCAAGGAGTCACATTTGCCGGAATAGCTTCCGCTTCACGATAAGCCTTGATATACGCATAAGCATGGTCGCAAGTAGAAGGACTACCCATACCTTCGTAACACATAGTAAGTAACTGTGTATTATTGTATCCCATTAGTGCTGGGAAAACCAATGAAGCATCATTCTTGTTAACATCCTTCTCTGTGTTACAACCTACAAACTTGTTTGCCCAATTCTCATCTGAAGTAAACCAGTCTGAATAATAACCGGACTTACTTGAATGGAACATTTTCAAAGCAACATCATTTTGTTCACTATCTTTTACCACAGAATTCTTAATAGATAGCACTATACCGTGCGTACATGCAGGGAAATCGCGACGCAAAGCATCAACTTCTGCTGAATAGAGTTCAGTATGTGTTACACTGGGTTGTGAATTTCCTACATAACATACAATACCAATCACATTCTCCGGCACCGTTTCCGCATCTACTGAAACTATTTTTCCATCTGCACAAAAATAGTCTCCTACCTGCAAAGTATGGTTGATTTTACTTTTATCTTCGATGGTATACATTTTCGCCGTTCCTCCTTCCAGCGTACCTTTAGCTTCATATTCCATCTCACTTACTCCAGAATAAGTACCCTTAATTGAGAATTCCTTCTTCGGATTAACCAAGAAACGGTATGTATCCGTACTTTCCTGATAATAAGGAGTTGCTTGAGTATTGTTCACTGTAAACGAACCGGCTGTTAATGGTAACAAATAATCATCTATACCGCCATTTGTAAAGCTATAGGTCAAATTAGGCATCTTCACTACCGCAAGAGCCATCCGATGTTGCATAGTAAAAGCGATCTGTCCTTTCAAACGATCCCCCTGAACACTACCCGTACTCGTCATCAAATCATATTGTGTATAATTTCCTTCATTTTGTTCACTGCCTATTTTCCAATTGTTGACGTATGTTTCAAAAGGATCCACCTTCGTCGGATCAAAAGTCACATTCGCATTATACGGATAGTATGCATAAAAAGTCATCCGCTGAAATTGTGAACCTTTGTATTCAATAGGATCCCCTCCATCAGTCAATTCCCAATAGCCATCTGTCAGTGTGAATTTCCGATTCTTGATATCCTCTACCACCGTTTCTCCTCTTACCGCAAATATACCGATAGCATCTCCGTTAGAAAATCGGGTAGTATATCCATTCTCTGTAGCACGTGTCTTACCACTTTCGTCCATAAATCCTTCATCAGACACACTAATCTGAAATCCCTGCAAAGAATCCGGTGTTTCTCCGGTGAGTTCTTCATTTTGCGAGCAAGACGCAACTATGGCTGCGCCAGCCAGAAAAAGCATTGATATATAATTATAATATTTCATAAATCTCATGTTTATATTTTTAGCATTTTTATCTATATTAGATTGGTAAACAGATCACTTCACAACAGGCTGTGGAGTTACGGTTTCTTCTGTAATATTCCAACTAGGATTAGTTATCTCTGTTCCAGTTTCAGCTATACTCGGGTCGGATGTTATAGGATCGTGGTTTTCATCCTCCCATCCTATTATTTGCGTTTGTTCTGTAATTGTCAACACATAATTATTGTCCTCGTATTTATTTGTCTTGATGATGTAATTATAAGAAAATCCTGATTTCAATTCTGTCAAGTTAGCAAACTCGGCTTCATAAAGATAACCGTTCATTCTAGCTTGGATAGTTACTTTGCCTTGCACCTTCTGTGGCAGTAAAATAGCTTGTACTGTATAATTATCCTGCTCTCCTATTTTATCCCAATAAATATCATCTTTATCCGTAACAGGGTCTTCACTGACTGTTGTCTCCCCTGTTTTAGGATTAAATGTACCATTATTCTTAAGCCCAATAAGATAACAAGTTATATCTGCCAAGTCCACACCTTCGCCAGCTTGAAACTCCAATCTAATACGACTCATCACATGATTGAATGCTAATGTCACGTTCGGGGTTTGTGATGTAGCCTTCCCTTTAGCAAAAAGAAAATCTATCTTCGCACGTTCTTCTGCTGTAGCTTGATTGTCACTGGCTGTAGTCACTTCCAATACAGGTTGTTCTTCACCTGATGTACCAGAAAATGGAGCGTATGCCACTACATCATACTCTCCGGAACCTAATACCCAAATCTCTTCTGCATTTCCTCCTTTTGCCGCAAAAAGACCATTGCCCTTGTATTTGTAATGAATATTCACTTGTTCCGTACACAAGTGATTCCTACCGATCTTCTGCCTCCCAGTTTGTTTCCGTAGCTCTTGTAACAAGATTGCTAGCCTCATGATTGTTTATTACTGCACTAAAAGAAACTTTCGCTCCCGTATCACCGGTAAACTGAATATCAGTTTCTTTAATATCGTTGCTACATCCTGCTAAAAGTAGTAAGGCAACAGCAGTTGTGACATAGTTTTTTTTCATACCATGTTTTTTAAAGTTAAACATATTTTTGTTGATTAGTAAAATCGTCGTAAAGTAAAAAAGACAATGGCTGCATTCTTTTCCAAGCAGCAATTGAAATAAATGAAGCATTTTTTTTATTGTTTTCCATATCTATTAGGTACATCTGTTAAGTTAAACAAAAGTTAGATTCTCTTTTAAAAGTTAATTTTTCACACTCTACCTGTGAAAAAGTGTTGCAAACATAACGACTTAATCAAGATATAGCAATGCAGAATCGTACAAATGCATGGAAAATACCGTCTTTTGCACGATATTCCATGCTGTAGGAGCGATTTTCGATTAGTACCTAATGACTATGAACCTTTTTGTTTCTATTTTATTGTATGGAAAATAGTAATTTATAAACCTAAAAATGATATGGCGAATTTTTCAATTGTAGTTGTTCCAACTAAAAAATTATCAAATGGCAGACATCGAATAAGGATAGCCGTAGCACATCATTCTCAAACCAGATATATATCTACCCAATTTACTTTGGATTCTGCCAATCAACTAAAAAATGGTCGAGTAGTAAGGCATGAGAATGCAGCGAATATGAATGCCTGTCTTCGGAAACTAATCAATGAGTATGAAGAAATTGTTACATCGATCAGCTATTTACCAGCAATTTCATGTACCGAACTTATACATATAATTACTTATGAACAAAAGAAAAAAGGTATAACCTTTCAAGCTGTTGCAAAAGAATACATGAATTTCATGAAAGGAGAAGAGCGGGAGAAATCTTATAAACTTTATAAGATAGCTTCCGAAAGATTAGTCAAATATATGAAAGGGGATTTTCCTTTAATTCAATTGACACCTATACATATCCAAGGATTTGCCAAAGTTCTTCACGAGGAGAATCTGGCAGATACAACTATCAGAATATATCTGACTTTAATAAAGGTGATAGTAAATTATGCCGGTAAGATGAATTATGTATCTTACTCCATTCATCCTTTTGTCCTCTTTAAGATGCCGACAAGTAATGTGCGGGAACTTGATTTGTCAATAGATGAACTGAAGAGAATACGTGATGTCCGGCTTTTAAAGTCTTCTTTATCCATGGTGAGAGATATTTTTATGCTTACCTATTATTTAGGCGGTATCAACCTGAGAGATTTATTAGCATATGATTTTAAAAATAAGAACGATATGCGTTATGTGCGTCACAAAACACGTAATAGCAAGAAGGGAGAAAATGAAATTGTATTTACTTTGCAGCCTGAAGCAAAAGTCTTATAGATAAATATATGTCGAGAAATGGGCATTTGCAGTTTGGTAAATATTCATCTTATAAACAAATATATAGTTTAGTCTTCCGACATATAAATAAGGTAACAGAACTTTCGGGGGTAAAGAAAAAGGTTAACTTACTATTCCGCCCGAAAGACATTGCACAACACGGATATGATTTAGGAATTCAAATTGAAAAATAGAATACTGTATCGGACACAGTATGAAAAATAACCGTCCTATCTTTAATTATATTAAGATTATGCAAGAACATGCCGATAAGGTGTTCCGTGCCGTACTTGACCAATTGCTATAGTATAGATAGTTTTTCACTGCTATTTTTATTTCCTTCTTTTGCTAATCGATTTCATTCCGATCGCTATTCTTTTTTCGTTCCACTATAGTTATCCGCAAAGTACACTATAGTTACCCTTGCGGATAACTATAGTCAAACGCAAAGATAACTATAGTGGAACGAAGAAAGATTCGCATGCCGGATAACTCATAATAGGTAAAAAAGAAATTAATGGTACTAATTGTTCAAATCCTATCCTCAATTGATTGCTAGCTATATGTAGTCGTTTGATGTGCAGGCAGTTATGTTTAAAAAGAGAATCTAACTTTTGTTTAACTCTATAATAAATATGCTATGTAAATATATTAATATCATACAATATATTATACTACTAAACCTCTATAAAGTACTACGTTACAGGAATATCCATATAAAAAGAAACAAAGAGTCTTCATTAGAGGATAAAAAGATATATCAACAATAAAGGATCTATAAACCAATATTTATAACTTAATAATTAAAGTATGAAAAGCAACAAAAAAGGTAATCACCTGTATGCCTATAAGGATACTATCCGACGGCTATTTCTTCTCACTTTGTTCTCCTTTTAATAGTAGAATCCTATGCCCAAAAAAAACGATTTCGGGTACGGTTACAGATTTTACCGGAGAACCGGTTATTGGTGCCAGTGTGTTGGTTAATGGTACTACTAATGGTACAATTACTGATTTAAATGGCAAGTTTTCTCTTTCCAATGTACCAACCAAAGGTACAATCACTATCACTTATATAGGATACAAAAAGGAAGAAGTATCCGTAGCAGGAAATACTAACTTCAAGATAACTCTTCAAGAAGATACTGAAACGCTGGATGAAGTAGTAGTTGTGGGCTACGGTGTACAGAAGAAAAGCGATGTAACTGGCGCTATGGCCCGCGTAGGAGAAAAAGAATTGAAAGCAATGCCTGTAAGAAATGCATTGGAAGGAATGCAGGGCAAAACAGCAGGTGTGGATATTACATCTAGCCAACGTCCCGGAGAAGTCGGTAACATTAACATTCGTGGGCAACGCTCTATTAATGCAGAGCAAGGACCACTGTATGTCGTAGATGGTATGGTAATTCAAAATGGAGGTATTGAAAACATCAATCCTTCCGACATTGAAGCTATTGACATTTTGAAAGATGCTTCGGCCACAGCCATTTATGGTTCACGTGGTGCCAATGGTGTAATTCTTGTAACTACCAAGAAAGGAAAAGAGGGAAAAGTAACCCTGAACTATTCAGGTACTGTTACTTTTGAAACATTACATGATGTCACAGAAATGATGTCTGCTACAGAATGGCTGGATTATGCTCGCCTAGCCAAATACAATGCGGGTTCTTATGCTTCGGCCACTCCAACTTATGAAGCAGATAAAGCAGCATTCGGCAGTGTAAGCGCTTCGTGGAAGAATATCGAGCAAGCATGGTCAAATGGCAATTATGATCCCTCAAAGGTCGGCTCCTACGACTGGGCATCTCACGGCAAACAGACGGTATCACCCACGAACATACCTTAAGTGCCTCCGGAGGTTCGGACAAATTCCAAGGTTATGCTTCATTCGGCTATCTAGATCAAAAAGGAACACAACCAGGACAAGCCTATAAACGTTATACATTAAAGACATCATTTGACGTAACTCCTGTTGATTGGTTCAAAATGGGTTCTTCAATTAACGCATCATATTCTACTCAAGACTATGGATATAGTTTCTCTAATCCGTAACTGGTTCCGGTGACTTCTATAGTGCATTAAGAAGCATGATCCCATGGAGTGTGCCTTACGATGAAAACGGGGAATATGTCCGTTATCCAAGCGGTGACGTAAATATCATCAACCCCATCCGGGAATTAGACTATAATACCAATCAACGCCGTACTTTCCGTGCTTCTGCCAGCATGTACTCACAGATTGATTTCGGAAAAATTTGGAAACCACTGGAAGGTTTATCCTATCGTCTTCAGTTTGGTCCCGAATTTCAATTTTACACTCTAGGAGTTGCTAACGCTGCTGATGGCATCAATGGAGATGGTAACAACGGTGCACAATATAAGAACGAACAAAAGCGTGCATGGACATTGGATAACCTGATCTATTACAATAAAACTCTAGGTCAGCATAGTCTAGGAATGACATTGATGCAATCCGCTTCTGCCTATCATTACGAGATGGGAGATATGAGAGCCACTAATGTAGCCTCGTCGGATGAGCTTTGGTACAATATGGGATCTGCCGGTACATTGAATTCCTTTGGTACTGGGCTAACCGAAACTCAGATGGCATCTTATATGGTTCGACTGAACTATGGTTACAAAGATAAATACTTGTTAACGGCATCTATGCGTTGGGATGGTGCCTCTCAATTAGCCGAAGGACACAAATGGGCAAGTTTCCCCTCTGCAGCTATTGCATGGAGAATGGATCAAGAAGATTTCATGAAAGACATCAGTTGGTTGAATCAGTTGAAACTTCGTGTAGGTATGGGTGTCACAGGCAATGCAGCTATCAAAGCATACGCAACCAAAGGTGCCATCACCGGTTTATACTATAACTGGGGACAAAGTGATTCATCTTTAGGTTATGTACCTTCCGATCCTTCACAAAAAGAGCCTGCTAAAATGGCTAATCCAACCTTAGGCTGGGAACGAACTACACAATACAATGTCGGTATTGACTATGGTTTCTTTAATAACCGACTTACCGGTAGTATTGATGCATACAAAACAAAAACCAATGACTTATTATTAGAAATGTCAATCCCTTCATTAACGGGTTATGTTTCTACGTATGCCAATGTGGGTAAAACATCCGGATATGGTATTGATTTGCAAGTAAATGCAATACCAGTACAAACCAAAGATTTTACCTGGAGCACTACTTTAACATGGTCTATGGATAGAAACCGAATTGACGAATTATCTAACGGCAGAACTGAAGATGTGAATAACAAATGGTTTGTCGGTGAAGAAATCGGTGTTTATTACGACTGGGTATATGATGGAATATGGAAAACAGAAGAAGCTGAAGAAGCTGCTAAATACGGACGTAAGCCAGGACAAATCAAAGTAAAAGATTTAAATAATGATGGTGCAATAGATGCTAACGATGACAAGCAAATTGTAGGGCATACACGTCCACGCTGGACAGGTGGATGGAGCAACACTTTCAGCTATAAGAATTTTGAGCTTTCCTTCTTTATTCTGTCACGCTGGGGATTCACAGTCCCGCAAGGAGCTGTAACGCTCGACGGTCGCTATATGCAACGTAAAGTAGACTATTGGGTGGCTGGTACAAATGAAAATGCAAAATACTATTCACCCGGCTCCAACGGCGAAGGAGCCGATGCTTTCAACAGTGCAATGAACTATCAAGATGGATCGTACATTAAAGTACGTAATATTTCATTGGGCTATAATTTTACCCCGCAACAATTAAAGAAGTTAGGTATCAATAATTTGAAGCTATATGTTCAAGCCATGAACCCATTCAATATCTATAAGGCATGTGACTTTTTAGATACAGACTTGGTAAACTATGACAATAATACCAAGACATTTGGTTCACCTACCACTTTGAAGAGTTTTGTAATAGGTGTCAACATCGGATTCTAATCAACAAATTAAAGTAAAGACATTATGAAATTAAATAGAATATTATTTGCTGCTTTAATAGCCAGCGTAACAGGAAGCTCGATCACATCGTGCAGTGAGTCTTTCCTTGATGAAAATCTTACGACTCAATATAGTACAGACCGTTTTAAAACCCAAGAAGGTCTTGATGAATTGGTAACTGGCGCCTATCAGAAACTTAAATTTAAATTCAATTATATATGGGGAATCCAATGTTACAATATGGGAGTGGACGAGTTTACCGATGCTAACAATGTAATTCCTGCATGGAATCACTATAGCCAGGATTTAAACTCATCTGAAAATGGTGCCAACCAACCCATCTGGGATAATTACTACGGACTAGTTGAACCCGCAAACATATTGATTCAGAACATACCTCAATATTATAATCAGAGTTCACCTACATACAAAACCCGTTTAGGAGAAGCACATTTCCTTAGAGCTTATGCGTATTTTGAATTAGTAAAACAATTTGGTGGTGTACCTTTGAAATTAGCTCCGTCTACAAGTGCCGAAACATATTTCACACGGAATTCTGCTGAAGAAATATACACACAGGTTATATCTTGATTTGGAGAAGCTACAGACTACTTCCCAATAAAGGTGAATCAATCGGACGGATTAACAAATATGCTGCCGCACATTTCCTTGCAAAAGCACATTTATTCCGTGCGTCTGAATTGTACAGCGATTGGAATAGTAATTATGTAGCATCCGACCTCGATGCTGTTATTCAATATGGTTCGGAAGTTGTAGATGCACATCCGTTGTGTAGTGATTATGTAGAACTTTGGGACTATGAACAGCCAAACGGAGCCAATGAAAAAGTAAGTGAAGTGATTCTAGCGGCTCAATTCTCTAATGATGAATCAACATGGGGACGCTTTGGAAATCAGATGCATCTTTATTATCCGGCCGTATATCAAGGCAATGATATAGGTGGATGTAAACGTGACATCTCAGGAGGACGTGAATTCTCATACGTAAGTGCTACAGAGTATACCATGCAGGTATTTGACCGTGTCAATGACTCTCGTTTCTGGAAATCATTCATCACCTGTTATGGAGCCAACGAAACCAAAAGCGCTCCTATCTGGACAGCAGAAGATATGCCATACGCTCCGGCAGGTGTAAAAGAAGGTGACAAACGTTTTAGTGGAGGTGAACTTGGTATGAAATACATCGTTAATGACCCGGGAGACAACCGCTATGAGAAATATCCCAATGCTCCGGCATATACTGTTTTGAAAGATGGAAAAATGTGTAACACGTATACATATGTACGCTATTTCAAAGGGCAGGAACACAGTTGGAATGTAAATGAAAAAACAGGTAATTATTACGATATCATACCACACAAGCGTTCGGTAGCTTTATCTAAGTTCCGTGATGGTTACCGTGTTTCTATTGCGTCTCAATTCGGTACTCGTGATGCTATTATCGCCCGTTCGGCAGATGATGTACTAATGGTTGCCGAGGCATATATTCGTAAGGGGGAAGCCAACTATGACAAAGCTATCGAGTGGATGAATAAATTACGTGAACGTGCCGGTTATAAAGCAGGCGAGGATCGTAGTAAGAATGTAGATGGCGGACAAGCCTATAAGAACAATCCTTATTGTTCGGGAAAGGGGGGCGGTCATTCTTCTGAAGGTGCTATTTACTGGGAAGAGAATACTTATTACGAGTCAAACAATATAGAACAGGAAACCACTGCTTCTACTAAAACAACAATGAAATTAAATAGTGTATCAGATGTATATAATTCTACAGTAGATGTCCCTATTTACAACGAACTGGGCTGCACATCCAATGCTGACAAAATGATGTGCTTCCTGTTGAATGAACGTACACGAGAACTTTGTGGCGAATTGCAACGCTGGGAAGATCTGGCACGTACCAAGACGTTAGACGCCCGTTGGCATAAATTCAACGATGGTGCCAGCAGAGGTCTTGGCGAATTCAAATCGGAGAAACATTACTATCGTCCGATCCCCCAAGCTTCTTGGACGGTATCACCAATTCAAATGGTTCCGCATTAAGCATGAGGAAAAGAAAGCAATGCAAAACCCGGGATATTAAGATAAACAACTAATCCTATTGCCACTTGTCACTCTTTGAAATAGAATTTCTAATCAAAGAAGAACAAGTGGCAATATTTTTAATGCTCCTTTCATTTCGTCTTCTTCACCATGAACTCTTTAATCTGTTCACTAATCTGCTCCATTCCCTTTATTGAAGGATGACCACTCTTTTTGTCAATGTCATGCAATTCTATGCAATCAATATTATAATGACTGCAGATAGTTCTGACTGATTCATTAAACTCTTCCTTTAAATCGGAATTCAATAGAAAATAGATTTCAACATTAGGATAGCGATCAATCATGTGATCGAGCATATAAGCCATAGCCGGACGGAATTTATACAAATCGTCTTTAGTCCATCCCACATACTGATACTCCCCAAGCGGAGAGCCAGCCCAACAATCATTAGTTGCGCCAAAAACAAAAATTAACATCCGGACAACCCAGTTGATCCATACGGGTTATAAAAGAACGATCCGAGTAATCTTCATTGCGATACCCCGTATTACAAATCGTTGCACCCGAAAATGAATTATTGACACAAAGGCGGTAATTATTCTCTTTAATGAATTTATGCCACCACGTCTGTTTTACTGAAGTCACATCTGTCTGTTGTCGTGGAGAGACATAATACCAAATACTATTCGTATCTGGTTGTAGATATCCTTCAAACGTTGAATACGAATCGCCTAAAATAGAAATAGATTTTAGGCTTTGGGCAAAACTTATACTGCTACATAAAATAGTAAGTAGCAGCAAAAAACAGAATTTCTTCATACTAGAATAAAGTTTTCAATTTTGCCGCTAATATACTACATTATGCTAATATGACAGTACGATTTTTTCTGCCAATTTCAGAAAATGATTATTTTACTTCCCTTTCATAGGTCACATTCTTCTCTACTACATTCTCCACATTATTCACTTTCTTCACGAACTTCTTCACTTCCCCTACCTTCACATTCTTGATTGTTACATTCTTCACCGGAAGTTTTGCATCTCCTTTCAATTCGTAAATAGCATCTGCCGACTCACAAGTGACTTTATCCATATAAATGCCATCAATACGGGTAATTCGTTCTTCATAAGTAGGTACCAAATCTTTCCATTGATAAAGCACTTCGGTATCTATTTCAAGTACGCGTTGAGCCGTTCCTGCCTGTACATTCTTCATATAAACGTTTTCTATAAACCCACCTCTACGATGATTGGTTTTTACGAAAAAAAGACGCATTACTGAATTCGGAGCTGTGCAATCATGCATATAAATATTCCGTATTCCTCCGGAAATTTCACTTCCAATACCAAGTAATGTATGTCCTTTAAGAATCTGGCAATTACGGATAACAATATTTTCGCAAGGAGTATTCAATCGCCAGGCATCTTGATTACGTCCGGCTTTAATCACTACTGCATCATCACCCTGATCGAAAGAACAATCTTCTACCAGAAAATTACGGCTCATTTCAAAATCAATACCGTCATTATTATGTCCATGTGCTTTTACATCCAGATTACGTACCAGTCCTCCGTCACACATATAAAGATGAATGGTCCAGAACGGACTTTCACGAATCTTAAACCCATCCAATAAAACATTCTTGCAGCGATTGAAATGAATCAAGTGCGGACGAAGGTGGTTCTCTCCTACCGCCATTTGACGTTCAATAACAGGAACATCGGTCGAAGCTTTCGTATATAACTCTTTCAATGCCTCCAAATGAGGTTGAGGACGTTTGAACCATACTTTCCAGGTATCCATCTTCGGCTGAAGCGTCCCTTTACCTGTAATCGCCACATTTTCACATTCAAAGCATAGAGTAATGGAGAATAATTATAACATTCCAAACCTTCCCATGAAGTCATCACTGCCGGAAGATAATCAGAAGGATTATCCGTAAAATTCAGAATCGCATTCTCCTCCAAATAAAGATTTACATTACTTTTAAAATGAATGGGACCGGTCAACCACACACCTGCCGGAACAACAACACGTCCGCCACCTGATTTATGACACGCTTCAATAGCGGCAGCAATTGCTTTTGTATTGTTTACTTCACCTCCGTTTTTTGCTCCGTAATCTGTTATCAAAAAGTCTTTGTCCGGATAGATAAATACTTTAATAGGTTGCATAGAGAAAGGAGCTTTCACCTTTACCATTTTATAATTATCAGCGGCAAAAGTAAAGGAAGCTGTCAATAAGCAAAGGCAGACAACTACCATCGGTTTCAGTAAGTAAGTCTTCATTACAATATCATATTTTTAATTCTTCAAACACATCAAAGATAAGAATATTAATTTATAGCTGGTCACATTGAAAACACCAATACACCCGCTGTAGGAATATTTGTAGTTCCAATCAATGCTTTGGCTCCTTTCGGCAAGTTGAAGGCATAGGGTTGGTCTGAATAGTTCAAAACAATTCCCAAGCCATTCCGGTATTCCATTGTCACGCCATAAGGCAAATCCATTACCGGGATATTCAGCTGTGCATATAGTTTTTTCAATATATCTTTTTCCAATGCTCCGTTGTGGCTGTCCACTCCAACATAAGTAATCGTACCTTTCCCCAGTTTGCGGAAAGTCACGGCCGGACTTCCTTCATAGAATTCGTTCTTATAAGTAGCCCATATTTGAGCATCTGCCGGAGAATTCAGAATCTCTCCCCATGTATTCCAGGCATACTCTTTTCCGTTCATAACAACAGTACCGGGATCTTTGGGAAGAAGCAAATCATAAAAGTCCATTTCATTTCCGGTCAGCGGAGTAATCATAGAGCCAAAAGGAGCCTCCGGAAGACGGCCATAACGATCCTTCTGTGCCGTACGACAAGTAAGAATAAGGTTTCCGCCATTCTTCACATAAGAAATCCATTTGTCCACCAGTTCTTTATCAGCTAATTGATAAGCCGGTGCTATGACGACCGGATAATCGGATAAATTCTTTGCTTCTGAAATAAAATCGACGGGGGCTCCGAATGATTTTAAGGTACGGTAATACTTTTCAATATGTGCAAAAGTATCCCAAGTCCGGTTTTGTTTCTGTCGCTCAATGCTCCAGGAGTTTTCAGGATTGAAAAGAATAGCTGTACGACTTGCCAGGTAATCAGCAGGCTTCGCCTCACGGGGAGCATAATACTTACGAAGTTCACGAATCTCTTTTATAAAAGTTTCATACTCTTTTCCACCGGGGGTAACAGTCACTCCGTCTGTTCCCACTATTCCATAATGATACTGTTCTGTACCATAGAGCGGTTGGCGATAGCGGTAGGTACAGATAAAATCACTTCCACCAGCAAATACACTCCACATCCATAGACGGACAGCCCCCGGAAGAGGCTGGGGATTGATACTGCCCCAGTTCACTTGTCCCGGTTGCAGTTCCATTACACCATACGTTCCCTGTATTGGACGGAAAAAATCATTCGCCCAGGCAATACGCAACGGATTACCTACACGATAGCCCCGACGACCGATCCCCTCATTATCTCCATATACCATGTAACGGGTATAGCTTTGGAAATCCAACGCAGGACTACCACCAATATGTCCTTCATCATAGTTCGGTATATAATTGGTTGTTACCCATTGGTTCTTTGCATATTTCTTGATTAACAAGCATTGCTCATTCAGAAAATCATTGGTTTGCATTGCTGCAAAACGACGGTAATCCAAAATCTGATGATGGTTCATAAACATCTGTACACGCTTGGGAAGCGTTATTTCATCAAAAGAAGAATAAGCCTCACTCCAAAAAGCAGTTCCCCAGGCATTATTTAAAGATTGAATGTCATTATTGTATTTGGCACGAAGAAAATCACGGAAAGCAAGTTCCGCTTTCGGATTATAGTCAAACTGTACGGCAGGCTCGTTATCGAGTTGCCATCCGATAATACGAGGATCGTTACCATAGTGCTGCGCCAGTTTTTCAATCATCTTATAAGATAACTCTCTGTAAAGAGGAGAAGCAAATGAAGCATGCTGACGGGCACCGTGTCAAGTACCGTTCCATCTTCATTCTTCAACAGAATTTCAGGATATTTCCGGCTCATCCATACAGGAGGAGTGGCAGTAGACGTACACATTATCACTTTTAAATCATATTTGGCAGCTAAAGCTACCGCTCTGTCGAGCCAGGCAAAATCATAACGACCTTCTTCCGGCTCCAACTGCGCCCAGGCAAACTCGGCAAAATGAGTAAATTCAAATCCCAGTTCATGCATTTTCTTGAAGTCACGTTCCCACTGGTTTTCATCCCAGTGTTCAGGATAATAGTAGACGCCTGTCAGTGTCAGATCTTTGTCATTAAACCAAGAAGAGGGTTGTGCTGTAGTTGAAAGAGTCAGCAGGCAGGCGGCACAAAAAGTTGCCAGCATTTTACTTTTTATCATATACTTCATAAATTCAATTGATTATTAATGTTAGCTATTCTTTATCATTCGTTTTATAAATGGGAATTTAGGGGCGTAGCGCCCCAACAAGGTTTCCATTCGGCATGTTATCGTTTTAGACATACCCTAAAGGGTGGAACTGTATCTCTTTCAGGGAATACCGAATGGAAACCTTGCTCCGGCGCTACGCCGGTAAATGAGAATTTAGCGGTTAAATGGGAATTTTGCAGTTAGGCTGAAAGCCTTACAATTATATATTTATTGGGGTGCCCTGAAAGGGCCTAATTATATAGCGTAGGCACGCCCTACGAAAAAAACACACCAGCTACAAGCCCTGAAAGGGCGGAACTGTATACAATTATGCCTTCAGGGCGCAAATTCAGATTGTCGCTTTTACGTAGGGCGTTGCCCTACGCTATATAA
>ENA-OQJX01000280-OQJX01000280.1-human-gut-metagenome-genome-assembly--contig:-NODE-280-length-31046-cov-2.797374_pt1 | contig 31046 bp, 29 predicted proteins | sample MGYA00242615_ERZ504782 | MGnify/ENA primary metagenome ERZ504782 (study PRJEB26092, sample SAMD00036354) | human gut metagenome | host: Homo sapiens | study: EMG produced TPA metagenomics assembly of... | reverse complement strand
GGCAGACTGTTTGAGCGTAGCGAGTTTCTGCCCTTTAGCGAAGTGAAGGAAGCGAGTAGGAGAAAAAAGTCAGCCTTGAATTTTTCTTTGCTTCTTTCTTTTGTTTCAAGACAAAAGAAAGATGATTGTAATACAATTGTAACATGTATGACACCTCCCTGCAACGTCAAATCCCGTCCTTTGCAACTGGAAACAACATACACATATTATTTATGGAGACTATTTATTTATGCATTATCATTTTCCTCTTCGTCCTTGCCGTCTTCGATCTGATAGTCGGAGTCAGCAATGACGCAGTCAACTTCTTAAACTCCGCGGTAGGTGCCAAAGCCGCTTCGTTTAAAACCATCCTTTTCATAGCCGGCGTCGGCATATTTATTGGCGCCTCCCTATCCAATGGCATGATGGACATAGCCCGGCACGGCATCTACCAGCCGAGCACTTCTACTTTGCCGAAATCATGTGCATCCTGTTAGCCGTCATGCTGACCGACGTAGTACTGCTGGACGTATTTAACTCCATGGGTATGCCCACCTCCACCACCGTTTCATTAGTCTTTGAACTACTCGGAGGAACCTTCGCCCTCTCACTTATCAAAGTACATAATAGCGATACCCTCGGTTTGGGCGACCTCATAAACACCGACAAAGCCCTTTCCGTCATCATGGCCATTTTCGTATCCGTCGCCATCGCCTTCTTCTTCGGAATGATCGTACAATGGCTGGCCCGTGTGATATTCACCTTCAACTATACGAAAAAGATGAAATACAGCATTGCCCTTTTCGGAGGTGTAGCCGCTACCGCCATCATCTATTTCATGCTTATCAAAGGACTGAAAGACAGCTCCTTCATGACCCCCGAAAACAAACACTGGATACAAGACAACACATTGATGTTAATCGCCGTCTTCTTCGTGTTCTTCACCGTACTGATGCAAATCCTTCACTGGATGAAAATCAACGTTTTCAAAGTCATTGTATTGATGGGCACCTTCGCCCTCGCTCTCGCTTTTGCCGGCAACGACCTTGTCAACTTCATCGGTGTTCCCCTCGCAGGCTTCTCCTCTTTTATGGACTATACCGCCAACGGAGGAGGAAATCCGAACGGCTTCCTGATGACCTCTCTGCTGGGACCCGCCAAAACCCCGTGGTATTTCCTTATCGGAGCCGGAGCCGTTATGGTCTACGCCCTCTGTACTTCTAAAAAGGCACATGCTGTAATTAAAACATCCGTCGACCTTTCCCGTCAAGATGAAGGAGAAGAAACATTCGGAAGTACCCCGATTGCCCGTACAGTAGTCCGCATCAGTATGACACTTGCCAACGGAATCTCCCGCATTATGCCAAGTGGCAGCAAAGAATGGTTTGACTCCCGCTTCCGCAAAGACGAAGCCATCATTGCCGACGGAGCAGCTTTCGACCTTGTCCGCGCTTCTGTCAACCTAGTATTAGCGGGGCTGCTCATCGCCTTGGGAACTTCCCTGAAACTTCCTCTTTCTACCACCTACGTAACCTTCATGGTAGCTATGGGTACCTCCTTGGCCGACCGTGCCTGGGGACGTGATTCTGCCGTTTATCGTATTACCGGCGTATTAAGCGTCATCGGTGGCTGGTTCATCACTGCCGGAGCTGCCTTCACCATCTGTTTCTTCGTAGCCCTCGTACTTCATTATGGAGGAAATATCTCTATCATCGCACTCATCGGTATAGCTGTATTCATCCTGATCCGTAGCCAAGTGATGTACAAAAAACGCAAAGCGAAAGAACAAGGTAGCGAAACTCTGAAGCAACTTATGCAAGCCACAGACAGCACAGAAGCCCTGCAACTGATGCGTAAGCACACCCGCGAAGAACTTTCCAAAGTGCTGGAATATGCAGAAACCAACTTCGAACTGACCGTCACTTCTTTCCTCCACGAAAATCTTCGAGGACTGCGTCGTGCTATGGGTTCCACAAAATTTGAAAAACAGCTCATCAAACAGATGAAACGTTCCGGCACCGTAGCCATGTGCCGCCTCGACAACAACACTGTACTCGAAAAAGGACTTTATTACTATCAAGGCAACGACTTTGCCAGCGAACTGGTTTACAGTATTTCTCGTCTCTGCGAGCCTTGCCTGGAACATACCGACAACAATTTCAACCCGTTGGATGCCATTCAGAAAGGTGAATTCAGCGATGTTGCAGAAGATATTACATATCTGATTCAGCAATGCCGTAAGAAAATGGAAAACAACGAGTACAACAATCTGGAAGAAGAAATCCGTCGTGCCAACGACCTCAACGGACAACTTTCGCTATTGAAACGTAAGGAACTGCAACGTATCCAAAGCCAATCAGGAAGCATCCGGGTTAGCATGGTATATCTCACGATGGTTCAGGAAGCACAGAACGTAGTCACTTACACCATCAACTTAATGAAAGTAAGCCGTAAATTCCAAATGGAGACTGAAATGCCGTAAAGGCTGGAAACGATAACGTTCTTCACTGGAAAAACGAATGATAACTCGAAAGGAAAGGACTGTTTGATAAACCCTATTTATATAAGTGAGGGTATGTCAAACAGTCTTTTCTTTTTAGAAAGTGGTTGGATAAAAAGCTCTGTTCTTTAGCATTTGATTTGATAAAATTGTATATTTATAGTCGGTAAGATATTTGAGACGATTTAAAATGCAATGGTATAAAAATGAAATGAATGAATTATCAATTAGAAATAACCACTTTACTGGTTCCTGTCAATGTGCATCAGTTGTTTGAGAAATGTGAATGGCCCGAACTAAACAGTTTTGACAGAGAAATGGTTGAGAACTATTTCTCTGATTTGGTAAATGGTATTCAAACCGATGAGGCTTTGAACGATTGGAAGCTGACAATTGTCCTGTATATCGGTACTTATTTGGGAGCCAATCATATCAGTATCCGGAAACATGGAATCACCGATACGGCAACTAAAGAAAAAGTGTTGACGATCGGTATACCTCTTCCTTGTAGTAAAATCGTTCGTTGGGGAGTGAAGAAGAAAGAACGGTTTACCGGTAAAATGCCGGATGAAAACTATAGGAGAAATAACAGGCTGCTTCCCGTCTACTTTGCGAAATATGATACTATGGGAACCTATATTGAAGATAACATCCGGATAGCCCTTTTGAATTTGTTTTGAAGTAGGTTTACCTTGAAAGGATATAAAGTAAAGAAACGGTGATAGTAACTGAATCGTAATCAAACTTCCTTTTCATAGGGATTAAACTTGCTTATCCCGGCAGGAAAATGTATCTTTGTTGGGAAGAAAACTATAACCGCAAGTCTGATTATAAAACCGGAACTTTTGATTATGTAATCAGAAGTTTCAGTTATAAAACCAGAACTTGCGGTTTTAGTTTGCCCTAAGGGAAAAAGAACTTTTCTTCTAGGGGAGAACAAGTTTTCTACCTATAGCTAGGATGTTTTCTATTAGTAATCAATATTTCAAATAAACTTTAGTACTATGGCAATGTATGTAATGGAAGAAATGCCCGATATTCATGGAACGGGCGAACAAGTACTTTATCCTCGGTTTGCAATGATGGATCAGGTTTCTACCGAGGAGCTGATACGTCAGATAGCATCCAGTAGTGGTTTTAATGTCGGAGATGTGGAAGGCGTAATTACACAAATAGGTATTGAGATGGCACATCAGATGGCAGAAGGCAAGTCTGTGAAGCTGGATGGCATTGGAACATTCTCTCCTTCGTTGGCGTTATGCAAGATAAAGAGCGTGAAAAGGCCGGAGAAGGCGAAACCCATCGTAACGCACGAAGCATTGTGGTGGGAAACGTGAACTTTCGTGTAGACAGGAAGATGATAAGGCGTATCAATGGAAGATGTCTGCTGGAAAGAGCTCCGTGGAAGTCGCAACGTTCTTCACAGAAGTATACTCCGGCGCAACGGCTTGCATTGGCTGTCAGATATTTGGAGGAACATCCTTTTTGACAGTCTACGAATACCGGAAGCTGACAGGTCTGCTGCGCACAGCGGCTACCAATGAATTGCGCCAATGGGCGTATACGCCCGGTTCCGGTATCGGGATTGATGGCAGAGGAACACATCGTGTATATAAAGAAAACATAATTCATCATATTTGTATGATGATACTTTGAGATTTTGAATTAAGAGCATTGGGGGGAATTGCGGTGAGGGCGCTTTTCTTCAGGGACGTGCTTGAGTGATAACTAAAATTAATAAAAATGGGGAATTTGATTTCATTTATGAAGGAAGTAGCTGAAGGGCTTCGAAAAAGTGGGAATTATGGAACTGCTCATGTTTACAGGAGTAGCATGAATGCTATCATTGCATTTAACGGGAGCAGGAATCTGTCATTCAAGAAAGTGAATCAGGAGTTTCTTAAAAGTTTTGAAACGTATTTGCGGGAAAAGGATTGTAGTTGGAACACGGTTTCAACCTATATGCGTACATTGAGGGCGGTGTACAACCGCGCGGTTGACCGTCGTATGGCATCTTATATACCGCATCATTTCCGGTATGTTTATACAGGAACGCGTGCTGACAGAAAGCGTGCACTGGAAAAGGAGGATATGGAACGATTGATGAAAGAGCTTCCCAAACAAATTCATCAGGGAAGGGAAGAATTACAACGTACGCGCGCGTACTTCTTCTTAATGTTCATGCTTCGTGGTATGCCGTTCGTAGATCTTGCGTATCTTAAAAAGCAGGATATGGTGGGGAATGTGCTTACTTATCGTCGTAGAAAAACCGGACGGCTTCTGACCGTGACGCTTCTGCCGGAAACTATGAAACTGATAAAAAAGTATATGAACACCGATTCTGCTTCTCCTTATCTTTTTCCCATACTGACTGGCGGAGAGAGTACCGAAGCTACCTACAGGGAATATCAGATAGCTTTGCGTAATTTTAACTATCAGCTTCTGTTGTTGAAACAAGTACTTGCATTGACTTCTGATTTAAGCTCATATACGGCTCGGCATACTTGGGCTACAATGGCATATTATTGCGAGATACATCCAGGCATTATTTCAGAGGCGATGGGACATTCATCCATTATCGTCACAGAGACTTATCTAAAACCTTTTAAGAATAAGAAAATAGATGAAGCGAATGTGACGATTCTATCTTCGCTGAAAAGGAGCTATATTTGTGGCAAGTAGCTGATTGATAGTGCTGTTACTTTGTAGGTAACGGGAAGAAAAGACGCTGCAAATATGAGCATATTTCTTAAAACATCCAAACAAAATCGTACATTTTTTCTAATAAACTACTCAAAATAGGAATAAACACAGAAGAACACGTGGATTCTTTGTCTTAGAGCTTTGTTTACGTCTAAATTTTGCAATAGATTTCCCGCCCCTCTACTTTTTCTCATAAGCAGGGGTAAGAAGATTCGTCATATATCGTATTATTTTCTAGTATAGACTACTCTAAAGAGCAGGCACAAGGGTTTTCCCGTTACCTACAAAGTAACGGGAAGAGGGGAGTGAAGCGAAATAAATCATGAATTAGTACAAACAAATTTTTTATTTATTAATTGTATAACATTTAATTTACTTTTATGAGAAAATGGACGTATTTAGTCGCAACCTTGCTCATGGCAGGTACGACGGCGACATTCACGGGATGTATTGATACCGATGAACCGGAAGGCATTGCAGAACTTAGGGGAGCAAAGTCTGATTTTATCAAAGCTCAAGCTGCAGTTGAGCTTGTAGAGGCTGAATTGAAAAAAGCACAGGTTGCAGAGCAAGAGTTAGTTAATGCAGGTTTGGCACTTCAGAATAAATCTGCAGAAATTGATTTGCAGTTGCATGAACTGGATATTCAGTTGAAGCAACTCCTGATTGAAAAGGAAGAAGCTGCTACTGCACAAGCAAAAGCAGAAGCGGAAGCTGCCATTGCAAAAGCGGAAGCTGACAAAACTAAGTGGGAAAATGAAAAGGCATTGATTGTTGAGCAGTATAAGGAAAAAATGCTTCTTGCCGAAACTGCCACTGCTAAAGCACAGGAAGCTTACAAGCAAGCTATGGAACAGATTGAAGCTTCCAAGTTGTTGCTGACAGATGAAGAACAAGCTCGTTTGAATGGTGTACAAGCGCAAGTCGCCTATGCAAAACAGGCAATGGACAAGGCAATGTATGGATATTCAACAACTGTTATCAAAAGAATTCTGTCATCGGAAGTTGCGAATTCCACTACTACTACAAATCCGGATGAAAGCACGGAGACTAATTCTTCTACGACTAAGTATTATGTTTATCTTATTACTGAAGATCCTACCCAGTCTGCGGATGGCTATAAAGCCGGTAGCTTGAAAAAACTTCAGGAGCAATTAGCTAACTATTCTGATATAGTAGCTGATAATAATTTAGAAGCGGTTTTGGATAATGCATTGAAAAATGCAGAATTTGCTTTAGAAATGACGCAGAAGTATGCTGATAACTTGAAAGCTATCTTGGATAATGAGTATACTACTGTTGCAGATTGGGAAGCAGAAGTCAAGAAGCTGGAAGAAGAAATTGCTGCTGCAAAAGTCAAGGAACAACAGTATAATATTGAAAAAGGCAAGTTGGAAGTTGCTAATCCTAAACTGATGTCTGACTTGGAAGCTACTAGCAATAAGTTGGAGACTGCTAAAAATAACCAGAACTCTAACAAGAACAAAGCTAAAACAGCTGCAGCTTATTCTAAGAAAGTAGAGGCTGAAAGTGTAAAGAAAGGATTAAATGATGCAATACCTAATGGAACAACTGTTGCAGGTTATAATTCTTCTACTGGTACTTTTGCTTATGTTAAAGGTATACAAGTTACTGAAGCACAAAGTCAGATTGAGGGTTGGGTTAAGCTGATTGATAAGGCTACTAAAGGTGTTGATTTGGAAAATATAGAATGGGCCAAACCACAATTGGCTACAGCTCTTGCAGCACAAAAAGAAGCAGAAGAGAACTATGCTAAAGATTATAAAGCATGGGAAGATGCAATGGCAGCTTATGATGAAAGTCTGAAAATAGATTTGGAGAAATCAGAAGCAGCCGCTAATGCTGCAATAAAGAAATATAATGGACTTAAACCAGAAGATAGAAAAAAAGAAGCTAATATTGATGCTGTAGCTGCGGCTTTAGTTGCATACTATAAGGATGCATTGGCTAAAGAAGCACAAGTTACTAAGGCAACTGTGACAAAAGGAAGTGACACGAAAAAAATCTCTGCTTGGCTGATAGCAGACGCTAATAACTTTAAAAAGGTGGTTGGAGTAGATTTAGGCTTTATCACTTGGGATGCTGGTGACATCGCTACTGCAAATGAAATTAGTAAAGAAAATATTGGAAAATTAATAGATGTAGAGCAAGACTCCAGTGTAAAGACTCCATTGGAAAAATGGAAATCAGCTTCTTCTACTGTATTTAGCGATAATTTCAATTCCGGTAATAATCCAAGAAGATTGCCAGTATCTAAGGACGAAGTAATAGCTGCGGCTGGTGGTAATCATGTAGACGCCTTGAAGAATGATTATGGTTCTCTTGGTAAGATGATTTGGGCAACAGCAGAAACGGCTAGTCTACAAGCTATAATTGATCAGGTAGAAACTTACAAAGCTTTGAAAGAAGCATTTACTGCTCAAAAAGCTGTAGAACAGGCTGCTCAAGATAAAGCAAATGCTGCTTTGGCGGATGTTGTAGATAAAGCTAAGAAAGCTAACGACGAAGCCCAGGCTGCTTATGATAAAGTCTTTAAAGAAGTAAATGATAATATTGCAACAGTACAAAAAGAATACGGCAATAATGAAATTATCAAAGGTAAGATTGAAACGGAAATCACTGTTTATTTGAATAATAACTTTACTAATGGTGATTTAGGTTCTTTGGAAGCTATCAAGAATTTGGTTAAGCAAGAACATATGATTGCTTTGGCAAATGTCACTGCCGCTAAGGCCGATGTTGCTAAAGCTAAGAGAAATATAGAGAAATTAGCGGCAGGTACTTATACTGATACAGATTATATTACTGAATCATTGGTAAGTATCCAGGAAAAGATCAAAGTAAAACAGGCTGAATATGATGCTGCCAAGGCAGACTATGATGCTGCAAGCGCTCAATTGAAAGCACTTCTTGCTATCTTCTTGAAATAATTCCCTAACTACGTAAAAGTAACAAGATGATAAAAAAACTATGCACATTACTTTTGCTGACCTGTATGACAGCTGCGCCTTCAATGGCGCAGCGTTACAGCAGCGGTGATGATGCGTCGTTTGCCCCGAAAAAAGGACAGTGGCAGGTTTCAGTCCTGCTTGGTAGCGGAAAGTTCTTTAACGAGAACACTTCTTATCTGCTTCCCAAGTTCTCCAATGACGGAGGAGTAGTCGGACTTCCCAATGGAGGGAAGGATAACTCCGGCGATCTGAACCGCTATCTGAACATCGGGAGTCTGAATAATAATAGTCTGGTCAATATAGCCGGAATTGAAGGTAAGTATTTTGTGTCTGACAATTGGGATGTAAATTTCCAGTTCAGCATGAACGTTAGCCTCACTCCTAAGAAAGACTATGTAGAAGGAGACAACAGTGTACCTGACATGATTATCCCTGCGCAAAGTTATATCAATGCGCAGATGACCAACAACTGGTATGTATCTGTCGGTTCCAACTACTATTTCAAGACTCGCAACGAACGTATTCATCCATATCTCGGAGGCGCACTCGGCTTCCAGATGGCACGCATTGAAACGACCGAACCATACACCGGAGACACCTACAAGGATAGTGACGACTCGGAAGAACTTCCGTCACAGGTCTATGTTTCCGGAAGTAAAGCCGGTCAGATGTACGGTTTCAAAGTAGCTGCCGTAGCAGGTATTGAGTATAGCATTGCCAAAGGTTTTGTTTTCGGTTTCGAAATGCACCCTCTGGCTTACCGCTATGACTTGATACAGATTTGCCCGAAAGGATTTGATAAATATAACGCCAGTCACCACAATATCAAAATATTTGAAATGCCTGTGGTGAAACTGGGATTCAGATTCTAAGGATGAATGATTATACAAATGTATGAATGAAAAGAGAAAGCCGTTCAGCTGATAGTGCGGACGGCTTTTCTTTTTTAAAGAAGAATGAAGAGCTTAATGAACAGATATGTGAAACTTTTATCTTTTCTTCCGGGAATATGTCTGATAGTGGCTTGCACCGGGCATCAGATAAAAGGTTACGAGATTAACGCAGTGCACCTTTGCCCGAATTCGAAGGAAAAATGGTTTATATGAAAGATGTTTCGAGCGGGCAGCCGGTAGATAGTGCAGAAATAATCCACGGAAAGTTTGATTTTTCCGATACGGTGACTATTGTGTCGCCCGTAGTAAAAGTGCTTTCTATTCGTGCCAACAAATCGGGACTGGAATACCGCCTCCCTGTTGTCATAGAAAATGGTAGTATCCAAGCCTATATTTCCGATGTGGTTTGCACAGGAGGAACAATGCTGAATGAACGAATGCAGGATTTTCTCATGGCTGTTGATGAATATTCCACAGCCTGCGAGAACAAGCAAACGGAACAGATAAAATCCGGATTTGCGGATTTATTGAAAAATACATAGAAATCAATGATGACAATGCAGTAGGAGAATATATTCGGACTGCCTATCGTTCATCACTTTGATGCAATCAGATTGCTTTTAAGACTATAAACTAAATTTCCCACATAATAATATCCTCTCCAGATATTTCCTCCATATTTTTATAGAAGGGAATGTTGCATAAGAGAGACAGAAATGCGCCCTTGTGAAAGTCCATATTTCTGTATTGTTATGTTTTGAGGACGTTCCCGTATTTCCCATTCCCTTTTTCCCCCGGGAACGTCCTTTTCAATGACCTTCTGTTGTATATTTCATATAACTTACACTGTATGGAAGAATCTAGTGGATCTGTACTATTGGTAACTTTTCATACAAAGATAGTGTTTTTTACAAATACTTTATATCTTTGCAAAACAATGGCATATGCCGGGATTTAACCATACCACTGAAAATATGAAAACAAAAACTTTATTGGGCTTCTTTCTTCTTTCTGTGATGGCTTTTTGTGTATCAGCCTGTCAAGATGATGCAGAGATTATCTTATTTAGTGGTTCCGAACTGGTTGACGAAACAGGAACTTGTACAAACACTGTTTCTTCTACAGTCTTGTATCTTAACGGATGGGAAGCGGAGAATATCGGGATAGCCAATGGAAAAGGTGGCTACTCTGCACAAAGCTCCGATGAAACAATTGTGACAGCAACAGTCATCGACAACCGATTATGGCTTAGTTCGCATGGTAAAAAAGGGAAAGTAACGGTTACCGTTACTGATAAGGATGGTAATTATGTCACCCTGCCTGTGACTGTTTCTTATGGCGTATTGACATTTATGTGCGTCGACCAACCTGAATTTCAGGTTTCCAGACCCAGTGAAGATATGTTGTCATTGGATTCGGAAAGCGAGTTGCAGGAAAAAGTAAATGTGGCAATGGCTCCTTATTCTTTTATAAATAAAGGAGATATCTGTATTTTGCGGCCGGATGATGTATATCATTTATCTGAAGAAGGAACAGGAGGGAAATTCATTTATAAGACAGAGGATGAGCAAATTCTTGTTGAAGGAACATACCAGATAGAGTGGGCTTCATTGGGTGGAAAACAGAAAAAGGCTTTTGTCTTTACATATATAGATAAAAATAATGTAGAGCAACAACACACGTTTTTTAATTTTAGTCCGTATTTAGGAACTCAAAGTTCTACAAGAGAAAGAGGACCGATTACTACGGCATGGTTGGAGGAGGTATCCGATTCACCTTATCTGGAAGGAGTTTTGCCAGCGGATAGAACAGTTGTATATTGGGTGGATACAGTGATTTCCAGTTTGTCTGCCGAGGATTTATAATCATCCGGAAGGATTTATCGGTTCACATTTGAAATGATTCTCTTCGAAATTAATTTTCTTTTTGTGGCAAATAAAAAGGCACGGGAATGAAAGATTTCCCGTGCCTTCTCTTAGTATTTGATACCTTTACGGTATTGTTATGTGTTCAAAGCCTGTTCGATATCAGCAATGATATCATCCGCATTTTCGATACCTACCGATAGGCGGATCAGGTCCGGACGTACACCGGCTTCCATCAGTTGCTCATCCGTCAGCTGGCGGTGAGTATGGCTTGCCGGATGGAGCACGCAACTACGTGCATCGGCTACGTGAGTAACGATAGCGATGAATTCCAGTGAATCCATAAACTTGATAGACACATCACGTCCGCCTTTCAGACCGAAGGAGATAACTCCGCAAGAACCGTTCGGCATATATTTCTGTGCCAGGCTGTAATATTTGTTGTCCGGCAGACCACAATAGTTTACCCAAGCTACTTTCTCATTTTTAGAAAGATATTCGGCCACTTTCTGTGCGTTACGGCAGTGTTGAGGCATACGTAAGTGCAGTGTCTCAAGTCCCAGATTCAATAAGAAAGAGTTTTGCGGGCTTTGGATGCTGCCGAGGTCACGCATCAGTTGCGCGGTTGCTTTGGTGATGTAGGCACCTTTGCCGAATGCTTTCGTGTAAGTTAGCCCGTGGTAAGACTCGTCCGGAGTACAAAGTCCCGGGAATTTTTCTGCGTGAGCATCCCAGTCAAAATTACCGCTATCTACGATACAGCCACCTACGCTTGTAGCGTGTCCGTCCATATATTTGGTAGTAGAATGAACTACGATGTCAGCTCCCCATTCAAACGGGCGACAGTTGATAGGAGTAGGGAAGGTGTTGTCAACAATCAAGGGGACCCCGTGACTGTGTGCGATACGTGCGAACTTTTCAATATCCAGTACTTCCAAAGAAGGATTGGAAATTGTTTCGCCAAATAAAGCCTTTGTGTTCGGTTTGAAAGCTGCAGAAATTTCTTCTTCGCTGGCATCCGGATTTACGAAAGTCACATCGATGCCTAGTTTCTTCATCGTCACTCCGAACAGGTTGAACGTACCTCCATAAATAGCGGAAGAACAAACGAAGTGATCTCCTGCCTGGCAGATATTAAAAATGGCATAGAAGTTGGCTGCCTGACCGCTGGAAGTCAGCATAGCGGCTACACCACCTTCAAGAGCGGCGATTTTGGCGGCAACGGCGTCATTCGTTGGATTTTGCAGACGGGTATAAAAGTAACCACTGTCTTCCAAATCGAACAGGCGGGCCATTTGCTCGCTGGTATCGTATTTGAAAGTTGTACTTTGATAGATGGGCAATACGCGTGGTTCGCCTTTTTTAGGCGTCCATCCAGCCTGTACACACAGGGTTTCCGGTTTGAATTGTTTTGCCATAATGTTATCGGGTTTTAATGTTTTATTTCAAAAAATGTTTTAATGCTGCAAAAGTAGGGAAAATAATTGTATTTTTGCCCTGTTTATGAGTGAAATGATAACTCTTGCGAAGGAGATAGTTAATGTAGTTATGAAAAATAAACTCTATATTCTTTTATTCTTAGCTTTTCTTTTTTCGGGCACAACTCTTTGGGCGCAGCAGAAGGCAACTCCGAAGGCGGGTGAAGGCATCTCTTCTTTTCTGTTGAGGCACAACCGTTCTCCGAAGAAGTATTACGACGATTTTATAGAGTTGAATAAGCAGAAGCTGGGAAAGAATAATGTGCTTAAAGTAGGCGTGACTTATGTTATTCCTCCGGTAAAGAAATCGACAACTACTTCTGCCAAGACTACTCCTGCCAAAAACACGGGTGCCAAGAACACAACTTCCGAAGCGCCGGGACAAAGCAAGCATCTTCAAAAGCTAAATCGACAAAAATAGGAACCACCATCAACGAACCTCTGTTTGGAAAGCAACTGGCTAATGTGAAAGTCACTTCCAACCGTCTTGCCGGTGCTTGTTTCTATGTGGTCAGCGGACACGGAGGTCCCGATCCGGGAGCTATTGGAAAAGTGGGTAGATACGAACTGCATGAAGATGAATACGCTTATGATATTGCACTCCGTCTGGCACGTAACCTGATGCAGGAAGGAGCCGAAGTGCATATCATCATTCAAGATGCCAAAGATGGTATTCGGGATGATTCGTATTTGTCGAACAGTAAACGTGAGACTTGTATGGGGGATGCAATTCCTTTAAATCAAGTGCAACGCCTTCAGCAACGTTGTGATAAAATAAACGCCCTTTACCGGAAAGATCGTAAGAATCACTCTTATTGCAGGGCGATTTTTATTCATATCGATAGCCGTAGTAAGGGAAAACAAACGGATGTATTTTTCTATTATTCGAATAAAAAGGAGACAGCAAACGATTGGCGAATAATATGAAAGATACGTTTGAGTCAAAATATGATAAGCATCAGCCTAATCGGGGTTTTTCCGGCACAGTGAGCGGGCGTAACTTATACGTGCTTTCCCATACCACTCCCGCTTCCGTTTTTGTGGAGTTGGGCAATATCCAGAATACGTTCGATCAGCGTCGGTTGGTGATAAATTCCAATCGTCAGGCACTCGCAAAATGGCTGATGGAAGGCTTCCTGAAAGATTACAAGGAGAAGAAATAACATTTTTACTTCTCCTTTCGTGAACAAAATAAAAATCTGAATGTTTTATATATGCAAATCGCCTGATGGCTACTTGTAGGTATGCGAATATATATAGGCTAGTGAATATGCCTCCCCGGCATAACAGGAAGATTGCATAGTAGTTTTGTCGTGTTTTATTTTGTGTTTGTGTTGTGACGGTGCTGCGATGTGAATCGGGGTGCCGTTTTTTTTCGTTTCTCTTGAATTCGTTAAAGAGCATGTTATTTTATTTTCTTATCATATTATTGAATAAAATCTTATCAATCCTGTGAACAAAATCCGGGAGTGTATGTTATTTATTGTGCAAATCGCCTGATAAAGCTTCTTGTGTGTATGCGAATATAGATAAGTCAAGCAAGGTATGCCTCCCCGGCATGACAGGAAGATTGCATAGTAGTTTTGTCGTGTTTTATTTTGTGTTTGTGTTGTGACGGTGCTGCGATGTGAATCGAGGTGCCGTTTTTTTTGTGTATATAAAAAGACTTACTCATAAAAGAGGGCTTACAAAGATTCTAAAGTATATCGTAGAATCTATGTAAGCCCGTCTTGATGGAGGGTGCTTTATGCACACCTTATCTAGTTGTTATAAAGGCATATTACCGTGCTTCTTGGGCGGATTTGTCTGCATTTTGTTTTCCGTCATTTCTAGTGCCTGAATCAGACGTTTGCGAGTCTGTCTCGGATAAATGATTTCGTCAATATATCCCAGTTCGGCAGCCTGATACGGAGTAGCAAACTTTTCTTTGTAGGCTTCCAGTTCCTTAGCCTTTGTTGCTTCGTCAGCTTTGCGGAACAGGATATTGATGGCGCCGTCTGCACCCATCACTGCAATTTCTGCGCTGGGGTATGCGAAGTTCACGTCAGCTCCGGTCTGCTTGGAGTTCATTACGATATAAGCGCCGCCGTAAGCTTTGCGGGTAATAACAGTCAGTTTGGGAACAGTAGCTTCTGCGAACGCATAAACTATTTTTGCGCCGTGGCGGATGATACCGTTGTTTTCCTGCGTATATCCCGGAAGGAATCCCGGAACATCTTCGAATGTAATCAATGGAATATTGAAACAGTCGCAGAAACGGATAAAACGACTTGCTTTGTCGCTGGCGTCGATGTCAAGAACGCCGGCAAGATAAGCCGGCTGATTGGCTACGATACCTACCGAACGACCTGCCATGCGGGCAAAGCCGATGATGATATTCTTTGCAAAGTTCGGCATGACTTCGAAGAAATAACCGTTGTCTATCACGCGTTCGATAATGTCTTTCATATCATATGGTACGTTCGGATCTGCCGGAACGATTGTATCCAGAAAAGCGTCTTCGCGGTTGGTTTCGTCGGCGCAAGGTTGTTTCCTGGCTTCATCCATATTATTCTGCGGTAAGAAAGACAACAGTTCGCGGATACTCATCAACAGTTCTTCTTCGGAGTTGCACATAAAATGCGTCACACCGCTCTTGCTGCTATGTGTCATTGCGCCACCCAGCTCTTCTTTGCTTACTTCTTCATGAATCACGGTTTTTACTACATCCGGACCAGTCACGAACATGTGACTTTTTTCTTTCACCATAAAGATGAAATCGGTAAGGGCAGGAGAGTAGCAAGCGCCTCCGGCACAAGGACCCAGGATGGCCGAAATCTGTGGAATCACACCGCTGGCCATTGTGTTCTGATAGAAAATATCCGCATAACCGGAAAGGCTTTCGATACCTTCCTGAATACGTGCGCCACCCGAATCATTCAGAGCGATAATCGGGGCACCGTTCTTCAACGCAAGTTGTTGTACTTTCACAATCTTTTTGGCATTGGAAGCAGACAGTGAGCCGCCATATACGGTAAAGTCATAAGCGTAAACAAATACCTGGCGACCGTCTACCTTTCCGTAACCTGAAACGATACCGTCTCCCGGAATTTTGTTTTTATCCATGCCATAGTTCGTACAACGGTGAACCATCAACTTATCCAGTTCAACGAAAGTACCTTTATCGAGCAACATGTCAATACGCTCGCGAGCAGTCATTTTGCCGCTTTCGTGTTGCTTCTCTATTTTATCAACGCCTCCACCAAGAGAAGCGATGCGGTCACGTTCTTCGAACGTGGCGTATGCTTTATTCATTTCTTCCATAATGCAATCCGTTCTTATATTATGCAATCGGTTCTAATGTTATTAATGTCTGGTCGCCGGTAATGTTATCACCTTCCTGAACCAGAATTTCTTTAATGCGGCAGTCTGAAGTCACTTTGTAGTTACTCTGCATCTTCATGGCTTCGATAACGATAGCGGTGTCTCCCGCCTTCATTTCCTGGCCGACTGCAACAGGTATTTTCACTACTTTGCCCGGCATCGGAGAAATGATACAGTCATTCTGTTCTTCTTCCCCTTTCTTGCGCATACGCAGATATTTTGCTTGGCTGTCCACTATTTCTACATTGAAACTGCTATAATGCGTATTCACTTTATAGCTTTTTCCGTTATCACGGCGAATCAGCTGTGCGTTCGAACTGCGTCCGTCCATCAATATGTTGCAAGTACCGTTTTCTGCCATCACTACGTCTGCTTCAAACGTTTTTCCATCAATGGTGAGCACTACCTTGTTATCTTCCTTGCTGACCAGTTCTACTTCGGCCACACGGTTTCCTATATGAATTTCCATAATTGAATTCTCTTTGTTAAAATTTAGATTCTCAACACACCCTTATGCAATCCGAACTCTTTCCACTTGCTGATAGGGCGGTTGTCGGCAGCCATACCGCTGTTGTTCTCTTCGAGATTCATCAAATAGTCTATATAAGCAGCGATCAGGGCAATATTTTCGGAATATTCGCTGGTGCGCGTAATCCGTTGTTGCAGAAACTCGCTGTTCTTGGCGATGAATCCTGTGTCATAATGACCTTCTACAAAATCAGGAGTGTCCATGATGGCACGCAGATAACTGATGTTGTTTTTCACTCCGGTCAATTTATATTCGTGGAGAACACGACGCATCCGCTCAATCGCATATTCGCGATTAGTAGCCCACACAATCAGTTTACCGATCATCGGGTCATAGTAGATCGGAATTTCATATCCTTCGTATACATAACTGTCAATACGCACACCGATACTGTTCGGCTCTGTAATCTGTTTGATGATACCCGGACTTGGCATGAAATTCATTTCAGTGTCTTCGGCACAGATACGACATTCGATAGCGTGCCCGCGTTGCTGGATATTCTCTTGTTTCAGTTGAAGCACTTGTCCGTCGGCAACTTTAATTTGCTCTTTCACCAAATCTACTCCGATCACTTCTTCCGTAATTGGATGTTCCACCTGCAAGCGGGTGTTCATCTCAAGGAAATAATAGTTGCGGTGTTTATCAACAAGGAATTCGATAGTACCCGCACCGATGTAGTTCACAGCTTTAGCCGCCGCTACCGCTTTTTCACCCATGTCTTTTCGCAGTTCGGGAGTGACGAAAACCGAAGGAGTCTCTTCCACGATTTTCTGGTTACGGCGTTGCACGGAACATTCGCGTTCGCACAGATGAATGACATTTCCATGCTTGTCTCCAAGAATCTGGAACTCGATGTGATGAGGCTCTTCAACGAACTTCTCCAGGTAAACCGTGTCATCGCCAAAGGAAGACAATGATTCGCTCTTGGCAGTGGTATATGCTTCTTCCACTTCTTCGGCACTGTGGATGAGGCGCATACCTTTTCCACCACCGCCCATAGAAGCCTTCAGCATCACCGGATAGCCGATTTTATTGCAAAGCTCTATGGCTTCTTCTACGCTTTTCAGGTTGTCTTGTGTGCCGGGAACTACGGGTACTCCCGCCTCAATCATTTTGATACGGGCAGCAATTTTATCTCCCATAGCTTCCATTGTTTCTGGATTGGGTCCGATAAAGATGATTCCTTCTTCCTGACATCGACGGGCGAAGGTAGCATTCTCGGACAAGAAGCCGTAACCCGGATGGATGGCGTCTGCATGAGCTGCTTTTGCCACTTCGATGATTTTTTCTATATTCAGATAACTCTCTTTGGATGCTGCCGGCCCTACGCAATAAGCTTCGTCTGCATAAAGCACGTGCTTCGCGGTCCGGTCTGCTTCGGAGAAGATAGCGATACTCGTTATCTCCATTTCCCGGCAGGAACGCATCACCCTTACGGCAATTTCACCGCGATTGGCTACTAAGATTTTTTTTATCATACTTTTTTCAATTAAGTACATACTTATTAATGTCTTCCCGTCTAATGGACATACTCCACCCGACGAAAAACAGTATTTTTTTGATTTGGGGCTTAACAAGTGATACTCTTTCTCCTAATCCACGAGGAGAGGGGCGTCTTACACAAAATGGCAGGTCTTCTGACTGACTCTTGTCTTATTTGCCTTCCCGAATAACATCAGTGGCGTTAAATTAGTTCAATTATAAGACATTGAACAGAGTTTCACAGCAGCGGGACTGTCCGGGATTTACACCCGGTTCCCTATTAATCATCGTCCGTTGGATACGGATTCTGAACCATTTCGGGGGGCAAAGATAAATAAATATTGAATAGGATGTTCCTTTTTTGCACGAAAGTTTCAATTTTGTGCAATGCTTGTCCTTAGTCCGGAAGATAAAGTGATAGGAGCAAAGTATGATGCGGAGAAGTCTTTTCATCGTACGGAGATGATTTGCTTGGATATTAATAGCTGGTCGGGTAAATGCAAACGGGTTTGATTCTTTAATTTGTGTGTAACCTTGCTTCTTTTCTAAACCATCTTTCTCCTGATATTGTTAGGTTGATAGTTATTAATTAAAAGGAGATATTCATTATGAAAGAAAAGAAAATAGCTCGTGAAGAAAGAAACCAGGAGAAGCTAGCTAACGGTGATTGGGTAATGGCAGAGTTTTACGCAACGTGGTGTCCTCACTGCCAGCGCATGAAACCGGTTGTTGAAGAGTTCAAGAAACTGATGGTAGGAACATTGGAAGTGGTGGAAGTGGACATCGACCAGGAGCCTGCCCTTACTGATTTTTATACGGTGGAGTCGACTCCTACCTTTATTCTTTTTAGAAAAGGGCAACAGCTTTGGCGGCAATCCGGCGAATTATCTTTGGAAAGATTGGAAAAAGCAGTGAAAGGGTTCAAATTCTGAAAATGATGTATCGTTTATTACAATGATATAAATAGCTGGTTTTATGCAGGTGTATTTCGGTATGGCATATATGGAGGAAAAGCAGAAAGTATTTTCTATCGAGGTACTTCTGCTTTTCTTTTTATAGCCTTTCCGTTGTCTTGATTATTGGTTTCTGTTCAACCTCAACTCATGCAGGCATGCCTGCACTTCTTCAAGACTGCCGGTATGTTTTCCTTCATCATCCGACAGTTTGATACATTCCCTCCACTCCTGATTGACATTCATCTTGCATTGCGTCAGTTTCATCACGATGTTCGAAGGTTCGAACCCGGTATCGTTGGTGAGATTGGTGCCGATTCCGAAAGAGCAGCGGATTTTGTTTTTGCAGTATTCTTGAATGTCTAATGCTTTTGTAAAGTCGAGGGCATTGCTGAATACGATGGTTTTGGTTGTCGCGTCGATTCCCAACTCTTTGTAGCGGGCAACCAGTCGGTCGATAAACTCAAATTCATTACCGGAATCGCAGCGCACACCGTCGAAAAGTTTAGCTTGTTTACGGCTAAGGTTACTAAGGAAGATGCCGGAAGTATAGGTATCGGAAAGTGCGATACCCAAATCACCGTCATAAACATTCACCCAGTTTTCGAGTGCCATATAATTGGCATGTTTATATCCGAACTGTGCTCCATGAAACATAAACCATTCATGAGGGTGAGTCCCCATCATTTTCATTCCATATTTCATTGCGAAGTTGCAGTTGGAAGTCCCGGTGCAATATTGCGCTGTCTCGTTCAGTCTTTTGATAACAGTTTCCTGCACATCAATAGAGAATCTTCTCCGTGTACCAAATTCTGAAAAGCGGAGCTGATGTTGGTTCGATAACTCTATTTTCTCCGACAGTTTGCAAAGAATCCCGTTCATGTCTGCTACATGGCCGAAGAACCGGTTTTTGATTTCAGAAACAATAGCGAGCAAAGGCACTTCATATAAAGTCACTTTATAAAGCAAGTCAGTCACTTCGATGTGGAGATGACAGGCTTCATCCAGATGAATATCAATCTTATTCGGGTCGAAACGAAAAGAAGACAACCACTCCCAGTAGACTCTCGGGAGAAATCTGCAATTCTTCGTCATGTATTCCAACTCCTCTTCCGTGAATCTCAACTGACTAAGATTCTTGATCTCTGCCTTGAGTGTTTCCAGAAAAGCTTCGGTATACTTTGTTTCGTTCCGGTATTGAAACTAAAAGTACCCATTGCATAGGGGAACAGTTTGATATAAGCGTACGAGGTGGTAAACTTATAGAGGTCTGTATCTAGTAGTGTTTTAACAATCATGACGTTCGTTCTTTTCTATTAATAACGTTGTAAAGTTAGTATTTGTTGAACGAAATAATAGCCTGCTGACAGATAATTATTCCATTTTTGGGATCGATTTATACCTGATTATCTGATATTATCATTAATTTTGCCGTAATTATGTATTAAATAAAAGATATTTGGTATGAAAAACGCTTTGGTATATAGCTGCGTATTACTGTTGTTATCATGTGGCGGAAAAACCGGAGGAACTTCGCAATCTTCTTCCACGAATCAGGAAACACAGGAAAACGCTTTAAGCGAAAAAACTACTGCTATTTCCGAAGCTTTCTCTATGGATTTTTATAAAGGAAGTGATTGGATTATTCCTGATACGCTTTCCGAATCATTGCTAAAAGAACCGGAAGCATCTTCTTTGAAGGTCTATGACTCCGACAGTATTTGCCGGAAACAAGTAGATGGCGTGGAACGTTGTTTTTACAAGGACTCATTGATGAACGGTGCTTATAAGCACTTTTATTTTCGCTCGACTGATTCTTTTATGTCGGAACCCTATTATTCGGTAGTTGTTTATAAAGACGGAATAAAGAACGATACAGTGCGTCATTACAGTATCTCTTCCCATTGTATGACAAGTCGTATAATCACTCTTGACAGTATTTGTGAACTTTATCAATCTTATTATTCCAACGGATATCCCCATATCTTTTACCAGGCTACACGAGGTAAACTTAACGGAGTACGTCAGAGATGGTATTATGATGGAAAGCCGGACTGGTTTGAACACTATAAAGATGGGAAGCTAAACGGAGAGGAAATGAGATGGCACGCCAACGGACATCTGTGGCAGGTTAATCATTATATTGACGATCAGGAAGTGTTACCGACCGAATGTTGGTATTATAGCCATTCGGAATACGCTTATAATGACCCTAACGGGGTAGCGGAGGCTCCCGACTGGTATGAGTATAAATATCAGGCATCAGAAGGGACTCCCTTTTATTACATTCAAGAAATTTATGCATTGGAGAACGGCAAAAAGTATCTTCTGAAACGAAAATATTTTGAAAAGGATTCCGATGAGCCGATATACTTCATGGATGATAAGTGTGATTCTGTAAAACGAAGCATTGTGACGGTCGGAACTCAAAAGCGGCTGGATATAAGGAATTATTCTGGCGGGCGGCTACGTCGTTTCGAGAGTTATCCGTACTCGGAGAAAGGCGTGCCGGGTGTCATGACTGAAATTTATTCTGAAGAAGGCAACCGGATTGAAAAGAGTATGTATGACTATCATAGTGGAAGAATGATTTCCTTGCGTATGTATAGCAATACAGGGGCAGACGTGAAAAAACTTGAATTTGCTGAATATACGAATATGAAGGCGGATAGTTGTAATAAACAGCTTGATTCTGGTAAAGGGCGTTATACAGACAATCAAAATAAACTGTCCGTGCGCTGGAAAAAGGGGGAACTCGCACTGCTGAATTCTCCGGCGAAAGAAGATGAAGATGGATTTATAAAATGGTACTATGATGGGTATCAGTCTGATTACGGTCTGCATTTTTTTCACTATTCAGGGTTTGAGAGCTGGGGCTATTTTGTGATGAGTGATGTTACAGGAGAAGTTTACGAATATCGTAGTATAGATACCCCTTTATTCTGTGGAAAATCCGGTCTTTTCCTTGTCGTAGATGAAAATCCGTATAAGGAAGAATGTTATGTCCGCGTTTACAAGATGCTTCCCGAAGGACGTTTGGCGGAAGTTGCCGCACTCAATCGGGGAGGAGGGGATTATTTTGAGGTTGATTTGGACGATTTTGTCTGGGTGGGTGAAAGTTCATTCATTGCCAATAAAAAAACGTCGGAAGATGAACTTCAATGTGACTTTTACGGAGGATGCTCTGACAGTTGCCTGGAAGAGTACAGGAAGTGTGGCTATCTGCAAATCGACGAAGACGGCTGGGGGTATGTGCGCGTCGATCTTCGTCCTGATGCTTTGCAGACTAAGCAGGAGCTTCCGTCTTCACTAGAAGCTATTAACGAAATGAATGCATGGGTAAAGTCATTGTGAAACCCAGAAACAATGGAAAATCATGCATCCACTCTTCCCCCTTTTCGATAGATATTTTAAGATCATTACTGTCTATTCTACTAATTCCCGGTTGCATCCGCTATTGATAAATAGCGAAAGAAGCCATATTCCCATTATTGTCATTTTATTCATTGTATTAAAGTTATGTTCTATGATAACGCTACTGTCGGGTTATGAGCAGTCAGGCCACCATCTACGACGATTGTTTGTCCCGTGATGTATCTTGCATCGTTCGAAGCCAGAAAAGCGATGGCAGCTGCGACGTCTTCCGGTTCTCCTAAATAAGGAGTGGCACATTGGCCGAGAAAGATGTTGCGTACATCTTCATTCAGGTTATCCAATGCCGCGGGGGTAAGTACCAATCCCGGGGCTACGGCATTGCAGCGGATATTTTTCTTTCCCATTTGGGTAGCGATGTATTTCGTCAGGTTGATGACGCCCGCTTTGCTGGCACCATATAATGTACCGTTAGCATCAGCAGTAAGTCCGCTTATGGAAGCTACGTTGACAATGTTTCCGCCGCCATTGGTAGTCATGATAGGGATGACCTGTTGAGAAAGGTACATAGTGCAGCAGAGATTCAGGTGGAATGCCTCGTCAAAGTAATTGATATCCAGCTTCTCGATGTTAAGGTCACGTTTGGGATCAGTTCCTCCTACATTATTAATCAGTATATCTATTCGTTGATATTCATTCATAGAAAAATCAATCAGTTCTTTACAACTCTGGAGTTCGGTGGCGGAAAAATAGACATGGCGCACGTCGGCCCCTGCATGAGTAAGTTCGTTAGCAAGCTGTTCCGCCTTTTTTCAGAATGGTCAGCAATGACTACTTTGCCCCCTTCGGAGACAATGCGGCGTGTGGTTGCTTCGCCAATACCACCGGCAGCACCGGTGATGACAACTACTTTATTTTCGAATCTGTTCATATCTTGGGAATTTGATAGTTACCTTCTATTAGGAACAGATGACAGAGGAATTTGTTAGACCTCATAAACGCTCTTTAATAAGATCAGGTGTCCGATTGGAAAACATTTGCATCTCCTCCGGTTTTATGCCTGATTATTTAAGAAAACTGTTAAATGTTAATGCTTAACCGCTTATTTGTTAATACGGTTCTGATTCTATTAAACCATGTTATAAGATACGCTGCATCGGGCCGAAAATTTGGAGAAAACCGAAAAGTCCGTATCTTTGTACTGTGTTTTTCATAGTATTAGATTTAAGGTTAACAAAAGATTGGCTGTCTGGGATAGTATAGCCTTTTTTTATGCTTGTAAGTCAGATACGGATCAGGAAGACTAAAACAACGAATATTGGTTATCCCGCAGACTCTTCATCTCCCGTTCCTTTACTATATCATCTTCGGATAAATGACCGATGAGCAACGGCGAGTTTTTATCATGTTTCTTCATATTATATGCTGCTGTATTGTAATTGCCCTTGATGGCATAGCAATAAACACATCCGTTCAGACAACTTTCATAAGTCCCGATATCAATACTTTCGATACAGTTGCAGATATTACGCTGGTTTTTATCCTTTTGAGCAAGGATAGGATAACCGGTGATCTTTTCAATCAGCCTTTTATCAATGCACAAGCCGCTGGGAATACCCAAATGTCTTAAATCTACCTTGACGGTACAAGTGTCCAGCTGTATACCGGGATAAATATCTATTGTCTTTTTAAAGGAGACGGCCATTTCTTCTATTTCCTCTTTGGTCAGCGGATTGATGTTGAATGGTTGTATCGAGTTTCGGATATGGGGGTAATGGTCTATAAATCCCAGCATACATTTTGAGGTATGGTCTTTGAGTTCATGGGCAATCCGGGCGAATGCTTCCTGGTGGAAAGAAACGTTGTACTCCTCATTCGTCAGTATCGGATCATATCTCCAAATCATTTTTTCTCTGCCAATTTTGTCTGCCAGCTTTTTAAAGGTATCAATTCGTTTATCGATAGATGGCAAACGATTCTCCAATTTTTCTCCGTAAGGGTTGAGTGTAAATTGGAAGTAATAGTTGTAATCCTGTAATTTATCCAGCTGGTTAAGCATCGGGGCCGGGTTCTTGGTCCAGAATACGAAACAATCAACCACAGCAGGAGATAAGGAAATCCTGCTAATCATTTTCGGATGATAAGGATTGGGCACTAATACATATCCTTCTTTTATCCGGTTGAAAAACCATTGAGAATAGAATGCCGGAATATCTGTCCGGCGGCTGGCACTGATTATCATAGTTCAAAGTTACGAAAAAAAACAATGTCGTTTCCATGATTAGCCTTTTTTTCTATTCTTACTTATCCGGGGAGCAACTTATGTGAATGAATATGTTAAATGTTAACGGATGAAGTCTGAAATGTTAATGCGATTCTCGGAGTATTAAACCCTGTTATAATATCGTCTGTTTAGGCGCTGAAATTTGCTATTTATCTGAAATATGGTACCTTTGTACTGTGTTTTTTTCATAAGTATTAGATTTAAGGTTAACAAAAGATTGGTTGCTCGTGATGAGTAGCCATTTTTTGTTTTTATACACGTTGGTTGTTTATTCCTTAATCATCGTTAGCAGCATTTTAAATTTCTCCACTACACTTCTCGAATATGCATTATTTGTCTATAACAAAAAACGATTTTTATTGTTATAGTACGAAAGACTTAATAAACGAACCATTATGAAGAAGAATATTTTATTTTTCGGAGCACTTGTAGGTGCTCTCTTGTTGGTTTCTTGTTCGGGAGGAAACAAGAAACAGGCTGCGTCCTCTGTCGCTTCGGAGGAATTGGACAATGCCAGTAAGGTGATAAACTATTATCATACATCGCTTATCGTGTTGAGGCATGTAGCCAATGCGAAAGACATAAATGCAGTTTTGGGATATATGGAACAGACAGGAAAAGTTCCTGAAGTATCTCCGATTGCACCACCTGAAGTATCTGCCAGAGATACAGCGGAATTGATGGATCCGGGGGATTATTTTAATATAGAAGTCCGTCAGAATCTGAAGCAGAGTTATCGAGGACTTTTCAGTGCAAGGACGCAATTCTATGATAATTTTAATAAATTCCTCTCTTACAAGCAGGCAAAAGAGACTGCAAAGATCGGCAAGCTCCTCGACGAGAACTATCGGCTTAGTGTAGAAATGTCGGAATATAAACAAGTGATCTTTGATATTCTAAGCCTCTGACAGAACAAGCTGAAAAAGAACTGCTTGCCGATGAACCGTTGAAAGATCAAATCATGGCCATGCGTAAGATGTCCGGCACCGTGCAAAGCATCATGAATCTCTATTCACGCAAACATGCGCTGGACGGTATGCGTATTGATATGAAGATGGCCGAACTGAAGAAAGAACTCGAAGCTGCAAAGAAACTTCCTGCTGTCACAGGTTATGATGAAGAACAGAAGAATTATTATAGCTTCCTGACTTCCGTAGAATCATTTATGAAAGATATGCAGAAAGCCAGAGATAAAGGTAGCTATTCCGACGAGGACTATAATGCGATGTCGGAGGCCTACGAATACGGACTTTCCGTTATCTAAAGAATCTTCCTCTGTTTGAATGTGAGCTACAATCATGCTCTTTCAAACAGAGGATGTTTTTTTATTAAGAAAAGGTTTGCCGTCTTTTCAATTGTACCTTATTCTCAAATAAGGATCCTGCCTTAAATCCTTATCTGTTTATCATTCCGGCATATCTGTTCTTAATAGGACGACTCCCTAATTTATAAAAAGTCCTTTTTTTACTATACCTCTTTAAACAGGAGCTTTACTTTTGCATTTGAATTAAGAAATAATATCTTTGCTCTATGCAATCATTTCAACTCATAAAACCTTGTTTGGCGCTTGCTCCTTATATACGGCATTACTGGATATTGCAAGACGATTCAGTGACTCCGGTTTCCGAACGGACTCTGCCTATTGGCTGTATGCAACTGGTATTTCATAAAGGGAAACAACTCCTTTTGTTGGGCGAGTCGGAACTACAACCTCAATCCTTCATTTCCGGACAATCGGTCGGCTTCTCGGATGTACAGTCGACGGGTAGGATAGAAATGATTACTGTTGTTTTCCAGCCTTATGCAGTTAAAGCATTGTTTCATATTCCCAGCCATCTGTTTCACGGACAAAATGTAGATACCGATGCGATGGAAGATGTAGAACTGTCGGATTTGGTGAAACAGGTCACTGACACTTCTGATAATGCCGTTTCTATTCGTTTGATAGAGCTAGTTTTTCCTTCGTCGTTTATACACCTTCCGGAGTATAACCTCAAGCGGATGTCTGCTGTGTTTCATGAAATAAACCTCCAGCCACAAATCAACATTGCTCATCTGTCGGAAACAGCCTGTTTGAGCAGTAAGCAGTTTGGACGTATCTTTGCCGATTATGTCGGCACTACTCCCAAAGAATTTATTCGCATTGTCCGTATGCAGCGGGCATTGTCAATGTTGCAGCAGGATGCCACTATCCCTTTTGTACAAGTAGCTTACGAATGTGGCTTCTCCGATCAGTCTCACATGATAAAGGAATTCAAACTCTTTTCCGGTTACACCCCTGCAGAGTATCTTTCTGTCTGCGCTCCTTATTCCGATTATTTTTCCGAACTTTAAAGATGTCCCTTTTTTCCTATCAGGCTTCCTCGTGTTGCCCTACTTTTGCAGTGTCTTTGCAAAGGCTTAGTAGTAACGATAAAAAAGAAACGAAATGAAAAAACTAATTGCATTTTTTGAGATTCCTGCTTCCGATTTCCATCGGGCTGTCGATTTTTACGAAACAGTATTGGGTATGCAACTTCCGACTTTTGAATGTGAAACAGAAAAAATGGCTTGTTTCACAGAAGAAGGTGAAACCGTCGGTGCTATCTCTTATGCTTCAAATTTCGACTTTCTTCCTTCCACGCATGGAGTGCTTATCCATTTCAACTGTGAGGATATAGAACAGACCTTGGAAAAAGTACTTCTGAAAGGAGGGAAAGTAGTCATTCCCAGAACAAAGATTGAGGCGGACGGCAAAGGATGGTTTGCCGTATTCACTGATAGTGAAGGAAATCGGATTGGCATTTATGCTGAAAAATAACAGGTAGGAGAGAGGAAGGTAGCCTGTTATAGCATAATATGCTTTTAGATGCGGATAACGCAAAATGACACGGATAAGAAGATTATAAATCTGCTAAATCCGTGTCATCCGCGTCTAAAAGATAGACTTATCAGGGTTTTGCACTGTCCCCCCCAAAAAGTCAGACGTTAAATCACATCTTTATTCATTCTCTTTATTCCGCCATTTGTCTGTCCGCATTATTCTACCGGAATATAAATTTCCGTCAACAACTCTTCGGGAGCAGTGTCGCATGGATTGTTCAGATAACGTTCCGCGCTGGCTTCATCACGCAGCGTACATTCCATTTCAGGCAGACACTTTCCGTAAATCGTATCATACACAGCTTGCAAATTGTCATACGGACCTTTATACAAGAAGATAGCATAACGTCCGGCCGGGATCACCTTAAATCCGACATCACTTTTGGGGGCTACTTTTACAGGCATTACCATACATACGTCTGTACGCAGTTTTTCTGCCGGTGTCACTTTCGGATCATCGTGATAGATGCAAAGCGGGCTGAAATCTCCCATCGGCAACTGTTGTTCTTTGATGAATTGGAATAAACGGCCCCAGGTGCCACCGTAATCATTCAGTTTGTAATCGCCGGTGAGGCGGATATAAATCACATTCCGTTCGGAAACGTTTCTGATCTCTCTTTTTAGTTCCAGGTCTGCCTGATAATCGCTGGTTTCATAATTACAAAGTTTTTATTGTTCCTATACTCTAAAGGTGAAATGCCATAAAATTGCTTGAACACTTTCGACAACGAAGAAGGAGAAGAGTAACCAATCCGATAGGCTATGTCGGCAATCGGAACATCCGAGTAGCGGAGTAGACGTGCGGCAGCTTCTGTCCGCGTCCGGACAATAAACGTACCAATCGGTTCACCGAGAAAAGCTTTCATGATCCGGTGAAAGTAAAAAGGAGAAAAGTTTGAAATTCTGGCCAGAGATTTTAAATCAATGTCTTCTCCCAAATGTTGGTTGATGTATTCCACTACAACATTTACGCACTTTTGATATTCTTCTTTCGTTGTTTTTTTCTGTTGCATAACTTATTCTGGTATTTCACTCCGCAAAGGTATTGGTAAAAAAGCGAAATGACTTGTCCGATATTGCGGAAATGTCAATTTCCTATTTTCTTTCTGTGATTGCCCGATTCCTGTTTTGAGAATTTATTTTGATATATAATGTTCCTTTTAGTGGTGTTATGGTACGAATTATTACCAAGTTTTTAATCACTAGACGCGAAATTGATTTCTTTGTTTTAAATAATGTCAAAAACTAAAACAAAAAACTTGGTTTTGTTATAAACAATTATTAAAATGACTATATTGTAACCAAATTATTAATAAAAATAGCCATGGATAAAACAATTGTAGGGAACAATGCCGGAAAAGTTTGGTGTGCCCTGAAAGAAATTGGTGAAATTTCAATACCTGAATTGGCAAGAAGATTAAACCTAAGCGTAGAAAGTACAGCATTGGCGGCCGGTTGGCTGGCAAGAGAAAACAAAATTTGTATCCAGCGAAAGAACGGATTAATCGCTTTATCTGATGAAAGCACTTTCCCTTTTAGCTTTGGATAATTACAGATTTTGCGAGTGAGTATCTTTGGATTTCCGTTAACTTGTAAGTAAGAAAATGTCGATATAAGGTATCACATGCAAAGTTTGAACTTAAGAAGTTTAATATTTAAAAGAGTTGCTCCGTAATAGGGCAACTCTTTTAACGTATAATAAACGTATAAAAATATCAAATCGTTCTTGTTGATAGGTAAAATATAGATACTTATATTTCGCAATAATAATAGTCGATTTTTCTTTAAAAGTTCTACTTTGGAGGATTTGTTCAGAATCCTACCCGCTTTCTTCCTAAAGAGAAATCCATGCCTTCGTAATTATAGATTTCAGCCAGTGTCATAGGTTGTGTCTGTTGGGGGATATCCAGTCCTTCTTCCTTTATTAGTTGGTTTACTTTGTCGGTTGTCAGGTCTTTAAATTCGTACCGGGCAGCCAGACGTCCTTTTCTAAGCAAGGCTTCGTCGATATCCTTTAGTGGAGCGTTGAATGTGCAGATAAATTTGATACATAATTCATCGCTTAATAGTCCGTCGCTGATATTCAATATGTTGACTAGTCCGGCATTCATGCGGTTGCTTCCGTTGCGGCTTGATAATAACTCTTCGCAGTCTTCTACGATAAAGATCGAATTCTTTTGTTGGCGGATAAAAGTGATAAAGCTAGGATCCGAAAGTTTATCTACCAGATCTCCGCTCATATAAATCATTCTCTTTTTTCCGAGATTGATAAGATGACGGATATAAGTTGTTTTCCCCGTACCTTGTTTCCCGTGCAGAATGATTAATCCGCTTTTATTCTCCTCTAATAGGAAGTTTTCGATTTCAGCGGCTACGGGAGCAAAATCATTGTTATAGTGGCGGTCAATCTGAATGGCCGGCTTATTGATTTGCGATTGTTTCAGGCTGAAGTAGTTATGAGCGTATGTTACTATAAATAGGTTGTTCAGTTTCTCATTCTCCTTTTTGTGGTTTTCGCAAATCTGATTGATGCGATCGATTTCTTCCTTATCAATATTGGAATAGGCTATTTTTATGCAATTATCAAAATAGCCAATCATTAAATTCTTCTTGCAGATAACGATGCAATCATATAACTCTTTTGTAGATGTATCTTCTTCTTCCTCCTCTTCCTCTTTTTCATTCTCAAAATGATTGCAATATATATGCTCGAATATATCGAACGCATCGTCTTGCTGATAAAGTTCTTTGATTTCTTTCAGGAAATCTTGGTTTACTTTATATTTCACCATTTTCATAGAAGGGAATCGTTTGAATATCTGATAGAATAGACTACAAATGCTACTGTCGCTGAACCAGCCTGTGGAGTAATCGAAAATATCTGTGAAATCTGCGAGTGTGTATTCTTTACTCATTTTTTCTTTTTATATAAATAGGACGGCAAAGGTACTAAATAAATCTATGATATGGACTTATCCGATTTATCATTTTCTTGAAAAACATTGGTATGATAGTTTCCTGCATTTATATCAGCGCGCCCCCTGCAAACGATTTTTCATTTTCATTTCTCATATTCTCATAAATAATACGGTAATTATATGTAAATCAATAATATAATAGTATGAGAAATAAAATATAAAATGGTATTTCTCATACTATTTCTATCATTTAGCCTTAAAAATGATGCATTTCTCATAGGTTTTAAATCGTTTCTCATCTTATTCTCATACTCCTTTTATCTATTTTACTCCTTTCTCATGCATTATGGCTGTATCTTTTCCCAGACTCTCGTCGAACTTTACGATTATTCCTTTTTCTTATGTCGTTTATTAAGCAACTTCCTATTGTTTACTGCTTTCCTGTGTATCATGCACCTTATATCCTTATGCTTTTCCTTAATCATTGCCATTTTTTTCCTACTACTATCTGTATCGTTGCACTCGAGTGAACAGATCGTTTCACTCGAGTAGACGGTTCTTTCTACTCTAGTGCACAGGCCTGTTCACTCGAGTGCAACGATACAGATGCAGGTAGGAAAATATGCGAATGTCTGCTCTATATACTTTCAATAAGCACTGATAATATATTGTAAAGCTGTGTCTAGTCTGGTATTCAACTTGGTCTTTAGTTTAGGATCTAGCTTGAGAATTTATAGCATAAATAGTCAAAATACTATGAAGAAATACCTTGAAAAGGTATGAAGAAATACGTTGTTTTAATGGATGAAACGCTGGTAATACTATGAAGAAATGCCGTTTTGAATAGTTATTTCTACATAGTGTTATGCATTTGATTTATATATATTAATTGT
>ENA-OQJX01000279-OQJX01000279.1-human-gut-metagenome-genome-assembly--contig:-NODE-279-length-31193-cov-2.704210_pt1 | contig 31193 bp, 30 predicted proteins | sample MGYA00242615_ERZ504782 | MGnify/ENA primary metagenome ERZ504782 (study PRJEB26092, sample SAMD00036354) | human gut metagenome | host: Homo sapiens | study: EMG produced TPA metagenomics assembly of... | reverse complement strand
GAGTCCCGTACGCACCGCTTCTTTCATTAAGAAGTAAAAGAGAATAGAAATGAGTTAATCCAATTAAAATTTGGTGCGGTTATGTTCAGTTGGTTAGAATACATGCCTGTCACGCATGGGGTCACGGGTTCGAGTCCCGTACGCACCGCTTCTTAAGAAAGTGAAACAAAGAAAAAGCTCTGTAATTCAATGATTACAGAGTTTTTTTTATTTCACTTTTCTACTTTGTACACAGTTGGCTATCTAGCCGGAAATCATATTCTCGAAGCTAACTTCAAGGTTTTCAAATCATAGATTAAGATTTCATCCTTATCTGTTTTGTCATACTTGTTATTATTGTTTGTATCATAATAACCTGCGACGACAAGTTTACCTGTTTGTGTATTGACAGTCCCAGTACGGACAAAAATTTATCTTCCGTTAATTGAGTCATTTCTTTTCCGAGCGTATCGCACTCCCCCATAAGGTATTGTACCTTCCAATTCATTTTTCCTGAATGGAAAAGTTATAGTTTTTACTTCACGCCCTTCATCATTGCTCTTTGAATGATAAAAAGTTTCCTATTGTAAACTGAATAATCATATTTTAATTGTATTATTCGATATTTTACCACAATTACTACTACAAAAGTCAATTAAATATCACACCTTTGTACTCACTAAAAATTAGAATCATATATGAAAGAAGTAATATTTGTAATTTTAGAAGGGTTCGCCGACTGGGAAGGCGCATATATAGCTACCTGTTTGAATCAGGGAGTCAAGCCCGGAAATCCTATTAGTTATAAAGTGAAAACCCTATCAATAACTCAAGAACCCGTAAGTTCAATAGGCGGATTCAGAGTGCTGCCTGATTATGGGCTAAAAGATATGGCGGAAGATTATGCGGGGCTGGTGTTAATTGGCGGTATGAACTGGTTCTCACCTGAAGCTGAATTAATAGTTCCACTTGTAGAAAAAGCTATTAAAGAAAAGAAATTAGTTGCCGGAATATGTAATGCTTCTGTTTTTCTGGGTATGCACGGTTTCCTTAATGAGGTAAAGCATACCAGCAATACGCTCAATTATCTAAAACAGTATGCTGGGGATAAATATACAGGCGATTCGAACTATATCAATGAACAAGCTGTAAGAGACGAGAATATTGTAACTGCCAACGGAACCGGGCAATTGGAATTTTGCAAAGAAATATTATATGCATTAGAAGCTGATACTGCCGATGCGATAGAGGAAAGTTATCTGTTTTATAAAAACGGATTCTGTCCGGGAGCATAAAATGAATGAAAGAATGACCATTCTTAAAAAAGGAATATTTAAGCAATCAGAAAGAGAGACAATAGCATAACGATTTAAGAAAAATAGAAAAAAGCCCGGCATCTGTCGGGAGAAAGTTCTTTATTATTATCATTTGGGACATATATCATCCAAATAGCAGCTATTTTCCATTATTCATTCACCATTCAACATAAAATATTAAGATAACCGTTCTTTTTATTATTCCTATCCTTCTAACAGTTATGCCAAACTAGAGAAAAACCACCCTCAAAAAGACCAGTTTCAGCTTCCTCACCGATGACAAACAAGTTCCTCGGTGAGGAAGCTAGCGACGCACACCGAGGAACACCCCGCTCCTCACCGAGGAACGAACGCTTTGCCAACAAGAAAAGATGCATTCCGTATGTAGTTTTATGCGAAATAGACCTGTATTTCCGCATATTATTGCACTATTTTATGCCGTTTATTCACTGGTTCATTGTTTTTAAAGTTGCTATTCTTTTATACAATCTTAAAAATAGCACATTGAGACTATAAAAGCGCTGTCTCTTAGTATCTCTTATATACTATGAGTTTTATTCTACGATAAAGCTCTCCGATTTGAAATTACTATAAAACCTACCGGAAGTTGCCGTAAATTTCAATACACAATAGTCGGGATCGGTGACTCCCTCGGGATAATACATGGTATCACCCTCCTGCCAAATCATTTCTTTGCTGGCACTGTCTGTCAATACTTCCATTGTACCCCGCAACATCGCACCTCTAAAAAATCTTGTATCACAAAAATAAATACAGGCATGATTGTTCTCCCCGTATTGCGCCACACGCATGGATGAAGTATTCGTTGTCAGATAAATCGTTTTTATCCCTTCCCTTTTTCTTGGCTGCAACATTGCCTTGATATTAGGAAATCCCTCCCTGTCTATAGAACCGATAAAAGCTGTTTTCAACTTATCAATCATACTACCTACTGTTTTTTCTGCGTCTCTCATCATTTCATTTTTTATTGTTAGTTATTATCTGATGCGAAAGTAGAGAAATAGAAGAAACACGACGTAATAAAAAGAAAGGGGAAAATAGTACTTTTTACGGTTTATGTGTTTTCCGATAAAGTAATGGAGTTTCTCCCGTATGTTGCCGGAAGCTGCGGATAAAATAAGAGACCGTTGAAAAGCAGAGTTCAAAAGCAATATCCGATATGGGGACGTTTGTATAAACGAGTAGTCTTTTAGCCTCATCCATCACTTTATTCTGAATATATTGTTTGGCGCTAAACCCCATTGTCGAGGTTACCATCTCATTCAAATAGTTAGAAGTAATGCAGAGTTTATCCGCATAATACTGAACCGAGTGTTGCTCTTTCGAATGGATATTTACCAAATTCATGAATTTACTTACATGGTTATTAGACGCTTCTCTGCTCCTGCCCTCCTCTATCGAAGTCATTTTAAGATAAGCCCGGTCCAATAACATCAGGACTTCATAAAGCAACGCTCTCAACACATGCACATCGTTTTGCTGATACGAGTCGATCTCCATCTTTATATGATGCAAAATTTGGAGTATACGGGCATAAAGCTCATCGGGCAAATGCAGTCTTGATGAAAAGCTTTCCAGCTGAAAAAACGAAAGATGCTGTACAAACAAAGAATCTTTAAAGAGGGAAGACAAGAACTCTTCCTCGAAAATCAGCGCATAACCATTGATGATATGACGCGTATCCCAGTTCCGGATTTCTCCCGGTTTAGAGAATAGAACGTCACATGGGGTTACTTCATAGGTTTGGTTATCGACAGAAAACGTCCCTTTACCTTCTGTTATAAAAGTAACATCATAATAATTCAACGTGTGAATAGCACTTTCAGCCAAGAACTTCTTCACATATTTCAGTTCTACCACATCGACCAAAAGTTCGCTTCCATACTTATTCTTATAAAAAGTATATCGAGGTATTGAGTTTTTCATTTGGAATACAAAAATAATATTCCTTACCAAATAATCCAAAGACTTTTCAAACTCAATTTTGAATAGTCAATGAACCATCTGATAAGGAATACATAGAAAAATAGATGTCCAGGTTATATTTCCTATTTAGAACTTCCAGCCATATATCCCAAACTGGTTACATCGGCACCCAGATAATGAGTAATATACTTCAAAGGTACCCTGTACAGGATATCCGGGATTTCTGCCAATAAAGAAAGATACCTCTCTCTTACCGTCAGTTTCCGAACGTTCATATTCTCTTCTTCTTTAAAATAGAACTGATATTCCATCAGTTGACGAACCAAGTTGGCAAACGAAATAGATGTTGCGCACAACTCTTCAATCTCCTCTTCGCTGATGTAATAAGCAGCACATTTCGTCAGTGCCTTTACAGCATACTGATTGGAGTTATAGCACAATACAGCATCCCCTTCAGATAAAACCGGATGGTTCTGTCCTCTCCTTCATGGGTCGTGTATGTATGCAGAATGCCGGAAACAATAATATACAAGCTCTGCTCGGGCATTGTGGCAGATGCAATCGTTTCTCCTTTATCCAGATACACCATTTCCATACGAGCCAACAGCTCTTTCACTTCTTTTTCATCAACCTGATACTCAAAACAGAGTTTCTTCAAATAAGCTTCCATACAAAATAGATTTTAGTTAATATATGTCACTTAAAAACACCTAATTCGACATAGCAGGCATCAATGTGCCTCTCAAGTATAATTTCCTTTGGGTATATCGCAAATACCAGATACAAATCAATAATGAAACCACCGTTGAAATGGGTGGAGCAAATCCCATGATAAACAGCGACGAGCTATCCATCTGGCTGAACCAGTATGACAATGGTATACGGAACAGGAAAGTAGCTATCAGACTGTGAATCATCGGGAATAACGAGTTCCCTTGTCCGCTGAAATAAGAATTGATGCAGAACACGAAACTGACTACGATACAGTCGATGCTATATCCCCGCAGGTACTCTGCTGCCATTGCCACCACAGCGGCATCTTTCGTAAAAAAAGCGGTAAGAGTCTCCGGCAGGAATTGCGAATACACGCAAACCGACACACCGAAAACAAGAGCAATCCCTATTCCGGAAGCAAGACATTTATTCATTCTCTTGATAAGTCCCGCCCCGTAATTTTGTGCAGTCATGGTTGCCACAGCCGATGATATAGCCATCGGAGGCAGCATGGCAAACACTATGATTTTCTCAACAACACCTAAAGAAGCAGACGCAATGACTCCCATCTGATTCACAATGACAGTGATTATCAGAAATGAAACATTGATTAAAGCATCTTGCAAAGCAATAGGCGCTCCCAATACCATGATCTTTTTAGACAGATTCCGGTTCAAACGGATATCCTTCCGTGAGAAATCAAAGTGGAATCCATGCCGGTATAAGAACCAAAGCGCTATTCCAAAGCTAACGCCTTGCGCGGTTACAGTAGCAATAGCCGCTCCTGTAGCTCCCCAATGGAAATAGCCGACCAGTATAAAATCGAGCACTATATTGATTATACATGCCAAGCCTACAAAATAAAGCGGTGTCTTTGAATCACCCAATCCACGCAGGATACCACATACAACGTTATACCCTATTATGAACAGAATACCAGCCGAACATACCAGAATATAGTTTTTAGTATCAGCCATCGCTTCCGCAGGCGTGTGCATCAGTTCGGTTATCTGCCCATGAAATGCCAGCATGACCAAGGTCAGCAAGACTCCTACGATTGAAAATAGCCACACAGAAGAACCGATTGTAAAAGCTACTTTCCGATCATCTTTTGCTCCGATGGCGATAGCAATCAATACAGTTGTGCCTGTCGTAATGCCAAGAATAATACCCGTAATCGTCTGCATCACCTGACTGCCGATAGCCACAGCCGCCACACTTGCCGAATCATCATATTGTCCCACAACAAACAAGTCGGCTCCACCATAAAGTGCCTGAAGCACATTGGCAATAAGAAAAGGCACTGCAAATTGCAGCAATACCTTCGGAACACTTCCTTGTGTCAAATTTAACTCTTTCATAGTTTCTCCGCTACTTTACCTCTTATCTTAAATTGTTACAATAAAAAATAGTGCCAGACAAGCGAATGATTTACACCATTCATCTTATCCAGCACTATAATTATCTATTATAGCACCCTCCGATGAGGATTTTTATGCCTGTCCCTATTTTCGGGCTGCAAATATGGGCTTTGTTTTTATAACTACCAAATTATAACTGATTTTTATTTTTGAATGGTACAATCAGGTATCAATGTGAAGCTTTTATTGCAGCCGCTTTTCTACTCCCGGAAGCGGAAGAAAGCAGCCAATCGGTCCGGATTCAGCGTATAGCGGGCACGTTCTTTTAAAAGTGGTTCGGCGTTCATCACTGCACAAGAATGAGACACCACTGACATCATCTCCCAATCCTTCAGTGAATTTCCGACAATCAACACTTGGTCAAGGGGAAAAGCTAAAGCCTTGCATATATGAAGCACTCCTTTCCGTTTGTCAACGTCCTTATGGATAACCGTAATAAGAGGTGGTTTATAAAACACCTGATAAGGTTTCTCTTTTAAGCGAGAAAGAATATTTATTCTCTCTTCCTTATCATAAACCAGCATGCTGTACTTATAACTTGGCCTCATAGCTATGCGCCGTTATCTTTGCGGATTCTTCGTTTATGTCCAGTAGTAATTCAACCGGCATACACCGGCTCTGCCCGCCATATACCAGTAATCCACCGTCGGCAAACACCCCTCCTTCAAACAGGCTGAAAAGAGCCTTGCCTAACTTTCTCCGTGCCTGTTGCATAGATAAAGAAGTAGCAAGATATAAGGGAACAAATTGCGCTATGTACCGCAAAGCATGGGCATAACTTTCCGAAACCCTTCCCTGGGCATCGGTAAGTGTTCCATCCACATCAAAAAACACGGAAGTAATGAAAGGCTTATCCGGGATCCGCCAAAATGCACCTGCTCCCATTATTCGATGCAAAGGATGATTAGTCAAATTACTGAAAGCAATGTAACAGTCACAGACCTTCCGCCGACAAGGAAGCAAGGGGGCCAACATTTGATTCTGATAAAAATTTCCTATCTTCACCTGACTTCGGGGACAAGCAAAGATATCTCCTTTCCAATCAATAAAACAACTACTTCTCCCTCCCGAACAGATATCCCATTGAGCTGAAGCGTTTTTTAAATCATACTCAAAAAGGTTATCCAGTTGCGTAAAGAAACGAATATCCTTCTACGCTCAACGGAGACTTCAAACCTTGCATAGCATTAATAAACAAATAAATGTCCGGAAAAGAGCATTTCGCAAATCGCTAAGTACACTTTTTGCCATCGGATTGCCTACGGCTCCGGCACAGACCTGTATTCCTGCATTATAAAGGGTATGAAGTCGCCGGACAAAGCTTTCTACTGAAGTCATTTCCGGATGAAAGCTGGCCCAAATCTTTATCTTACTTATCAATGTCGGTGTAGCCGAAAATTCGTCCAGCCATTCATCGGCAGAGAAAGAAAGATTAGTCTGACAGGAAATTCCGGCCACTTGTGGCAACGCCGCTAAATGAATGATCCCTTTCCGATAATAACGATGTATCAATGCTTCACCGTAAGGAATAATAAATAACTGCAACGGTCCTCCCTGCCATTGTTCAATAGCCGTAATAAAACGGTTCCACGCCTGTTCATCCTGCGTAGTAGCTGTCAGATGTGACTTTTTGCCGAAAGGACAATAAGAGCAGGTATAATTGCAGCTATTCAATTTACCGCGATAATAGATACGCTTGATGGAAAGTAAATCCCCCTCGTTTTTCATTTCCATTTCGTTCAATAAGAATAAGTTTCCATCAGCCTCTTATTTCAGGAGTAATGAACAACTGACCAATATAATCAGAATATCCTATTCCTTCGGAAGTAAGACAAATGCGGTCATCTGTACTTTCTATCCATTGCCGTTCTGCCAGTTGCCGGAATAATGGAATATCATCCGGTGATTCGCCAAAACGACGCTCATATTCGGCTTTATCAAGCCCCATATAATACATCAGATTTTTAATGATGAAACGTTGCCTCCGTTCTTCTTGAGAGAGAATAAATCCATTGCGAGCTACTGTAAAATCAGTAGTGCCCATATAGTCATCTATCTCTTCGGCAATATAGCGCTGACAAACAGTATACCGGGTGGCATAATGCAAATTACCCAAGTAACTACGTCCGCCGGAACCACACGAAAGCATCACTTCATCTCCACAGGAAATTTCCGCATCAGTAGACGGATGATGAATAAAACGCCGCATCGAAGTTTGTAGAAAGCCTCTGTCTTTCAACAGATCACGGGCGGCACAATACATCCGGAAACAGACATCATCAGATTCCCGCTCCGTGATAGCTGTTCCCTGTCGCACATATAACGGATAGATAAAGAGTTCGTTAGGCTGAAACAGAAGAGCCTGCTCCAAAGAATAGAGAAAACTATCCACTGTTTGTCCTTTGATTCCGTAAATCAAGTCGATATTAAAAAAAGGAAATTCCATCTTCCGGATAGTTTCCAACGCCTGATTGATCATGTCTTGCCGGGGACGTCTTTTCAAAGCAGTTAACTCTTCGTTGAGAAAACTTTGTATACCGATACTTATACGAGCCACTCCTGCCTGTTTCAACCATGTCAAACGAGCAGGATCAGCATACTCCGGTGAGGTTCTATGGAAGTAAAAGCATGTGAGGGATGCACTCCGAACAGGGCAGCCGTCTCCAATAAGTATTCCAGTTGGGAAACGGTGAGAAACAACGGTGTACCTCCTCCAATGGCGAAACTGTCAAATATCAGTCCGGTGGTGAGAGGTGACAATTGTTGTGCCTGCTTATGAAGGGTTTCCAAATAAGTTGCGATATAATCCGCACGATTGGTTTGTAGAGAAAACAGGTTACAATATCCACATTTATGACTACAAAAAGGAATATGAAAATAGAGTGATGCCTTCTGCCCTTCCACCTGTTCCAGATAAGGAAGCAGCGAAACCGGAGATGGAAAAGGACGATAGGCAGTTTTATGTGGATAGCTATACATATAGTCTACATATCGTGGTAGCGGTTGATTCATTGTTTCGTTAAAATAAAGTGTTTGTAAGGGACTGTATAAACCGTTTCGTGAGATATGCAATGGTATTCATACCCATCTTCACCATAACAAGTGCCATGATCGGAAAGAGCAATCACCAGCGTATTGCTCCGTTTCTGAAAAGCCTGAAACAAACGAGGTAACTGACTGTCAATATATTGCAGGGCAGCCGCATGTGATTCTTTATCATCTTTCATTTTACCCTCCACATAATGACAGTTCGGATAATGGATAGCAGAAAAATTGATATACATAAAGATCCGTTTGTCGTCCGGATAATTTTCTAGTTTTTTCAATGCAAAATCAATCTGTTTTTCAGTACTATCGGGTGCTGTGCATCCAAAGGTAGGCAGCCAATAACTTTTAGTAAAGTAACCGGGGAATACACGCCCCAGCTCATTACGCTTGCTAAAGAAGTTTACGCCACCTATACAAATCGTTTCATAGCCTGTATGGGCAAGACTCTGCACAAAAGTCGCTTCTGTAAATGGATAACTTCCTTTGGGCGGAATACGTCCTGTACCCGCTTGCACGGGGAAAAACAACCAGTTACGGCTACGCAACGAATGAGGTTCTGCCGGAGAAGGCAGAAATCCGGCAAAGATGGCAAAATGAGACGGGTAAGTGAAATTTCCCGGAGCATGTCTTTTCTCCCATTCTCCTCCATGGCTGTTCAGTACAGGCGTTCTTCCGGCCGCTTCTTCCTCTTTGCTGACATCATACCGCAAGGTGTCAAAGCAAAGCATCAATATATCATGAGTACCCACCACCTGATTCATATCCAGATCCGGATGACGGGTCTGTTCGCCAGCCGGCAGTTCATCTATTTGCATGGTTATATTTCTTTTTTATGTTTTTTATTTGTTGAGTATAAATAGAATTATGAACAAACATATCCTGATAAACATGGTCTCCTTGTCCGTTGACTTCTATTATATAAGGAATATCCGTCCCTCTTTCTATCAATACATCTACTCCTGCATAACGCAAATCCAAGGATTGCACAGCTTCCTGACATTGAAAATAGATTTGTTGTCGTACCTCTTCGGATAGAGACAATTCATTCCACCAATGCGCCTTGTTGTTCAGGTGTAAATTCGTTATGCTTCCTTTACTGCATCTCACAACGATATAATCTATTTCAGACTCCCGGCACACTACCCGAAGGTCGTAATTTTCTCCTTGCAATTGTGCTTTAGGAATCCATTCTTCGAGGATCGTTTCTGTTTGTATCACAGCTTCTGCCAACGGGATGATCTCTTTTTCCACGCTCAAACGATTGATTCGTTTGGTATTATGAATCACTCCGTCCACTTGCCGCAGCGTAGTATAGACTATCCACTTATTCCGGTTGGGCTGATAACGAATCGCCATAATGCCTCCCGCACCCGAACCATAACGGGGTTTTAAAAAGCATCCTCTACCACAATCGGCAAGAAGCTGCCGTAACTCATCGAAAGAGTGTGGAGACGGTAACATCGGAGTCACTTTCAGCCCTTTGTCCATCAAGACTTCTTTTGTTTCCTTTTTATCAAGAGCACGCAACAAAGCATCAGGAGTATTTAAAAAGCACACATCATCAGGCAGGCTCATCTCACTCAAACGTTGCAATGTCTCCTTATATGCCTGATTCAACAGTGCATATTTCAGGAAATCAGTTTCATCACTTACACAGGGTTCCAGTTTGATAACTGCCTGCCGCAATAGCGGCAAGCAGCTAAAAAGTTCCTCATAAGTCATAAAACAAACTTCTGTCTGCAAGTGCTTACCTGCTTCAACAAAGTATTCTATACGTTTGGATAAAGAGTTGCTGACAACGATTATCTGCATCTCCTATTCTGTAATCATCGGGTAATACCACAATTCACCATCATATTCATCCGCCTCTTCGGTTTCGGCAATGTCTATTTTCATAGGAAGGTTCTGCAACTGTTTCTTCATGTCCTTGCTCAAATAATTATAGCGCATATTGATAAACTTCAAGTGAGCGATTTTATCCATATTATCCAGTAACAACTGTGCACCTTCATCTTTCAGAGTACCGGCCGAAATATCCATAGTTTCAAGTTGAGGAAGAATATCCGATTCCAGGAACATTTCTACAATACTATCCTGTTCTTCAGAGTTAACAAGCCCCAGATAAGTCAGCTTCGGGAAACGCTCTTTGGAGAAAAGCGGACGGAAGATCTCAATGTCACCTTCAAATCCGTAATCTTCCACACCAACATATAGAATCAGTTTTTCCAGATTGGGAAAATCAGAAGCAAGAATGTCCTCTACCACTTCAGTAGGCAGACCACCACTAATTATTTCCAGCGACCGCAACTCCGGACGTGAAGTTCTTCCCAAGCGCAGGTTGTTTGTTCCTTTTATTTTCAGATCCTTCAATTTAGGCATACTATCGAGCAGCGGACTAAGATCGGCTTGTTCAATCCATGAGATCTCCTGTTCTTCCTGTTCAATATCACCCCAAAACAGGCCTTCTATCTGCGCAAACTTGTCCTTATTTTCAATGAGGCCTTGTAACAAAGCCGAACAGTCATCACCTTCATAATCCCAACAGCCAATCGTTATTTGCTTATATTCAGAGAGATGCTTGTCTTTCAATATCTTATCCAAAAGCTTCACATCGTTTTCATACTCATCATAACTCAATGTATATTTCTTAGCTTCCACTTTCATTCCACGTGCAGTTTCTTCGGCAGTTTCCACATAACCTTTCTTTGTCTTCTCTGCAATCAGTTTGTTGGCAGCCTTTTCAGCGTCTTCAGTAGTTGCGTAGTTTTTCACTTGTGTTTGTCCGTCAGTCCCCAGCTTACCATAATTTACAGTAACATCTGTTCCGACTACCTCTATACTCCAGAATTTCTGCGATTTAAAATCTTGAAAAACGAATACTCTCTTCATAATACAGTTTTTAATGGTTGATATTTGCACACTCAACACAGAACGCGCATGAACAATACTTGCAAAAATAGCTATTTTATGTAATGTACAAAGAAATCTGTTTACTAATCTTTCAGGATATTCAAAAATAAGCCGCTTATCTATAAAACCAGTACATACAACAAAGGCTGCCTTTTGGGCAGCCTTCTTTATTCTATTTATGTAATCTATCTGTTTAATCTTCAATCGTACATATACTTACACGGTTCCAATCCGGTTCGGTAAACATGTCACCTACTCCCTGACCTTCAGCAGTGATGCGGGATGCATTAATCTTGTATTTATTAACAAGGATAGTTTTACAGCCTCTGCACGTGCAGCAGCGATTCTTGCGTTGACCTCCACACTACCTTCCGGAGAAGCGTATCCTTTAATAACTACTTTTGAATCAGGATATTTCTTCATATATGAAGCTACACGTTCCACATTAGGAAGTTGCGAAGCATCAACGGATGATTTACCTTGTCTGAAAGTAATGATAGATTCGGGTACACGGGCAGTTTTCACTACTGTCTCTACTGGAACAACCTTTGTACGGCAGGCTTCAAGTTCTTCTTGCAGTCCGTTGATGCGCTGGTTGGCGTTGCTGATCTGACCGTCTTTGTTGTTCACTTCCGAACGAAGCGCATTGATGGAAGAGTTCAATCCGTCAATTTCAGCTTGGTTGTACACTCTCACTTTTGCAAAATGATGTGTTCCGTTACTTGTCTTAAAGTGATATGTCAATCCGGCTGTCAATTCGAAACCTGCGTTATTGGCATTGAAACGGCTCTTTGTTTCGGGGTAAGTGCCTTGCATATCATACACAATGGCAGGTTTGATACCCAATGTCCATGCTTTGCTTTCGCCCAAGTTGAAGTTGAAATTCAATCCCAAACGGGTAGACCAAGTGTTCTGATCTCCATCACCATTCACATAATAATGTAACCAGCCCATTCCTGCAACGGCTTCCACTTCAAACAAGCGGGGTTCGCCTTTGTAACCAGCAAACAGGTTCATCAGGTTGACTTTACCCAATACGCTGACGTCGGAAGCATCGAAAGATGTTTTACTCGGAGTAGTATTAATGTATCCCATTCCTTGGAATCCCAAACCGAAGATAGGAGTTAATTGCTTGGAAACTCCCACTCCAAAAGCAGGACGCATACTTTTAAAGAAAGCACTGTGAGTAAGGGGAGTGATTGCACCGGCATTGACTTCCACAGACCAATTGTCTGTTACTTTTGTACCTTCTACAACTGATTGGGCATTTGCTGTAAGTCCACCCAATATCAAGGCTAATAAAATAATCGATTTTCTCATAATCATAAGTTTTATAATGTAATGTTTTATCTGCTAAATCATTAGAAATGCTTTATTTGTCCATATCTAACTTTCTAGTTCATTTTTTAATTCGTTATTCACTTTAAACAACATATCATATTAAAAATTAGTTCGCAAGCCTGGTAGCCAATTAACATCTATTGTGTTTTCGAGCAATCTAAAATATGAAAAATAGAACATCGACCGGGAGTTGTCAAAGGAAACATTAAAATCAACGTCTATATCGCATAGGGAACGGAGTAATGGAAGATATAAGCTATCGTTTCCTTCCTCGTCCTTCCAAAAAGATTTCTAAAAAAAACGCTCAAACGGATGCTGTTTTACCGTTTGGGCGTTACTTTTTGGGTTTGAAATTATATACTATACTTTTATTATCAATTCCCTACTATCCTTCTTCCTCTACTAACCATCGACTTAAATTACGTTCTTCCTTACTGAACTCTGCACCTATTTTCACTATATGGCAACCATTAGTAGTATAAGGTATGAGATAGCCGCGATTATCAATCTGCGCCAATGCTTCTTCTGCGGTACCGTTTAGCTTAAATTCGAAGACATAAACAGCATTTGCTGTTTTCACCACAGCGTCAGCACGTCCCAGGGCACTTTGCACTTCGGCGTTAATAAACTGCCCCAGTAGTTTAAAAACAAGATAGAATACCACTTGATAGTGACGCTCTGTCTTATCATTCAGTTCGTAGGGGAAATCGGCAAAAAACGCACGAAGACGGGTGAGGAAAGCCTCAACATCTCCTGCCCTTAGTTCTTTTACAAACTGTCCGATATAGAAGGGGGCTTTCGATTCATCCAACGAGGTATAAAACGGAGTGATAAAATTAAGAAAGCCATACTTCACCTCATCATTGGGGTAACCCAGCTTGTAGAGACGCAGTTCTGTATCATATCCTTTAATGGTCAGATAGCCGCTTTGATAAATCATCGGCACAGGGTTGTTTACGTCAGCACGGTCGTCGGTAAGAGAGGCGGCAGTTACTTCCAATCCGTCCAGTTCACGCAAATCATAATGGGTCTTCTTCAGCATTTCGGCTAGGAAAGTAGGTGTTCCGCTGGCAAACCAGTAATTCTCAAACATCCCGCTCCTAAGCACATTCAGTATGCTGAACGGGTTGTACATACCTTCCTTACGGACATAGTTGAAATGATATCCGTCATACATACGAGTAAGGTATGCCATACAGTCTTCTTTTGTCAAACCGTTCCTTTCTGCCAACCGTTCCAGTTCCGGGACGAAATTGGCTTCAATTTCCGGGCGGGTCATACCACAAAGGGCATTGTATTGCGGGTCGAAGCTGATATCGATCAGTTGGTTGAGAGTGCTGAATATACCATTTGAGCAAATTTGGTCACTTCCGGTGATAAAGACGAAGCGCAACCAGGGGTCTGCTGATTTCAGTACAGTATAAAAAGCGGTGAGCATTTCGCGGAACTTATCTTGTAATTCCGGATTATGCATGGAGCGAAGCAGCGGTTTGTCGTACTCGTCAATAAGAACAACTACGCCACGACCTGTTTGTCGATAAGCCTCTTTGATAACTTGCATGAAACGACCGGAATAACTCAAACCTTCCTCACTGGTTCCATAGACTTTTTCCCAACTACGAAGTTGCAATTCGAGTCCGTTTCTCAATCCTTCTATTTCAGAGTAATCCTCGGCATTAAGGTCAAGATGCAATACAGCGTGTTCGTTCCATTCTGTTTCGAGCTGTTCAATGGCAAGTCCTTCAAAAAGCTCTTTCTTTCCACAGAAATACGCTTCCAGCGTAGAAAGCAGCAGACTTTTGCCAAAACGACGCGGACGGCTAAGGAAATACGGATTGCCCGTTGAGGCAAGTTCGTAGACAAATGCTGTTTTGTCAACATACAAATAGCCGTCGCGACGAAGTCTCTCAAAACTTTGTATCCCGATAGGCAGATTGCGCCGAGGCCCTTTCAAACGGTCCATGATATCCATAACTTCTTCTCTTTATAAATGAAACCTTTGCAAAGATAACAAATCTTGCAGTGAATCGATCATCAAATATGAGGTTTTATTATCTCGTCCTGCAAAGTTTCCGACAGATAAAAACAGGTATTCAAAGTGCATTTCAAAACAAAGCTGATAGATAACATAGAGTAACAATAACAAGAATAGTGGAGAAACTATATTTTATAAAATTAAATTACCCAGTCAATATATCAATTATTATTATCACAACCACACAAGTTTCTATCCTTTAGAGAAAGGTTATACAAAAAAGATAACAACCTACCACATAAACATAAAGAGCGTTATTAATAAATACTGTGACCGTTTATTATAAACGTCCCCCCTGTTTATTATAAACTTTAAAACCTGAATTTGCAAAAATATATTCAATAATAGGTTACAAAAAAGGCTGCGAACTCTGTAAAGTTCGCAGCCTTTGGGCTATATCTGTTGCCTTATCCCCTAGTATAAGCTAAGGGAATGAGCTAAGTTCGTTGTAATATTATACTATTTTCCATCCATTTCATATCCATATTCCGTCTGTTTTTTCATTCAGTATTCATTCGTTTCATACTTTCCCGGACTACAAATATATAACATTAAAAAGCGTTTGTCAAGTCCCGGATAGATTTTAATCGTTATCTTTGGGGATGCATCAATGTCTTTATTACTTTTCCGGAATCACTTCGTTCAGACAGGCTATGGCATTGAGTGTGCGCGGATAACCAATAAATGGCAAGAGTTGCGTTACGACTGCCAGCAACGTATCTTTATTATTCCCTACGTTGGCATTTCCCTGTATGTGACTTTTTACCTGCGATTCACAGCCGCCTAAAGAAACAAGTATCGAGAATGTAATCAGTTCGCGGGTCTTTACATTCAGTCCGCTACGTGTCTGATAGTCGCCGAAACAGTTGGCGGAGAGGTAACGTTGGATGTGCTTCTGATTGTCGGGAGCGTTCTTATGCATCTGTTCTATCCGTTCACCAAATATGGATTTCTGCAATTCCAGTCCCTTATTGAAACGTGTTTCGGATGATACAACCGATTGTCCTTCCAAAGGAAGACGCACGCCACGGGCGAGCAATATATCATTGGTGATACCGATAAAATCTCTGACCTTAGCCATGCCCGCATAGGCTACTGACTGGTAAAGGATTTCTTTTATTTCTATCGGAGCAATGCCTTCATTAAGTGCGCTTTCGAGTGTGATGCGGTATTCGGCCTGCGCTTGTGAAGCAATATTGGATGCCAATGTTACCATAAGACGGGTTTTAATGTCCAGTGCACCGTATTCTTGCACTTCTTTTGTAAAATTACTAAATATATCGTCCAATTCAGGATCGGTAGCTTGCAGTCCGATTGCTACGTTACCTTTCGTTGCTTCGGCATACTGTTGGTCATCCACTCGTTCCAACCATGTATTCTGGTTGGTCTGCGGATTGCATCCGATAGCCAGATGTGAGAACCAACTATCGGGAGCGGCGCCATGCCAATGTTCGATGTTCGGAGCAATTTCAACCACATCACCGGGAAGTAAACGGCGCGCCGCTTTACCACGTTCCTGATAATATCCCACACCGCCGACGGCAATCAGGAGTTGTCCACCCGTATGGCTGTGCCAATTATTCCGGCAGCCAGGCTCAAAAGTAACGTTGGACATGGGTACATTCAAGTCTTTGTTACCAGTCAGCGGTGCCAGCCAAGATCTACCCGTGAAATATTGTTCGAATCCTGTATTCGCTTTTCCTACCGGAAATGCGCTGATGTTTTGAGGTACTTCTTCTTTTTTCATATTCTGTGCATTTATAGATTGCATCGGGATTTGCATCATTCCGATGGCTGTTACAATAATAAAAAACAATTTTCTCATATAACTACGTATGGTTTATTATTTATGAACTCTCTGATAATGCAAAGTTAGCTATTCTGTTCCAACTCTTTATGATACAAATTACGGATATAGAAACCAATATTACTGATTCAATTTACTTAATCTTCAGCCCGGGAATGAGTGGAGTGGTATCTACCAGTTCGAGCGACTGCACCATATCAAGCGTTTCTTTTTTATATTTCTGAAAATGAGGCGTAGCAATATGGCTTTTATAAGCTGCTTCATCAACATAAATTTCAAGAATTGTCACATGGTGGGGACGTTCTTTCTCCGCTACGGCATAGAGTACCAGCACACCTGGTTCTAATCGCATTGAGGCTTCGATTTCTTCCTTCAGATAAGCATTATATTCTTCCAGTCGTGCCGAATCGACTGTTATGCGAGACAACCGTACTTTATTATTTTCGGTGGCAAGCCGCTCAACCGGTTTAATGATGCTGGCCGAAATAGCGGCAGCAAACAATAGAAAAGCAATCAGTAACTTTTTCATCTTGATAACTTATGATAGTTCGAATTTCAGTATTAAATTACCGATAACAAAGTTACTGGGAATCATCCACCCCGAATGTAGACGATTTACGGATATTTATACCCCAATCATGGATTTTGAAGATGGAGAACTAATTTTATGGATAAAAGAATTATATTTGTAACCTACTAAAAGCAGACAACGCTATGGAAGAGAATTATAAAGACGAAATGATTGTAATAGATAACGTGAATCGTTATAACGAAATATTCGGACTTGAAACCAAACATCCGTTGGTCAGCATCATCGATCTCACCAAGTCCACCACATGGCCTACACGCGCATGGTTTCGCTATGAAGTGTATGCGCTATTCTTGAAGAATGTAAAATGCGGTGATATTAAATACGGTCGTCAATATTATGACTATCAAGACGGAACCATTGTCTGTTTTGGCCCCGGGCAAATTACTGATTTGGAATTAATCCAAAACATTCAGCCCAATGCGCACGGCCTCCTATTCCATCCCGACCTCATACGAGGCACCAGCCTCGGACAAGAATAAAAACTACTCATTCTTCTCTTACGAAACCAATGAAGCACTCCATCTTTCTGAAGAAGAGCGACAGATAGTAATGGATTGCCTGCAAAAAATAGTAATCGAACTAAACCATGCTATCGACAGACACAGTCGCCGCCTCATCTGTACCAATATCAGATTGCTGCTTGATTACTGTATGCGCTTTTACGAACGGCAGTTTGAAACCCGAAACAAAGTTAACAATGATATTATCGTCCGCTTCGAACATCTGCTCAATGAATATTTTGAAGGAGATGCTCCGCAACATTTAGGATTGCCATCGGTCAAATACTTTGCCGACAAAGTATTTCTTTCTCCCAACTACTTTGGCGATATGATTCGTAAGCAAACTGGTAAAACCGTCTCCGAATATATTCAGGATAAAATGATTGAACTGGCAAAAGAACAACTCTTGTCTTCAGATAAAACAACGAGTCAGATTGCCTACGAAATCGGATTCCAGTATCCACAACATCTTAGCCGAATGTTTAAACGAATTGTCGGGATGACTCCTAATAAATTCCGCACGCAAACCTGACATTTTAAATACAGATAGCGTCATTATTAGATCAACACATTTCTCCCTAATACTCCCCGTTCTGGTATTTTTTACGTTATGAACGGGAAGTGCTTAACATAGCATTACAAGTGACTTTTTTACTGACGAGATAATACGAATATTAAAGAAGCGTCAATCCTCTATCTGTTTAAGGATTCTACACGGATTGCCAACCGCCAGCACATTGGCCGGAATAGACTTTGTGACAACGCTCCCTGCCCCAATAGTTGTATTATCGCCAATAGTTACTCCCGGAAGAATGATGCATCCTCCACCAATCCACACATTATTGCCAATAATCACCGGAGCTGTCTGTGACTTCCAAAAAGTACTGTTTTCAGAGGTTCTTTCCAATGCCTTTGTAGAATGAAAAACAGTATAAATATGTACTCCCGGCCCAATCCCCGAATTATCACCGATAACAATCTTGTTACAATCAAGAAAAACGTCAATTCATATTAATCTCTACATTCTTCCCGATATAAATATTCTCACCATAGTCCACAAAGAAAGGAGCACTAATCCAGACATTATCCCCCCTTGAACCGATTAATTCATCTAATAAATCAGAAATTTTACCTGCATCAGTAGTGAGAGTATTATTATACTCCTGTTGAAGCTGCTTTGCTTTATGCCATCTGGTCAGTAACTCATTATCAGCACAATCATAAACTTCTCCCGCCAACATTTTTTCTTTTTCTGTTTTCATTTCTCAAATTATTGGTTTATTCATCCTGATACAAATATAAGGAATTATATTATCGAAATGATATAAGATGTACATCGTTTTCTATTTATTGCGCTTTACGCTTCCGACTTATCAACATCACTCCCAACAGAATAACCAGCAAACCGGAAACCTGAATAAAAGTAACCTGTTCGTTTCCTAAAAAGACTCCTAAAAGAACAGCAATAAAAGGATTGACATAAGCATGTGTCCCTACCTCCGCAGCCGGACGCACTTTCAACAGCCAAACGTATGCCGAATATGCCAGTAAAGAACCGAAAGAGACTAAATAAAGCAGGGAGAGCCAGCTTGTAACCGAGACTTCACGCAAATCGGCCTCCCGGACATCTCCATTGATAACAGCACAAAGCCAAAACATTCCACTGGCAAAAAGCATCTGCCAGGCAGAACCGGCAAAAGCATTCACTTTTTCTTCACGAGAAGAACGATATTTGGCATATAGCGTTCCCAAAGCCCAGGATATGCACCCGAAAATAAGGAGCAGAATACCACGCTCACTATACGAATGTAACCATCTGACATTGAGTTGCTCTGCATAAAGCATCACTACCCCTCCGAAACCAATCAAACCTCCCATTATAGTAAGTGGATTACGGAAATTAGTACGCCACATCGGGACATCCAACAGCAAAATCCAAAGAGCCGTGGAAGAAGCGATAATGGCTACAAGGCTACTGGTCAGATAACGTTGCGCCAACATAACGACAGCCATATCTACAAACAACAATACAATGCCACTAACGGCGGAACGTTTTACCAAGCTTTTCTTTATAATTTGTTCTCCCCGCAAATAACAGATTCCCAGAAGTATAATCCCGGCAGCCGTAAACCGGAGTGCTCCGAGAAGGAAAGGCGAAAAGTCTTTCAAGGCCACACCGATAAAAAAATAGGTGGAGCCCCAGACTACATAAATGAGAAAATAGGCAACAACAATACCTACCGTATTCCCTTTCGAACAATTCAGACTTTCCATATTACTTCTTTTCATTCGTATTTACGGGGAGTGAGAAGGGGGATTTCTCAATAAACTGACAATTATTTTATTATTTCAAAGCCCGCTTCAATCTGTTTAATCCATCTATCAACCGCTGTCGCGGACAGGCAATATTGATACGGATAAATCCTTCACCAGCCTCTCCATACAAGCTGCCTTCGTTCACCCAAAGTTTTTCTTTCTTCAACAAGTCTTTGACTATTTCCTCTGACGCCTGATGCAGAACCGAACAATCTACCCAAACTAAATACGTACCTTCCAACATCATTACAGGAAATTCCGGAAGATAGGTCTCGAAATAACCTTTTAAATAGATGTAATTCGCAAACAAATAGATTTTAAGTTCTTCCAGCCATTCTTCACCCTCATTATAAGCAGCTATCAACGCCTCCACTCCAAAAGGATTCACATCACAGACTTCATTCATATTAATCGCTTTATTTATCCGCACCCGCACATCGGCATCTGCAGAAATGATATTGGCTATCTGAAGTCCTGCCAAATTAAAGGCTTTGCTAGGCGAAACAAAAGTGACCGAGTTCAGTAGGAATTCTTCTGATATAGAAGCAAAAGGAGTATATTCATGCCCCAGAAATACCAATTCACAATGAATTTCATCCGCAACCACAAACACATTATTTCGAAGACAAATCTCACCTATCCGCCTTAATTCTTGCTTGCTCCACACTCTTCCGGCAGGATTGTGCGGATTGCATAACAACAGAAGTTTGACCTTCGGGTCTAAAGTTTTCCGCTCCAAATCATCTAAGTCAATCTGATAGCCCCTGTTTCTATATACCAAAGGATTGGCAATCATCTCGCATCCGTTATTACGGATAGAGGAGAAAAAACAGTTATATACAGGTGTCTGCACCATTACTTTATCTCCGGGCAGTGTCAATGCTTTAATAACAGCAGATATTGCCGGCACAACACCGGTGGTGTAAATAATCCACTCTTTTTCCATCCGCCAGGCATACCGTCGAGCAAACCAATTTACAACAGCCTCGTAGTATGCATCAGGTACACGTACATAACCGAAAATCCCATGTTCCACCCGTTTCTTCAATGCCTCCACGACAGGGGGAGCCGTACGGAAATCCATATCAGCTACCCACATCGGCAATACATCCGCATCTTCAGCCGAATCCCATTTATAAGAATTCGTTCCTCTGCGTGGAATAATTTCATCGAAATTATACTTCATATTTCAATTAAAACAGGTTAGATCGTCCCAAAGTTTCAATTCGCAATTTCCCGGCACTTTAAGGTTTTCGTCCAAAATGATTGCTCCGAAACTTTCGGCAACAATACTTCCCGTACGAGGATTTTTTACGCTATGAACGGGACTTTTAATCGTTGCCTTCACACTACTGTTTTCAAAAGCAAGGTCAGCATCTTCCGCCATCGTACAATTTTCCATCACCAGATCATGTGCGTAGCAAAGCGGTTGAGTCCCCGAAATCTTGCAATTTACCAAACGTAAGTTTTTAGAATGCCATCCCAGATATTCTCCGTTCAGCTCGGAATCATAGACTGTCACATTTTCCGTATTCCAGAAAGCATCTTTGGAGTTGATAACTGCATTACGGATTTCTACATTCTTGCAATATTGGAACGAATAGTTCCCGTTTTGGGCATAGTTTTGTATCTTAATATTCTCACTGTGTATAAAAAGGTAATCCGCTTTATCAATCTGTACGTTCTTCAGATCTATATTACGACAATACCAAAACGTTTCCAAAGCATTAGGCAACTGTACGTTTTCGAGTTTTATTCCGTCCATTTCACGGAACATCTTCGGTGCTTCTACCAAGGTATCTGCCATTTGCAGACTTTGAGAGTACCATAGAGCAGCACGGGCTCCCTCTGTAAAGAGACAGTTTTTCACAATGAATCCGTTGGTATGCCAAAAAGGATATTTTCCTTCAAAGCGACAGTTGATTGCTATAATATTACTACATTCTTTCAACGCAGATTCACCGGCGTGAATTGTTACATCTTCCAGTTGAAGGTCGTGGGTCGCGAACAGAGGACGTTCGCCTCCATATTCTTTATTTCTTATTTGTTCCATTAGTTTATTCTTTAATCTGTTATTTCAAAAGTTACATTTACACTTCCTGTTATCACTATTTCTTCAGATACTCCTTGAAGAAAGATTCCAGCTTGTCAAATGGTATAAGGCTTACACGGTCGTAAAGGTCTACGTGTCCGGCGCCGGGTACTATATACAGTTCTTTAGGTTCGGCGGCCAATCGGTAAGCGTCTTCACTAAATTCACGTGAGTGGGCATTTTCACCGGTGATGAAAAACATAGGGCGGGGTGAAATAGTCTCAATATCTTCGAAAGGATAGAAATTCATAAATTTCACATTGCTTGAAAGTGTAGGATGAGTGGTGGTCATAGGAGTTGCTCCGTCGGGGGTAAATTCTCCTCTTTGTGTACGGTAGAACTCATAGAACTCCCGTTCAATCGGACTGGACTTTTCTGTCAGTTGATGTACGGTGCCACCTGTATATTGAGTTTCTCCACCTAAAATTCAGCATAACGCTGTTCTGCCGCTTCAGCCATTATTTGCTTTCTCTGTTCCAATGTCAATGAGTGTTTTAACCCGTTACGGCTAGCCGTACCCATATTGTACATACTGATTGTCGCAATGGCTTTAAGGCGAGGGTCTATTTTCGCTGCACTGATAGCAAAACTTCCACTACCGCAAATACCGATTACTCCAATCAGATTCCGGTCAACAAATGGACGGGTACCTAAAAATCAACTGCGGCACTAAAGTCTTCCGCATAAACTTCCGGCAGAACAGCATTACGCGGTTCGCTTCACTCTCACCCCAAAAAGACAGGTCTATGGAGAGTGTTACAAAACCCCGTTCGGCCATTTTCGTTGCGTAAAGATTCGCGCTCTGTTCCTTGACAGCTCCCATTGGATGTCCGACAATGATTGCAGGGTATTTGTCCCCTTCTTTCATATTCTTAGGCAGAAACAAATTTCCGGCTACCTTCATTTTATACTGGTTGGAAAAAGAAACTTTCTCCACACTTACCAAATCACTTTTATAAAAGTTATCTGCATCTGTCTGTGCAGAAGAAAAACTAGTTCCAAGCATCATCATAAATACAGTTGTTAATAATAAAATCCGTTTCATATCTCTTGTGTTTTAATAATTAAAGAATTGATTATCTATTTTCTACGTTGCAAAAATAGGGTGAAATAAAGAGACTGTATGTAGATGAATTACTGACATTATTACCCGAATTACAGATTCTATTTTTTATCAATCTGCTATAATATCTATTCTAACCTATTTAAGGAAATGAAGTAAGTATCAAAACCAAGGAAGCCAAAGTCAGACTTCCTACTTTAGCGAACGCCAAATTTATTACGAGAAGTAACTAAAGAATCATTAAACAAAATGAGAAAAGTCGAAAACTGAAAAAGAATTCTGATGAGTACTTCCAGTTCAAAAGGATAAAGACAGCCCCAAAAGGCCTTTAGGCAACCACGCTACCATACTGATTGCCGACAAATTACATTTTCACTTATTTATTAATAAAATCTCAATACACTAAATCACATTGACAAATAAATATCTGTTTTGCCGAATTATCGTCAAATGCCTCTTCTTCAAATCCGCCATACTTATGATTAATATGAAAACCATTCCATTCCAAATATGAATCTAACTCTTGAGGGAAGAACATTCTCATATCCAGATTTTGAATAGAGTTGAACTTGCCATTGATAAAATAATGCCATTCGATACGGTTAATCTGAGTTTTATTTTCATATCGCATAGTCTGCTTTATCAATACTTCTCTACCGTCATCGGTTGTATATGCAGCAATTTCTTTCTGCTCTTTTCCACCTTCAACTATATATTGGATATTCGGATTAAAACAATCAAACAGAAATAAGCCACCGTCTTTGAGGTGATTCTTAACGACATTAAATACCTTAAATAAATCTTCATTCTTATATAAATGATGAATTGAATTAAACGGAATAAAGATAAAGTCGTATTTTTCCGGCAAATTCAAAGTTCTGATATCTGCCTCGATAAAACTTATTTCTAATCCTGCTTCGGAAGCTTTAATTTTTGCCTGGGCAAGCATTGAAGGGGTATAATCAATCCCAGTAATATCATATCCTTCCTTTGCAATGGGCAGAGTGAGCCTGCCCGTACCACAACAAAGTTCAAGTATCCGGGCATCCTTGTTTTCCGGCAGCCATCGCTTATAAAAGTACCAATCATCTAGATTAGTATTCATCGCATCATAAATATTTGCATCATAAATTAAATCGCCCACTTTATAATCACTATTCATATATGTTGTCCTCCAATATATATTATCTACTATTTTTATGTTTATCGTCAGTCCTATTTTCCAAGGTCGGTAATATAGGTAAAATAATCCGTAATCTATATACAAACCGAATCTAAAATCAGCAGTATCTTTGCAGTGTGATAAAGATAATAGGTATAAACGTAAAAAACAAATTGATATGTATTTAGAAAATATTTACTCTCCTGCAGACGTAAAGAAGTTATCGTTTAAAGAACTCAATGATTTAAGTAATGAAATCCGTGCATCACTCCTGCAAAAGTTGAGTGAACACGGCGGGCATTTCGGCCTAATTTCGGAATGGTGGAAGCGACTATCGCTTTACATTATGTATTCAACTCACCAGAAGACAAGATTGTTTTTGATGTATCGCATCAGAGTTATGTACATAAGATGCTGACCGGACGGAAAGATGCTTTTCTCTATCCGGCAGAGTATGACAACGTATCCGGTTATTCCGAACCACAAGAAAGTAAGCATGATTTTTTGTTATCGGTCATACTTCCACTTCCGTCAGCCTGGCTAGCGGATTGGCAAAAGGACGCGACCTGATCGGTGGCAATGAGAATATCATAGCTGTGATAGGCGACGGTTCCTTAAGTGGCGGCGAAGCATTTGAAGGATTGGACTATATGGCGGAGCTTGGTACAAACATGATTATTATTGTCAATGACAATCAGATGTCTATTGCCGAAAATCACGGTGGACTATATAAGAACCTGAAAGAATTGCGTGACAGTAACGGTCAGTGCGAATGTAACTTCTTCAAGGCGATGGGACTGGACTATATATATGTAAATGACGGTAACGATGTACAGGCGTTGATTGAAGCATTCTCCAAAGTGAAAGATATTCAGCATCCGATAGTAGTGCATATTAATACCTTAAAAGGTAAAGGTTATGCACATGCCGAACAAGATAAAGAGACTTATCACTGGCGCACTCCATTCAATCCGGAAACCGGAGAAGCAAAAGTCAGTTATGAGGAAGAAGATTACAGCGAAGTAACCGCTCAATATCTGCTGAAAAAGATGAAAGAAGATTCTCGTGTGGTGACAATCACTTCGGGTACTCCTGCCGTTCTCGGATTCACTCCGGACCGCCGCAAGGAAGCTGGCAAACAGTTTGTAGATGTCGGTATTGCAGAAGAACACGCAGTAGCTCTTGCTTCGGGTATCGCAGCCAATGGCGGAAAACCTGTTTACGGAGTGTATAGTACATTTATCCAACGTTCATACGATCAACTTTCGCAAGACCTCTGTATCAATAATAACCCGGCTGTTTTGTTGGTATTCTGGGGAACACTGTCCGGAATGAATGATGTAACTCACCTCTGCTTCTTCGATATTCCGCTCATCAGCAATATTCCTAATATGGTTTATCTGGCACCGACTTGCAAAGAGGAATATCTTGCTATGCTAGAATGGAGTATCCGCCAAAATGAACACCCGGTTGCTATCCGTGTGCCGGCAACAGATGTAATTACTTGTGGGGAACCGGTGGAGACTGATTATAGTGTTCTCAATCGCTATAAAGTGACGCATCGTGGATCGAAAGTAGCCATTCTTGCTTTAGGTTCGTTCTATGGATTGGGACAGTCGGTTGCATCACTTCTGAAAGAAAAAGCCAATATTGATGCAACACTCATCAATCCACGTTACATCACCGGTGTAGACAACGAACTGATGGATGAACTGAAAGCAGATCACGAATTAGTGATTACGTTGGAAGACGGTGTATTGGATGGCGGTTTCGGTGAAAAGATTGCCCGTTATTATGGTGCTACAAACATGAAAGTTCTGAACTTTGGAGCTAAAAAAGAATTTGTTGACCGATATGATATACAGGAGTTTCTCCGTGCCAATCATCTGACGGATGAACAGATTGTAGAAGATATCACAGCAGTGATCGGTTAAAATCAAATCCATTCACTATATATTCAGGTAGGTTGATGTATACGGTCTTTAAGGACAGTTGCATCAACCTACTTCCATTTTCATTCAAATCAGTCAACTTATTATTTAAATTCATTATATTCCCTATTCAGTTCAGTAATTCCCCATTCAGTTCAGCAATCCTTTCCGTTCAAATCAATAATCCTTTCCGATAATTCAACGGAGTCTGTCCCGCATTTCTTTTAAAGAACTTACAAAAACCGGCTGCATCACTAAACCCCAGTTTAGTAGCAATCTCGCCAACCGTAAATTTGGTAGAAGTCAATAAAGTACGCGCTTCCATTACTAACAATTCATTAATAAGGCTATTGATAGTCTTACCTGTTCCAAGACGTACAATGCGTGCCAGGTACTGTTCACTAATAGCCAGTTTATCCGCATAAAAGCTCACGAAATGTTCTTCCCTGAAATTACGGGTAACGAGTGCATGAAATTCTTGCAGAACGTGGTCTTTACGACTGATCTCCTTTTTGATAACGGTCTTTCGGGAAAGAAAATCTGCTATATCCAAAAACAGAGAATTGCACGCTGCCTGTATACGCCGGAAAAGGAAATGATGTTCAATATTCATCAGATGCATCAATACTTCCAGCTCCTTATGGATGATTTGAGCTTCATACTCTGTCAACTGAATCGTATATTGCTTATTCCGCCTCATGGTTGCCAACAGGATTGCCGTGATTTGTGTCAGATATGAATCGTCCGTCCGCATAGATTCAGAAAGGGCGAGAGTGATAAATTTAATATCCCGACTTGAATAAAGATGTTACGTGAGATAATTTGCTCCATGAATAAGTAACATATTCGGTTCTATCGCAATAAACTCTCCATTCAGTAGAATTTCCGAACGGCCTTCAAGAACGAATATCATATAAAGCTCCCGATTGAAATAACATTCATTTGCCGGATAACTTCTGTCTTTATATTCACTCCGGAAACAGACTACCTCCTCTTTATAATGAGGAAGTTCAGGATGCTCCTTCAATAGTTGTGTATTATCAAATATACGAGATTTTACCATTTACACCTTTATTTTATGACGTAAAAATACGATTTGTTTCGGATATGACAAAAACTGTATGGAATTAGATAATCTATTTCAGAGTAAAAAACAGGACCTTTGCATATCCTTTTCAATACATGAGAAAGGAATCAATAGAAAGAGGTTAAAAAGACATGGAAATGAAAGAGATTTTTAAGAGGTATTTAGTGTTTGTTATCGGACTCTATTTTTTAGCGGCAGGTATCGTGTTGATTATACGCTCGACATTGGGAACTACTCCCATATCGAGCATCAATTATGTATTAAGCCTGAATAGTCCTTTATCGTTGGGTACTTGCACATTTATCATCAACATGGTGCTTATCCTGGGACAGTTCTGGTTAATCCGAAAGAATAGAACCCGACAGGATCTTATTGAAATTCTTCTTCAACTACCGTTCTCTTTTATCTTTTCGGCATTCATCGATTTCAATATGATGCTGACAAGCGAACTGCATCCCGCTAATTATGGTATGTCGATTGCTTTATTACTTACAGGATGCATGGTACAGTCTATCGGAGTAGTGCTTGAACTGAAACCAAGAGTAGCCATGATGAGTGCAGAAGCATTTGTGAAATATGCATCCCGCCATTATAACAAGGAATTTGGAAAGTTCAAAGTTTATTTTGATATTACTTTAGTTACATTAGCCGTGATTCTCTCGCTCCTGCTGACTCAAGGTATTCAGGGAGTACGAGAAGGATCACTCATTGCCGCTTGTATAACGGGGTATATCGTCAGCTTCCTGAATCAGAAGATAATGACTAGAAAAACCCTCCATAGATTACTGCCGGTCTGGAAGTAAGCCCTATATCTATTTAAAATAAACGCCTTATGAAAGGAGTCATATAAAAAGGTCAATATAAGAAAATCACTATAAAAGAAAGTCGCTTCTCTGTTAGAATCTGATTGATTCTTTCAAAGAAGCGACTCTTTATTTTAGATATAATTATACTCGTATTTACTTCTTCTGACTATCTATCTCTTTCAAAAGTTCATCCACAGCCACCTTTAGTTGGGTATCCTCTCCTTTGACTACTGTTTCCGGATTATTGGCAACCTTTACATCCGGTTCCAATTGGGTATTTTCCAAATAACTGCCGTCAGGCAAACGATAACCGACGATAGGAATACCAAAAACCAGTGAAGGATCTTGTAAAGTTTCCCAAGACACACTTGTCATAGTACCCGGAACAGGCATACCGACAAGTTTGCCAATCTTTTGATGTTTATATACCCACGGAGTTCCGTGTGCATTCGAGTAGTTAGCTTCACATTGCAGCATAATGGAAGGTTTGTTCCAACGACGACTCGGCATATCACAGGCTTCACGTCCGCGTACCACCTGTGTGAAGTATTTCTGACCACTGAACAGTATTTCAATATCTTCATGCAGACGGCCACCACCGTTGAAACGGGTATCAATCACAATGCCTTCGCAGTTGTTATATTTTCCCAGAATGTCCGAGTATACAGTACGGAAGCTGTCATCTCCCATCGACTGAATATGAACATATCCCAAACGTCCTTTCGACCATTTTTCAACATCTGCCGCACGTTGTTTTACCCAACGTTTGTATAACAATCCATTCAGTTGCCCGTTGGTGACCGGCATCACCACTTCTTCCCAACGCTCTTTACTTTGTGGATTGTAGATTGAAATCAATGTTTTCTTCCCTGCTTTATTATTCAGCAAGCAGGTTATGTCATTATCGAGAGTTATCTCTTCTCCATTAATCTTTTCAATGTGCAACCAGCCTTTACTTTGGTACGTGAATGATCGAACGGACCTTTTTCTATTACTTCGGCAATCTGCATTCCTTTTCCCTGATAATTCCAGTCGAACAAGAGTCCGAGATTAGAAGTGACATCTCCTTTTCCTTTGGGAGAATAACGTCCTCCGGTATGTGAAACATTCAGCTCACCCAACCACTCACTCAATAATTCTGCAAAGTCATAATTGTTATCAATATGAGGCAGGAACTTACGATAAGCATTAGTCATAGCATCCCAGTCAACCCCGTGCATATTGACATTGTAGAAGCGTTTTTGATGCTGTTTGTACACATGGTCAAACATCGTTTCACGTTCGGCAGCCAAATCCATTTTCATTTCAGCCTGATAGCTGATGGACTTCAACGCATCCGACTTAGCATCCATCTTTTGCATAATCCGGCTTCCCAACAAAAAGACATCTCCTTTTTTGTCCAACATCAACGATGCCCAACCGGTATTGAGTTTGTGCAGACGCTTCGTATCTTTTTCACGGAGATTCATTTTCCAAAGGTCATATCCATCTTCGAACGCAGAGAAATAGTAAAGATCTTCCCCGTCTTTTGAAAGTATGGCACTACCCAAGTCGGATGAATTGGGAGTCAGACGTACGATACGGTCTTCAATGCCGTTCAGCTCGACAAGTAGCTCTTTCTGATCTGCCTTATCATCAGCAGACTCATCCTGATTACTGTCTTTGCTGCTATCTACTTTGCTCTTTTCCTTGTCGGCCTTGCTTTTATCGGCCTTTCCCTTGTTAACATTTCCTTTATCTGCTTTTTCCGCTTTAGACTTCTTTGCGTCTTTCGTCTTCTCATCGTCTTTCTCCTTTGCCTTCTTCTGTTCCTTTTCAAATTCCTTGAGTAATTCGAAATCTTCCTTACTCAAACGGTAACGATCATAAGCATCCTGATTGAGAAACACCAACATCACATCTTGCTGCGATCCCCAGGAAGCGTGCGCACGCATACCATAGCGCTCGGTTTGGAAAAGAATAGCATTCCCATCGAGTACCCAACGCGGAGCACCACTGATATATCCACTATTTGTCAGATTAGTAATTGCCCCTCCCTGTGCGCTGACAATGCCTACATCCGAATAAGGATCGTGACGGTTGCCTATAAATTCAAGAGTGAACCATTTACCATCAGGCGACCATTCGTAATCGAATCCTCCTCCGGTGTTATACCATGTAGAACCATCCGTTACCTGACGTACCTTTTTTGTTTTCAAATTGAGTACCATCAAACGATTACGGTCTTCGATAAAAGCCAATTCTTTACCGTCCGGTGAATATTGCGGATAAGTACGTTCTACCGTTTTAGACGGTAATAATACTTCCTCTTCAATAAGAGTGGCATTAGGGAAATTCGGGTCTTCCTTACGACTTATTTTGGCGGTATAAAGTTGCCAGTTACCGGTTCGCTCGCTGGCATAAACCAGTGTCCGGTTGTCCGGAGCAAAAGAAACGGCAGCTTCTTTTGCCGGAGTATTTGTGATTTGCTTGGTGGTAGCATAATCAGTTGAAGTCACAAACACATCACCACGTACAATAAAAGCAATTTGTTTACCGTCCGGAGATACAGAAGCGGAAGTTGCTCCCTGCGAGAATTTAAGTGTAGCAAGCTGCTGTTCATCATCACGAACAAGTTCTACTTTTACTTTTTCCGGACGTGCACCAGACTTCTGTGTGTATAACTCACCATCATAGGTATAACATAAGGTACCTTTATCGCTGACAGACAAAAAACGTACCGGGTGAGTTTTGAAAGTAGTCATAGCTTTCACTTCCTGTGGAGTATTCAAAGAGAAAGTATACACATTGAAGGAACCTCCATCACGCTCACTTAAAAAATAGATAGCATTACCATCAGGTGCATACACAGGATTACGGTCCTCTCCTCCCCGGTTTGTCAGGTTCGTATGTTTTCCCGTTTGGGTATTATATAACCAAATATCTCTCGTAATGGAAGAAGTATGATGCTTTCTCCATTCATCCTCAAAACCTTTACGATCCTGATAAAGAAAGTTCTTCCCTGTTTTATCAAACAGACCAGTTCGGCAAGGAGTGCCCAGCACTTGCTCGGTACCGTCCGCCGGCAACAGGAACTTTACTATAATTCCGATCATTGCTCCTGTAGGAACGAGGCACTGCTTGCCG